>Ga0209427_10000288_pt1 | contig 51471 bp, 37 predicted proteins | sample DeeMarSWOR136_30_FD_187465 | JGI IMG/M metagenome (GOLD analysis project Ga0209427, IMG submission 187465) | Marine sediment microbial communities from White Oak River estuary, North Carolina - WOR-1-36_30 (SPAdes) (version 2) | ecosystem: Environmental > Aquatic > Marine > Intertidal zone >...
ATAACCATAAAAATGATGAGAAGAACCAAGAGGACATCACACAGAGGAACGACGTTAGGTTCAGCTTTTGCCGCCATGCTCTCCTCCTCTTTACGGGTAGTGACTGAGAATTCATTTTACGATAGGTGTTTCTGTTTTGTCAACGTGTTGTTGATTTTTTTCGCATGGGCATATATATTGAAAACAATAAAGGAGGCGACATGAAAGAGTTAAAGGTAGAGGTGGTGGGAATCAAGGAACGGTGCGGAGCCAAACATAAAGTCGGAGACCACTTCTTTATCAGAGGAGAAGGGACGATCGAGATTCCAGAGAAGAAAAAAGTATGCATCTACGCTCTCAACAGCCTCTTCCCTTTCTTGACCTCCAAGCAGAGGGAAGAGGAGCTTCCTCATGATGATTGGGTTGCTGAGACCGAGACACTCTGCTGTCCGGACCCGAAAGGGGTTGTGTTCAAGATCACTCCTCTTTCTTGATTGCGGATCGAAGCTTCACCCGGAACATCTTTCTTTTTCCATTTGGAAAGGATTCATCTTTCCCGAGAATATGATTACTCACTTAAAATTCAATCTGGAGAGGTTCGGTGTTCAGAACTGTCTTAAGACGCGAATCCTTTTTGACGGGAGAAGAGTATGGCCCGGGCTTCAAAGACGATGATAGCTGCCAGGATGATCAAAATGACGCTGACACATCCTAAAAGGAAGCTTTTTGTCCGGAAGAAGTTATAGCCTTGGTAGACGAGGGCGCCAAGCGTCGTCAGAAGCATGAAGATCGCCGGATAAACCGTGTATTTTTTAGGCCTTTTGATCCCCACAAGATAAGAGGAGACAACGATCAAAGCCAGGGCAGACACGAGCTGGTTTGATGCACCAAAAACAGGCCAAATAGCCTTGTAACCCTCTGTTCCTCCCAGGATTCCCGCAAAAATAAGAATAAAAAGAGAGGCGAGCCACCTGTTTTTGAGAGGAGAAACGGCTCTCCCCAGGAGCTCGGTCGTGATAAAGCGGCCAATCCTGGTCCCGGTGTCAAGGGTGGTCAGGACAAAAGCGTTAAGCATGACCATACCGAAAAAAGTTCCGATGACCAAAGTCAATCCAGGAATGGCGGAGAGGAGCTTTCCGTACCCCGTGGCAAAGGCCCGGATCGGATCTCCTAAAGTGGTCATGAAATACTGAAACCCGAAGGGGCTCTCTATCCCAGAAGGATCCCAGATAAGAGCACTGGCTGCGATGAATATCACCAGCCCGGCCAGAGCCGCTTCCGTGACCATCCCTCCGTATCCGATCAGTTTTCCGCTCATCTCGTCAGGGAGCTGTTTAGCCGTTGTTCCCCCAGCCACAAGGGAATGGAATCCTGAGATGGCGCCGCAGGCGATGATGACAAAGAGCATGGGCCAGAGAGGCCCTCCTTTGCTTGTAAAGGAGATAAATGCCGGTGCATTAAGCGGGGGGTGAATAATGATCAGTCCAAGATAACCCAAACCAAGCCCTAAGAACAGAATCCAGGTGCTGATATAATCTCTCGGCTGAAGAAGAAACCATACCGGTAATGATGAGGCAAAGAGGCTGTAAATGATCAGCAGAAAAAACCAGAATTTCTGGGCTGACATCCCCAGTATTTGGGCAGGGAGCGTGATCGGAACCATGTTTCCAAGGTAGATCAGCAAGAAAAGGAGAAGGAGAGAAAGGGCGGTTCCGATGACGATGTTGAGACCTTTTTTATAGACCATCCAGCCAAATGCCATGGCGATGAAGACCAAACCGAAAGTGGGAATGACGATCTCAGGCTGGTAAACAAGTGTTTGTGAAGCGACCACCGCAAAAACCGCGATGACCAGTGCCAGGGTCATCCAGATGAACACGGAAAAGATGATTTTTGTCCGGAATCCAAGCGTTTTATGGGATATGTCTGCCAGTGAGGTCCCTTGGTTCCGGACAGATGTCATAAGCGAAGTGTAATCGTGCACTGCTCCCAGGAAGATACTGCCCAGAGCTACCCAGAGAAGGGCCCCCAGCCAGCCGAAATAGAGAACTCCCAGCAAAGGGCCGAGGATTGGTCCAGCTCCGGCGATCGATGAGAAATGATGTCCGAAGAGGAGAGACTTTTTAGCCGGGGAATAGTCGATCTCATCCTTCAGCTGCTGAGCAGGAGTCGGACGGCCTTTGCTCGCCTGGACCACATGTTTTTCGATGAAGCTCCCGTATATTTTATATCCCAGAATGAGCCAGGTTATGAGGATGAAAACAATGATAAGTGTGTTCATCTTTTTTGCTCTAAAGCTGCGAAATTAGAATATATTGGATAATTCCCGAATTTGCAAGAAGGATGGAGTTGCAGGCTGATCTGGGTACTATTCAAAGACCGGGACGACTTTTTATTTCTGAGAGCTCTTCCAATAGAGGAATGCGGCTAAGAGAAGAAATGCGGCCAGCGCCACATAATCACCGAGATTGACCCCTATTCCTTGCGGCTTTTGGGCTGTGATATAGGCAATTAATGCGACTCCAACCATGGTGATTCCCTCTCCGGCGATGAAACCCGAACCTAAGAGAATCCCTTTTTCTTTCCTGTGAGTTTTCAATTTATCATCTTTGCCGGATCTCTTCTCGACGATATTCCTGATCAATCCTCCGACGAAGATCGGGGTCATTGTAGAGAGAGGAAGATAGATCCCGACAGCAAAAGGAAGGGAAGGAATGCCGACAAGCTCTGCGACCAGGGCAAAGGCGCCTCCGACCAAGACAAGTCCCCAAGGGAGGTCACCGCCGAGCACTCCTTCGATTACCGTTTTCATCAAGGTGGCTTGAGGCGCAGATAACTCCTGGGTCCCAAACTCAAAAGTTTTCCCCAGAAGCCACACTGTCCAAGCTATAGCATAGGCAGAGGCCAAAACTCCTATCAATTCAGACACCTGCTGTTTCCTGGGAGTGGCTCCGATGATGTAGCCGGCTTTGAGGTCCTGTGAGATATCACCAGCAATAGAAGCACTGATAGCGACCACGGTCCCGACTGTCAGGGCAGTGGCCATACCCAAAAGGTCTGTCCATCCCAGGGCTAGAAAGATCATGCTTGTTCCGAGAAGGGCCACTATTGTCATGCCAGAAGTGGGATTGGAAGTCACCCCCACCATTCCCACTATTCTCGAGGAGACAGTCACAAAACAAAAGGCGAAGACAACTATACATACAGCTCCTAGTAGGCGGATCAAGAGGGAGGTTTGAATGCCGAGAACCTGGGGGGCCAGTATGATCAGGACCGTGACTATCAGGATTCCAAGGCCCAGGACCGGAAAAGGCAGATCAGTGTCTGTTCTTATCTTCTTGCTTTGATTGTTTTGCTTGCTCAGGCTGAAATCTTTAAGTCCTGTCTTCAGTGCGCCGAGCATCGTCGGCAGGGACTTGACGACCGTGATGATCCCTCCCACGGCTACAGCTCCAGCGCCGATGACCCTTATGTATTTATACCAGATATCCTCGGTTGCCATCTGAGATATAGGAAGTTCTGTTTCAGGGAACAAGGGGATACTGAGGTTCTCTCCGAAATAAGCGATCAAAGGAATCAGGCCTATCCAGGAAAGAATGCCGCCAGCGACCATGATCCCGGCGATCCGGGGTCCCAGGATAAAGCCGACTCCAAGCAGGGCGGGTGTGGCGTCCAAACCCAGCTCAGCTTTTTTCAGGACAGGGAGTTTGAGATGGATCTTATCCGGCCAGAATTTAAAGATGGCGATAATGGCTTTGTAAACCGCCCCAACCCCCAGACCCAGGAATACGTTCTTGGCTTTGGCTCCGCCTTCTTCTGCCGAGATCAAGACCTGAGAGGCTGCGACTCCTTCAGGATAGGGAAGAACCCCGTGTTCCTTGACGATAAGAGCTTTTCTCAGCGGGATCATGAAGAGTACTCCCAGGATGCCGCCGAAGATGGCCAACGTGCCTATTTTGAATATGCTCGGATTGAATCCCCAGAGAAAAAGAGCCGGGATGGTGAAGATGATCCCCGAGGCCAAAGAGGAGCTGGCTGAGCCGGTTGTTTGAGCGATGTTGCAGTCCAGGATGGTGCTTTTTCCCAATATCGGAGTAAGGATCCTGAACACAGCCACAGAGATCACGGCCAGGGGAATGGCTGTCGAGATCGTCAACCCTGCTCTCAAGCCTATATAGGCATTGGCTGCACCGAAGACGATGCCGAAAATGGCTCCGACGATGACAGCCTTGAGAGTGAAATCCTTATACGGAGTCTGGTCAGGCACATAAGGTTTGTGTTCTTCCATCTTCAGCTCCTTTGCTTGACATCAATTTTTTTGCAGTCTAGCATATAATGCATATTTTTTCTAACAGAAGTTCTGGCCATTATTTTATCCTGTTTGCTTTGATCGGATAGGTTGAGGTGTCGTATCCACAAGCTATGAAGAAGGAATAAAAGGAATGGCTTTATTGATGAGAGTTTCACTTTAGGGCAAGGCTGTCATTAAGCGGCTAACCCAGGGTTTCGGCTGCCTTTTTATTGTTGTTTGTTTGGAATATCAAAAGAGCTCTTCCTGATCCGATAGATGTTCCGTAGCAATAATCTATATCGATTGCAGCATTCCCCAAAAGAGCGCCTATCTCTGCGCCGGCTCCTATTCGGTCCTCTATTTCGACCGTAACGACTTTTTTCGTCTTCACTTTATATCTTAATACTTTCAGAGCTTTTTCAGCTTTTTTATTATCTGATGTGATAAGCAGAAAAATTCCCTTTTTTCCTTCTGAATGAGCGCGGAGGGCTCTCAGGTTCACCCCGGCGTTGGCCAGCGTCCCCAAAACACGTCCCAGAATGCCGGGTTCATTGGGGGTTATGACATGAAGCTCTGTTTCTTCCTTTACATTGTGCAATTTTTCTCCTCCTTTGTTGAAAGTGAATTATACCAAAATCAGTTCTTTAAAAACAAAGAAAATATCATAAATCAAGAAAGCGGTTGTTTTTTGTTCTGGTATGGATATAATTTGGGGGCAAAGCGCGTCAGGAGACGGATGGTATGGTGAGCAAAAAGGAACATAGATTGGCTTTTATCGATAATTCCATAGATTCTTCAGTCTACAACCCAGAGGAACATTGGAAGCCATATTTTGAGTTCGAGTGGGACTCATTCAAAGCGACCAAACATCAATTCCCAGATTTCAGCAAAGTCAGGTACTCGCATTTGCTCCTGACAGGCTCAGAAGCTTCGATCGTTATCAGAGATAAATGGGCTGAAGAGGAAGCGGAGGTTATCCAAGAAGCAGTGGAGAGGGGAATACCGGTTCTGGGAAGCTGCTACGGCCATCAGCTTCTCGCTTATGCCCTCTTTGGTTCTTCCTCTATTCGACGGTCTACCCAGCCTGAAGTGGGGTGGATCCCTGTCCAGATCATCAGAGAAAGCAGGATTCTCGGCAAGAAAAGGCAGGCTTTTTCCTTCTCCGTTCATTTTGACGAGGTCGTGAACTTGAATGCGGATTTCCATGTTCTGGTTTCCACTGAGCGTTGTCCGGTCCAAGCTTTTCAGGCAAAGGACAGGCCGATCTGGGGTCTTCAGATTCATCCTGAAATCAACATTCAGAACGCTCGGACACTCCTGAAAAACTTGATCGCGCTTAAACTGGATAATACACCCCTCTTTGAGAAAGCCTTAAATTCGAAGCCTAAAGATTCGGGGCTCATCAAACAGATCATGGAAGGCTTTTTGAGTGCAAGGGAATTACGATAAGGAACCTGAATAGAAAATGAAGATTCCAGGTTCGAATCAAAAAATCCTATAGAGCTCTGCCTCTTCGACCTCTGTGTTCCATCTCAAGGAATAAAAATGCAAAAGAAATCCGGTTGAGTGAGTTTTTCAGTTATCCCGCCTGATTTTAACTTTTCAGTTGAGTTAAGATTTCGTGGGGGAGAGAGCGGACCTCAGCCTTGGAATTGGTTGAGATGTGGACAGTATGACCGCTGGCGATTGGCTTTTTCTCTTTTGGGGTCACGAGTTCATAAGCAAAGACCACTTTTTTCGGGGATGCTTCTTTCAGATAGACACGAATGAGGAATTTATCATCGTATCTCAGCGGCCTTTTGTATTTGCAGAAGGCTTCAACAACGACCAGGTAATAGCCCTGCTCCTCGATACTTTTATAGGGAATATTCTTCTGGCGACAGAATTCCGTTCGTCCTATCTCAAACCACTCAAAATAGGTTTTGTTGTGAGCCACTCCCATCCGGTCTATTTCTGAATAACGAACCCTCACTTCGAATTCGATGTGTTTTTCACCCCCCTGAGTCAAAGCGTCTTTATTCGACAAGCTTTCCGAGTTTCGAGATTTCCTCATTGTAGTATTTTCTGTAAAGAATTTCCCACTCTCTGCTTCCTTCTTCAATGGCTTTCTTCTGAGATTGAATCTTTTCTATGGCCTTCTTATCGATCGTGTTATAAAGCTTTATCTCCTCTTCGATGCTTTTCACTATCGACAGTCTGATTTCATTCGGGTCATCCAGGAATTCGACCTGATCGTTCCCAAAAAGGAATTCGAGCATAATGCGGGATAAAAAGTTGATTTTTTCTCGAGAAAGCCTGAGTGTCACAGGACTATATTCCTTTCCCTTGCCAGTTTTGTTTTAATCATCCTGAACATAGTCTGGTATTCGATGTTTTCTCTTCGGATTTTTTCCATGTGTTTGCTGAGGATTTCTCTCACCTCTTGATCGAGCTTATCTTCCTTTTGGAACTCGTCGGTGATAAGGTCGATAAGCTCCACGATAAGCTTATTCCTGTCCTCGGCGATTATTTTTCCGTCTTTAACAAGATTTCGCACGGCCACAGAGGCCAGATGCTCTATTTGATTCTTGTTTAGCCTCATTTCCCGTATAAAATACAATAACTTGCCCTAAAATTCAAGGATTGTTTGAAGATATCTTCTTGAAAGCTAAGAAATTGGATGTTTTTCGGCTATTTGCTGGGATTTTGGGGCATAATTAGGCAAAAATAATATAATTTCTCCCAAAAAAGAGATTTTTTGAGAAAAATCTGGAGTTGATGGTAGCTATCCTGGATTTTTCATGAGTCGAGGTTGCCGCAGGTGCGAGGCGCCGGGCCATGAAGCTATCGGGTCTCGCCAAAATTTTATTGATGATTATTTTATTCAAGAGGATGAACAGCGAGATGGCGATGATCCACTGAAAAAGAACGGTTCCTACGGTCGATGGAGCGAACAGTTTGAGCCAGTTTTGAGGATCATCGGAATAGCTTTGCCAGAGCCACCATCCCAGCATGGCCAAAAACTGGAGGGGAAGGAGGATGATGACCAGAATGTCAAACCATTTTCCGATTTTGACTTTGTGCTCAGGATCGGAAATGATATTCAGGTGGAAGTTTTTTGGGCCGATTTTGAGGACGGTGAACGTAAAGAAAAATCCACTCACCATCAGGCCCAGGCTCAAGACCCAGTCCTGGTTGTTGAAGAATCCCATGCTGATGGCCGAAGGAAGGCCTAAGCAGAATCCGCACAGGCCGACGATTATAACCGCTTCTCTCCGGGACGGTCCCGAATCCATCAAGATCCGGGTGTCGAGTTCAATCATCGAGATGAGGGAGGAGAAGGCTGCTAAAGTCAAGGCAAGAAAGAAGAGGGCAAGGAAAAAATGGCCTCCGGGAATCTGAGCAAACAAATTTGGAATCCAGCTGAAAGTGAGGCCCTGATTGTCGGTTTTCGTCACTTCAAGGACCTTCTGTTGCGAGAAATCCTGCGTCGAAAAGTAAGAGAAAGCTGTAGGAATGACCGCCACGGCTGCCAGCAAGGATGCCAGGTTGTTGCCAAAGCCCAGGGTGGTTGAGAGGTCAAAACAGGATTTTTCTTTTTATGAGAATAAACCGCGTAAGTGAGGATCAGTCCCCAACCCGCCCCGGTTGACCAGGCGGACTGACTCAAAGCGTTCAGCTAGACCTTGTAGTCAGCCAGGCGGGACAGGTTAGGAGAGAAGAGGAAGTTGAGTCCTTGGAAGGCGGAGGGCAGGGTTAAAGAGCGCACACAGGCAATGATGAACGCCCCTCCGCCCTGCTAGCTGACAATCCGAGGAAAACGCCATATGTTCCTGGTGCCGACAGCCATGCCCAGACCGGCAAAGATTATCCCCTAGCGGGAGGCAAACATTTCCTTTTTTGCCATTTTTGCTATTTTATCTCATTCGTCTGAGCTGTCAATAACCAGGAAGGGATGAAAGAGATTTTTCTCAAAATTCCTCTTTGCCAGAGCCAGAAATTTCCCTTCAAGGCTGAACATCCTGAAGGTCAACTCCTCTTCCTTTTGATAGTGGTTCCCAAGGGATTTGTGGTGAATGATTTTCTTGATGTTCGCATCGGGGATCATATTCCCGTTCCTGGCCAGGACAGTTCCTCTATCTTCAAGGATAACCTTGGGGAATTCGGGAAGGAGGAGTTCGATGGGGATGAGAAAATCCTCTGTTTTCCCCTTTTTTTTCAGGGTATCGATCTTATCCAGACTGTAACTCTGCTCGACCCGAAAATCACCCACTTTGGTGCGAAAGAGCTCCGTGAGGTGAGCACCGCAGCTCAAAGTCTGTCCCAAGTCGTGCGCAAGGGAACGGATGTAAGTGCCGGAGGAACAATCCACCTTGAACACAAGGTCGGGAGGGGTGTATTCATTGAGCTCAAAAGAAAAGACGGTCACCTGGCACGGTTTTAATTCGAACTCCCTCTTTCCCCTGGCCAGGGCATAAAGCGGTTTTCCTTTGAATTTTTTTGCGGAATAAGGAGGAACAACCTGTTGAATCTTCCCTTCGAATTTTTTCATGGTGTTCAGCAGCTTTTTTCTCGAGGGAAAGTCGGAGCTTTCTTTTGAGGTGGGTTTACCTGCGGAGTCATAGGTATCTGTGGAAAAACCCAACCTGATTCGGCCGGTATAACCCTTATCCTTTTTGGAATAGAAAGGGAAAAGCCGGGTTGCTTTTCCCACTGCCACCATGATAAGGCCCGTCGCCAGAGGATCAAGGGTTCCGTAATGGCCAACCTTTTGGATTTTGAGAATGTTCCGGATTTCGACAACCACATCATGAGAAGTGATGTTCTGCGGTTTATTGACGAGGATAATCCCGTCCATGACTTTAAGATTCAATAGGGGTGGGGCTCTTTATACTTACCTGCGATCTTTCCTTTAGGCTGTTTTTTTAGGAGTTGGTCGACTTTTTCCGGGATTTCCTTAAGCAGTTTTTCGTATTTTCCTTTGACTGTGAAACCCGCAGCATGGATGTGCCCGCCTCCTCCAAAATGCTCGGCGACAAAAGCTGAATTGGCTGTGCCCTTGGACCTGAGGCTGACCCTGAACGTGTTGTTCTCGATCTCTTTGAAGAACAAAACTATTCGGACTCCCTTGATCGAGCGGGCTAATGTGGTGATGTCCTCGGTATCGACTTCTTTAAGCTGGAGGGAATCTTGAAATTTCTTAAACATGGTGATGGTGGCGATATTGCCCTTGGGATTCATCCGGAGGGTCGAAAGAACATTGCCCAGGAGTTTGATTTTTTCAGGCGAGTTGTTGTTGAACAGAAGCTCAGCGGTTTGTATTGAACTGGCGCCGTGTTCGATCAATTTATGGCAGACATCAAAGCTTCTGGCACTGGTATTGGAAAATTGAAAAGAACCTGTATCAGAGACAATGGCGCAGTAGAGATGATTCGTGATCCGAGGAGTGAACTTGATATTGAGTTTTTCCCCCAGGGCGTAGACCATTTCTGCCACAGCTGAAGCTTCTGGATCCACCCAGTTTATGTCTGCGTAGTAATCGTTCGAATGATGATGGTCAATATTGATTTTGAAATAGTCATCCAGGTTGTCCTGCCCAGATCGTGAGACATTGGCGCATTCAAGAAGTATGACCATGTCAAAGCCCTGGGCAGGGATTTGGCCAATCTTGATCTTATCGATGTCGGGGACATTGTTGATAGGGAAAGGAGTTTTATCTTTATTGATGATTTCGACTTCCTTGGCCAGCAGCTCTATCATGAAGGCCAGACCCAGGCTAGTGCAAATGGAGTCGCCATCAGGTCTGAGATGGGAAGTGATAGCGATGCGCTGGCTTTCAAGGATTTTTTGAGCGATTAAGCCTGCCGGGTCATTTTCCATTTTTCTTGATGTCCTCGAGGATCGAGTCAATTCTCGCTTCATACTCTGGACCCAAGTCCTTAGAAAAAATAAGCATGGGATTATACTTTAATTTGACTTTAGAGGCAATAGATTTTCTCAGATGTCCTTTTTTTTCATCTAAAAGGGAAAATACCGAATCCTGCTGCTCAGCTCCATAAACACTCAAATAAACATGAGCAGTTTTCAGGTCCGCGGTCATTTCAACCCTCGTGACGGTGATCAAACCAGAAAAAGAATCTTGAAATTCCTCGATGAGCAGACGGCTGAGTTCCTCTTTGATCAGACTCGACACTCTTTTCTGACGCCTTGTTATGCTCATTTCATTTTCCCCTTTCGGTAAGGAGGCAGAGCCGGAAGATAAAGAGCGAAAGCTTCTGCCGGATGATATTCAAATCAAAAGTAATGAGTCTCATAATCCAGGATCTGGCCATCTATGTTTTTTTCAACGTCTTCGATGATTTTGCTAAACAGGCTTTCAACAGGTTTCTTTTGGCTGTTGAGACTCACCATCCCGATCTTTGTTCTCTGCCATTTATTCTGGTATTCGAGCTCCGAAATGGCGACGTTGTATTTTTTTGTTAAACGGCTTTTTATTCCTGAAAGTCTCTTTCGTTTTTCTTTCAGAGAGTGAGAATACGGGAGGTAAATCTCTATAGATAAAAAACCGATAACCATCGGGAAGCACGCAGCCGGTTTTACTTGGGAGCTTCTTTCTCCATGATGAAGGCTTCTATGATATCTCCTTCCTGGAAGTCCTTAAATTTCTCAAGGCGGATACCGCATTCGTATTCTTTCTTGACTTCTGTGACATTATTCTTCAGATGTTTAAGAGAGGCAATGCGGCCTTTATGGATGACTTCCTTATTCCTGATAACTCGGATTTCCGAATTTCTAGTTATTTTTCCGTCTGTTACAAAGCAGCCAGCGATCACTCCGATCCTTGAGATGTTAAAGACTCTTCTGATCTCGGCCTTTCCCAGATAAGTTTCTTTTATGGTCGGTTCCAACAGGCCGGATATGGCTTTCTTAATATCTTGGGTCAGTTCATATATGATTCTGTAAACTCGGATCTCTACATCTTCCTCCTTAGCCATATCCAGAATTTTTTGGTCTGGTTTGATGTTGTATCCGATGACGATAGCGTTTGACGCTGAAGCGAGAAGGACGTCGGATTCTGTGATCTTCCCGGTCGCTGAATGGACTATTTTCACTTTGATCTGCTCAGTGCTCAGGTTGGGAAGAACGTCGGTAAGGACCTCAGCAGACCCGTGGACATCGGTCTTGATGATCAAAGGAAGCTCCTTGACCTGGCCTTTCTCCATTTTTTTAAATAGTTCATCCAAAGTCAGATGTTCTGGCCTTTGGATTTCAGCTTTTTTCACCTTAGAGAGGCGGTACTGAACGAACTGTTTGGCTGTTTCGAGGTCGGCAACCGCCTGAAAAATGTCTCCCGCGGCAGGCACCTCAGAGAATCCGAGGACCTCAACTGGCATGGATGATTCAGCTTTTTGCAAGGTTTTGCCTTTTTCGTCAAAGAGAGCTCTCGCTTTTCCGCAGGTAGTCCCGCAGATGAAGGCTTCACTCCGGCTGAGGATACCATGTTGGATGATGACGGTGGCCACGGCTCCCTTTTTTGCGTCGAGACGCGCCTCCAGGACAACTCCCTGAGCTTTTACCTTAGGATTGGCCTTGATCTCAAGGACATCCCCCAAAAGAAGGATCATCTCTAAAAGCTCTTTCAGGTTTGTTTTTTCTTTGGCCGAGACTTCCACACTGATGGTTTTTCCTCCCCAATCCTCCACCAGAAGGCCTTCCTTTGAGAGTTGCTGTTTGACTTTGTCTACGTCCGCTTCAGGCTTGTCGATTTTGTTGATGGCCACCATTATCGGGACGCCGGCATCTTTGGCATGGTTGATGGCTTCCCGGGTTTGCGGCATGACTCCGTCGTCTGCAGCGACCACCAGAACGACAATGTCTGTCAAATGGGCTCCGCGGGCTCTCAGTTGGGTGAACGCTTCGTGGCCTGGGGTGTCAATGAAAGTGATAGGCCTCTTCGCATGGAAGACTCTGTAGGCGCCGATATGCTGGGTGATACCGCCAGATTCCTTTCCGACCAGGTTGGATTCTCTGATAGCGTCTAAAAGAGTTGTCTTTCCATGGTCGACGTGGCCCATTATGGTGACCACGGGAGGCCTCAATACCATCTCTTCTGGATTGCTCTCGGCTTGATTCCGAACCTCCTTCTCTATTGAAACCAATTCCAGCTCGAGCTTAAATTCCTCGGAAATCGCCGAAGCCAAGGATTCATCGACGACATCATTCACGCTGACGCTAAATCCCTTTGCTTCGAGCTTCTCGAAAATATTTTTGGTCTTGATCCCTGTTTTTTCAGAGAGTTCTTTTAGAGTCTGCCCTTCCCTCAGAATGATTTTTTTTGCAGAGCTCTTCCCGGCTTCAACTTTTGGCTTGCTCTTTTTTGTGTCTTTTTGTGTGTCCATGGTTTCTTATTTCTCCAGGTTATTGACTAAATGCTATTCTTCCTTGATCTCTATTTTCCAGCCGACGAGTCTTGATGCCAGCCTGACATTGATTCCTTTCTTTCCTATGGCCAGGGAAAGCTGATCTTTGGAAACTATGGCCTGCATGGTTTTTTCGCTTTTATTCAGGATGAAGACTTTTCCAACTTTAGCCGGGTTGAGAGACGCTTTCGTATAGCTCATGGGATTTTCGGACCACTCGATGATGTCAATCTTCTCTCCAGCCAGCTCTTTGCTGATGGACATGATCCTGTTTCCCTTCACTCCGATACACGCTCCGATAGGATCGATGTCTTTATCGTCAGAAAAAACCGCCACTTTCGCTCTTTCTCCGGGCTGACGGACAACATCCTTTATTTCTATATCCCCGTTAGCGATTTCAGGGACCTCCAGCTCCAATAGCTTTGACAGGAGTTTTGGGTCCGTCCTGGAGACGACAACCTGAGGGCCTTTGTTATCTTTTCTGACTTGAACGACCACAGCTTTTATCCTATCTCCTCTTTCGAATTCTTCATTGGCCATCTTTTCTCGCTGGGGAAAGAGGACGTCGGTCTTGTTCACCTCAAGGATCATGTTCTTGTTCGACTCAAACCTTCTCAGGACACCAGTCACGATTTCCCCTAAGCGGGGCGCAAAGGATTCGTAGATCTTTTCTTGTTCTGCGTCCCTGACCTTTTGAAAAATTACCTGTTTCGCTGCCTGGGCAGCGATACGACCTAGAGTTTCGGAAGGCAAGTCGATTTCGATGTCTTTTCCGATAGGCACTTCAGGGGCAACTTTCTTGGCCTCCTCCAAGGAGATTTCAGTAGCAGGGTCTTGAGGATTCTTGCTGACTTTTTTGACGGCATAGACCCTGAGTTCCCCCTTTTCTGGTTGAAAGGATATGTGGACTTTTTCTTTGTTGGTGAAGAACTTGGCAGAAGCAACTCTGAGAGATTCCTCAATTGCACTGACGATGACACCGATCTCTACGCCCCGTTCTTTGCTGAGCTGGCGAATAGTATTCCACACGTTCACTTTCATTTCTGTGCCTCAATTTTGCCAATGAGGAACCTATAGAGGCGAGAATTATAACTGAAATGAAAAAGAATATCAAACGCGATACGAGGAAATAGACGGGTAAAAGCAGGAATTAAAGGGAGTATGAGTTGATGAGAACGTCTTGGAGCGAGATGTCCTTCACATGATCAGCGGGGCGAAAACAAGGCTGACCACAGCCATGAGCTTGATCAATATGTTCATTGAAGGGCCAGCAGTGTCTTTTAAGGGATCGCCGACAGTGTCGCCGATGACAGAGGCTTCATGAACCTCTGTGCCCTTACCTCCCAGGTTGCCTTCCTCAATCCACTTTTTTGCGTTATCCCAGGAAGCGCCGGCGTTGGCCATGAAGATGCCCATCAAAACTCCGGTGGCTGTCGCTCCTGCCAGGAATCCACCCAAGGATTCAGGCCCGATGAAGAAGCCCACCAGCAGAGGCACAATCACGGCCAGCAAGCCAGGAAGGATCATCTCCGCCAGTGCGCCGCGCGTAACGATATCGATGCAGCGGTCTGAATCAGGTTTGGCCTTTCCTTCCATCAAGCCTTTTATTTCTTTGAATTGTCTTCTTATCTCAATGACCATTTTATCGCCGTTTCTTGCCACCGCTTTTATGGTCAGGGAAGCGATGACGAACGGCATCAGGGCCCCGAGGAGCAAGCCGATGACTGTTTCCACGTTTGTCAGGCTGATTTGCAATAAATCTTTTCCTGCCTTATCCAAGAGGGAGTTGACCGTATTCTGGTAGGCAGAGAAAAGGGCCAGAGCAGTCAAAGCGGCCGAGCCGATGGCGAAACCTTTCCCGATGGCCGCTGTGGTGTTTCCCAGAGAGTCAAGCTTATCCGTTATTTTCCTGATGTTTGCGCCTGCCCCGGACATCTCTGCGATTCCTCCCGCGTTGTCAGCGATGGGCCCGTAGGAGTCAGTGGACATGACGATACCTATGGTGGACAGCATTCCCACTGCAGAGAGAGCAATACCGTAGAGCCCGGCTAGCCTGAACGAGACGAAAATGGCAGCAGCAATGGTGAGCAGGGGGAGGATCGTGCTCTGAAAGCCGACAGCCAAGCCGATGATTATGGTCGGCGCGCTGCCGGTCTGAGCGGTTCGGGCGATCGTTTTTATCGGCGGACCAGAAGTAAAATACTCGCTTTCCAGTCCGATCAGAACGCCGCAAAGCATACCGCTCAAAACCGCCCAGAACACATTCAGATCACCCAGAATGATTTTTACCGAAAAAAAAGCCCCCGCCAGGAATAAAATACCGCTGATATAGTAGGCGTTTCTCAGAGCGGATTGGGGGCTGATATTCTTGAGAATGTTGATTGAGAAGACGCCGATGACTGAGCTGACCAGCCCCATTACGATCAAAAGCAGGGGAAGGGATATGTGGTTCAAAGCTGGTGCCAGGGTAGAGCCAATGGCCATAGAGGCGATAACAGATCCCACGTAGGATTCAAAAAGGTCAGCACCCATTCCTGCCGTGTCGCCCACATTGTCGCCGACGTTGTCTGCGATTACACCTGGGTTTCGGGGATCATCCTCGGGGATGCCGGCTTCGACCTTGCCCACCAGGTCTGCGCCCACATCAGCGCTTTTGGTGTAGATGCCGCCTCCCACTCGGGCAAAGAGAGCGACTGAGCTGGCACCCATGGCAAAACCGTTGATGATCATCGGGTCTTTGGTGAAAAAATAGAAGAGGCCGATTCCAGCTACGCCCAAGGCTGCCACGGAGATTCCCATGACTGCTCCTCCCTGAAAAGCGATCGAGAGCGCCAGGGGAGTCCCTCCCTTGATAGCGCCCTGTGTCGCCCGCACTGCAGAGCGTGTCGATCCCTTCATCCCGATGAAACCTGCGAGCAAAGAACAAAAGGCTCCTGTCAAAAAAGCCAGGCTGGTGTAGATGGAAAAAAGCTTCCACAGGACCGCAAAGAGGATAATTACAAAAATGGAGATGTAGCTGTATTCTCTTTTCAAGAAAGTCATGGCTCCTGAATGGACTGCTTCTGCGATCTCGTTCATGATTTCAGTACCCCGAGGGTACCGTTTCACCAGGAAGTAGAGGGATACAGCGAACATGAGGCCCAGTAGGCCGAGGATGAAAGAATAGGGAATCAAATTCATTATTGACATGGGAAGTTTACCTCAAAAAAATTTAAACCGATGTATAGCATAAAAAAAACCAAATTGCAATGACTTGAACAGGGAAGTGAGTATCCCGCTGAAATGGTATTTGGATCTGAAATGCATGGTTGACGCCTGAGTCTTTTTTATTATATTGTTTAGAGGAACATACGAAACCTATAAAAGTGAGCGGTGTGATAACCGAAAAAGAAGGGAAGATCTGGGCGATAGGCGGCGGTAAAGGAGGAACGGGCAAGACCTTTCTTACCAGCAGCATCGGCATCTACCTGGCGAAGAGCGGGAAAAGAGTCGTCTTGATCGATATTGATATCGGAGGCGCCAACCTTCATTCCTTACTCGGAATAAGCCGGCCCAAGAAATCCCTGACGAATTTCTTTGAGACGGGGACTTCGCTTTCTCGATTAACCGTAAAGACCGGTATAGAGAACGTGTCGTTGATCACGGGGGATGTCCATTCCCTTGCTTCTGACAACATCAGGTTTACGCAGAAGCTCAAACTGTTCAGGCATATCATGAAGCTGAATAAGCAATATGTGATCATCGATTTGGGCGGGGGAAGTCACAACAACACCATCGATACGTTCCTCATGGCAGACAAGAAGATCGCTGTCCTGGAACCAGAGATAATCGCTATCGAAAACATGTATCATTTTGTCAAGAACGCTTTGTTCAGAAAAATCAGAATGTCTTTGAGGTCATATGGCTTCAAAGAGATCGTCGAGCACACGTGGGAGCAGCGAGAAAAATATCAAATTAAAAGCCTTAAGGAGCTTATCGACAGTCTCAAAGACAGCTTCTCCTATCTGGGGGATATTCTTGACCGGGAATTGGCCGATTTCAAGATCTATTTGGTCTTGAACAAGATAAGGAGCAGCCAGGATATCCTCATCGGGTCCTCGATGAAGAGCATATTCAATAAGTATCTGGGCATAGATGCCAAGTTTGTTGGCTATATCGAGTATGATGATGCTGTTTGGAGGTCTATCCGGGAGAGACGGCCGCTGATGCTGAATTACTCTTTATCGCGGGTAGCCAAAGAGATCGGCGTGTTCACCGAAAATCTCCTGTATGAACGGGAGATGAAAATTTCAAGAGTCTGAGCATGGCAAAAAAAGAGCTAAAGAAGTATTTTGATATTCTCGAGATATCACCTGAAGCCACGCTTTTAGAGATAAAAAGCGCTTATTCCCGTCTCAAGAAGCTTTATTCCACTGACTCAGTCGTGATATCCCCGATTGAGGATGAGTTCTCGAAAGAGGAAAGACAGAAAATACTCGAGCAAATTGAAGAAGCGTACACAAGACTGATGGAGCAGATCAAAGAGAGACAAGATCGTTTGGTCCATCATGAAAAACCCTTTGCAGCGGGTCACAATCCGCTGGAAGGTGAGGACGTGGATATTTCCTATAACGGCCAGGTGTTAAAACGGATCAGGGAAAAACTGGGAATTGAATTGTTCGAGGTCTCACTGGATACTAAGATTCGGGTGGAGCTCCTTGAGAGTATCGAGCAGGAGAGGTTTGACAACCTGCCTCCTGAAGTGTATCTCAAGGGACACATCATCAGTTATGCAAACTATCTTCTCCTCGACTCACAAAAGGTCGCCGAGGATTACATAGCCCGCTACAGAGCCTGGGAAAAATCGAACAAAGAATTGAAATAGGATAAAATCCAGGTTTCTCTCGGTTCTGAAAATAATTTTATTGTTTCAGGAGCAAGCTCTTTCCAGAACAGCCCTCAGTTCTTCCTGATTCGCTCGGTTCGGTCATCTTTTCTTCCTCTCTCTAAGGTACTGCCGAGATTTGTTTTGACGCAGTATGTGCATCAGCCATTGGCATGTCAAGAAATTTGTCAAAAACCTTGTTTTATTGTTTGACATTTCATTTTTGAGTTGATATTTTAGAGGCACTTAAGCAGAAGGAAGCGTTGGAGGATGAAGTGTCCGAAATGCCACAATGACAGCCCCCCCGACACAAAATTCTGCAGCAACTGCGGAACCCAGCTCATTCCTTTAAGAGAAACGACTAAGGAAGAGCCTTTGTCCCTGACCGAAACCCTCCAGACGCCTGTGCTGGAGCTGGCTATTGGCAGCACGTTCGCAGAAAGATACGTGATCATCGAGGAACTGGGAAGAGGGGGAATGGGCAATGTTTACAAGGCTCTCGATAAAGAACTCGGGGAAAAAGTGGCCTTGAAGCTTTTGAAGCCCGAGATCGCGGCTGACGAGCGGATGATCGAGCGATTCCGGAATGAGCTGAAGTACGCCCGTAAGATCACCCACAAGAATGTCTGCCGCATGTATGACCTCAACAAAGAGAAAAGGACCCCCTTCATCACCATGGAGTATGTTTCTGGCGAGGACCTGAAGAGCTCGATGCGAAGGATGGGGCCTCTCAGTGTCGCCAAAACCGTCTATATCGCCAAACAGGTCTGCGAAGGGCTGGCTGAAGCCCACCAGCTGGGAGTTGTCCACCGTGACCTCAAACCTCAGAACATCATGATTGACAAGCAAGGGTACGCCCATATCATGGATTTCGGGATTGCCCGTTCAACCAAGGCCAAAGGCGTTACTACCTCAGGGATGATGATTGGCACCCCGGATTACATGTCTCCCGAGCAGGTGGAGGGGAAAGAAGTTGACCAGCGAGCCGACATTTACGCCATGGGAGTGATCCTCTATGAGATGGTGACCGGGACTACTCCTTTCCATGGGGAGACAGCCGTAAGCATCGCCCTGGCGCATACGAGAGAAAAACCACGTGATCCAAGGGAGATCAACAGCCAGATACCTTATGAACTCAGCCGTATGATCCTCAAATGTATGGAAAAGAACAGGGATTACAGGTATCAAAAAATCGAAGAGCTTTATCGAGAATTAGACAACCTGGAAAAGACAGTTCCCACCACAGACAGGGTTATCCATATAAGCAAGCCCAGCACGGCAAAGACACTGGTGAAGAGGCCCAAACTGAAGAAAGTCCTTATCCCTGTATTCGTAGTTCTTGCCCTGATCATTATCGGAGTGGCTGCCTTGCGTTTTACACCTTTGTCCGAAATGATCGGAGGTGCCACTGGTCCGCCAGCACAGGCCAAAGTCGGTGATTATCTCAAACAAGCCAATCAATCCTGGACAGAGAAAAAATATCCTGAAGCCCACGCTCAGTTTAGAAAGGCCTTAGAGGTCGACCCGGATAATCTGGATGCTCAATTCGGTTTGGCGAACTGCCTCAAAGAGCAGGGCAGGCTGGACGAAGCCATCTCTGAATATGAAAAAACCATTGCGCTCAACGAGAAAGATCCGCGCTCTTACAGTCAGCTCGGCCTGATCTATGAGGCCAAACAGGACATGGCTAAGGCTCTGGACAGCTACAAAAAGTATCTTGAGTTCGCTCCTCCAGGACCGGAATTCAATGTGGTGAGCGAAAAAGTCAAAGACATCGAGGCTCGGCTCAGGCCCGAGGCGGCGAAGCCAAAAGATGAAATAGTTGCCAAAAAGCAGGAACAAAGAGAGGCAAAACCTCAGCCCGAGGAGAAAAAGAAGCCCACGCCATCCCCTGAGGAAAAAAGGCAGGCGGATGTGTCCGCCATTTTAGATAGAGGCATAAGCGCTTTCAATAACGAAGATTATGATGGATGCATCAACCGGATGCAGGAAGTCCTGAAGCTAGACGCGAGAAATACCTCCGCCCAGTATTTTTTAGCCGAGGCGAGAAAGAAAATGAGTGAACAGGCCAAAGAACAGGAAGTCGAAACACGGCTCAGGCTCGGACAGAACGCCTATCAAAGGGGAGATTACCAGGAATCCATCAAGCAGGCAGATGAAGTTTTGAAACTGGCCCCCGGGAATGCTTCCGCTTTAAGCTTATTGGACAGGGCAAGAAAGAGGCAGGAGGAGAAGAACACCGAACAACAAATCAGGGATGGGCTCAGTAGAGCTCAGCAGGCTTTCCGGGGCGACAATTTTGAGGAATGCATCGCGCAGGCAAACAGGGTGTTAAGCCTGGACCAGGAAAACGCCCAGGCCAAAGAATATCTTAATCTCGCTAACGAAAAGATCGCGGAATCCCAGATCAACGCTCTTGTCAACCACTATGTCCAGTCCGTGAACAGCGGGACATTATTGAATTTCTATGAAAACAGCTGTGCTTCCCAGTGCTATCAAGATGTGAAGAAGGATGCCGAATTAATGACTAACTTCTTCAGTAACCTTCAATCCTCTGCCTCCAACGTTCTGGTCAGGTTTAAGGATTCGGATCAGGCAGAGGTCAGCTTTTCCAACACCATATCCGGGACGAACAAAGCCGGAGTCAGGCAGGATGTGATAAAGGGCGTCTACAAGTGGGATCTCCGGAAACAAGGGGACAGCTGGAAGATTATCGGGATCGAATACACCCCTAGGGGCTAGGGGATAGAGTAAATCCATATACAAGGAGCCCACCATGAGGGATAAGGGGAAAAGAAGTCTTCTCTTTCATTCAATCATTATTTTTTTATTGATCCTGCCCGCCATCATCCAAGCTCAGCAGCAAAAAAGGCTCGTCGAGGTGGTGGCTGAGAACGCCAAGATCCATGCTCAACCCGACGCTTCGAGCGAAGTCATCCAGAGCGCTCCTGTGAGTCAGGTCTATGATATGCTGAGGAAAGTCGGAGCGTGGTATGAGATCCAGTTCACAACAGAAAGACTGGGCATCACCATGACCGGATACATCCACGAAAAGTATGTGAAAGTACTGGGAGAGGAACCGGCGGCTCGAGTTCCAAGGCGGGAAGCAGTCAGAGAGGTGCCCAAGAAAAAAGGGATGAGGGTTCTTTTTGAAGCAGTCGGGAGTTATTTCCAACCATCGGATCAGGTTTTCAAGAGCATCTACGGAGGCGGCACGTATTTTGGTGGAGAGGTCAACATCACGCTGATGAAAGGCGTCAGCCTCTGGGCCGGAGCGCATATGTTTTCCAAAACTGGGCTGACGACATTTACCCAAGAACCGACAGAAATATCCATCACTCCGATCTATGGGGGGATTAAATTCAGGGCCCCATCTGAAAAGGTGAGCCCGTATTTAGGACTGGGTGTCGGGTTCTTTTCTTATAAAGAGACAAGCGCTGCGATCGGCAGTATCCAGCAGAGCGATATCGGCTATATCGGTCAGCTCGGAGTGTTGATCAACGTTATCGGCCCGATCTATCTGGACCTTAAAGGATGCTACAGCTACTGCAAAGTCCAGCCAGAAGAGATTGAAGCGAACCTGGGTGGATTCCAGGTCATCGGCGGGTTCGGGTTTGGATTTTGAAAAGGAAATCGTATCAATGTTAATAAGAGCGATAAATAAATAGGGGAGAGGGGCAAATGATTAAAAAGAATTACGCACAATTCATTTTAATTTTATTATCGATCCTGGTCATTCCCATAGGCACTTTTGTGATAGTGGACTCTGGGATCGCCCAGGAGGAAGGAGAAGAATCATCCCAACCGCCGGATAAAAATCTGTATCAAATCCAAAAAATATACGATATCAACTATGAAGTAAATAGAAAGGAAGAATCCGAAAGTTCAACTGATTCAAGATGGGAGACTGTTGATATTCCGGTGATGGCCACAGATTACCATGAGAAGAACCCGTCCATCGAGACCCGCGACTTCGGCAGCATGACTCCCGATATTTATATAGCCGCGGAATACTGGGATGGTACGACATCTCCTGACATGATAAAGGTCCTGAGGAGCCCTTATTACGGAGCCGGGCCGAATTGGTGGGACACCGGCTATACTTTAAACATAAACAGTGCATACCCTCTTTCTACGCCAATAATAAAACAAGCAAGGGGCGATTATATGGGAGTCGTGTTTGTCAGTGAGTATGCTCCCGGAGATCACGACATCCTTTATACGAGTGTCAATGCCACGGATTTCAGCGACGCAACAACTTATACAATCGATACCTCTGTAGACGACCATGTCCGGCCTGCTTTTACCAGCGATTATATTGACTACGGGGATGATGCCTACCTTTATGTTGTCTATCACAAAGTGACGGGCACCACAGCCCAACTGCTGTTCAGAAGGAGTACGAATGGCGGCGAGACCTGGAGCGGGCCAACGCTGCTCGCCGAATTCACTCAGGGAACAGTGCATTGCTCTATTGACTACTGCGATGATACTTTATACGTCGCTTACACTTTTTTGAGTGGAGATACAGATGATATAGCGGTCTTGAAGTCTTCCAATCGTGGAAGCACCTGGTCATTGCCCACAGTCATTGCTGACGATACCTGGGACGATGAGAAATATCCTGAGGTTGCGGTTTGTACGGCTGATAATGTATTTGTTGCTTTTGAAAGCGTGTTCAGTACTTATCCAGATATTCAATATGTCTACACATCTAATGGCGGCAGTTCTTGGATTAAAAATAATTATTTAACATTTGATGATAGCGCGCGTCCATCCATCCGAGCCTTTAAGAAGGGAGAGTTGGAAGTCTATGCGGCCTATTATAAACCCCCATCCCAATTGATTATCAAAGAAGCTGTTTACACCAGCCCGACAAGCTGGTCGGGCGAGTTGAACATCAAGAACAGCGCTGGTGACGTCAGCAGTGCCGACACCTTGGCCCTTCTGCCCAAATACAGTCCAACAGGAGATGTAAGCGTGGGTGTGGCCTGGGTCCAAACGAATTATGGGTATGATATTCGTTTCAACGCGGACTGGCTGCCCTGCAATCCTGGAACATTCTCTTATCTATCGCCCTCCAACGGAGAAACAAGTGTTTCTATTAATACAAGCTTAGATTGGGAAGACAATATCGAAGCAGACGTCTACGATGTCTATTTCGGGACGATACCGGACCCTCCGTATGTGGATACGGTCGCCACAAGCGAATATTTTGTTGGCCCTCTGAGCTTGAATACCACGTATTATTGGCAGGTCCAGGCCGTGAATGAGTGCGGGGGGGCAGCCGGCGAAGATGGTACAATCTGGGAATTCACGACCGTAGCTGTGATGCCGGATCTCATCATCCAGTCTTTGACTCACGCGCCAGAAAATCCATCCAACCTAGACCTGATAACGTTTACAGCCGTGGTGAAGAATGCCGGCAGTTCCTCAGCTGGTTCTTCAACACTCCAATTGAAAATAGGCGGAGAATCATCTCCACCCACTTACGCCATTCCCGCTTTGGATCCTGAAGAAACCCATCAAATCCAGCGTCAGGAGACACTTTCAACAGTAGGGGATTATATCATTACGGCCACAGCGGATATAAACTCAGAAGTGGCTGAAGCGGATGAAACGAACAATCTCGAAACAGACACTGTAAGCGTGCATGATGCCTACGGCTCTCTGGAGGTCACCATAGAACCGCAGGGGGCGATCGATGCGGGTGCCCAGTGGAGAAGGATATGCACACTGACCTGGTACGACAGTGGGGATACAGAAAGCGGCATACTCGAAGGGGATGTGATCGTTGAATTCAAAGAGATACCGGGGTGGATTAAACCAGCCAACAAAACAGTGACTGTTGTTGGCGAGGTCACGACAGGGATTACAGTTTCCTATGCCCAGATCACCGGAACTGGCACCTTCATTGACAGCGGCCAGAGTTTGGGCTCTGCTTACAGCTATCGTGTGGGGCTAGGAGATGTGGATAGCGATGGCGACCTGGATGCTTTTGTTGTTAACTATAACGGGGGCAATAAGGTCTGGCTGAACGACGGGAATGGAATCTTCACGGATAGCGGACAGAACTTGGGAATCTCGAATAGTCATGGTGTGGCCTTGGGAGATGTGGATTGCGACGGCGACCTGGACGCTTTTGTGGCGAATTTTTCCAATCAGGCAAACAAAGTCTGGCTAAACGACGGAAGCGGCAGTTTTACGGACAGCGGACAGAGCCTTGGTGCTTCCATGAGCTTCGGTGTCTCGCTGGGAGATGTGGACGGAGACGGCGACCTTGATGCGTTTATCGCGAATGGAGGCAGTGAAGCCAACAAAGTGTGGTTGAACGACGGGAGCGGGAATTACTCAGATAGCGGCCAAAGCCTTGGCAGTTCAAGCAGCTATGGTGTGGCGCTAAAGGATTTGGATGGAGACGGTGACCTGGATGCGTTTGTCGCTAACAATAATCAAGCCAACAAAGTCTGGCTGAACGATGGAAGCGGCAGTTTCACAGACAGCGGCCAGAGCCTGGGCAGTGCCCAGAGCATCGATGTGGCACTGGGAGATCTCGACAATGATGGTGATTTCGATGTCTTTGTAGCCAATGATAACAGTCAAGCTAACAAGGTCTGGCTTAATGACGGCAGCGGGAACTTCACTGACAGCGGTCAAAGTCTTGGTGCTTCAAGCAGTTACAGCGTTTGTTTAGGAGATGTAGACGGGGATGGCGACTTGGATGCGTTTGTCGGAAATTGGGGTCAGGCCGATAAAGTCTGGTTGAACGACGGAAGCGCAAACTTCTCGGACAGCGGACAGAGCCTGAACAGCGCCACAACTGGCGGTGTTGCCTTAGGAGACCTTAACGGCGACTGCAGCCTTGATGTCTTTATCGCGAATGGAGGCTATCAAGCCAACCAAGTCTGGATGAATTGTATTCCTCCATCCATTACGACGCATCCTCAAAGCCAGACTGTAGATTACAACACTTCTGTGGATTTAAGTGTAATGGCCAGTGGGCCACTTCTTTCTTATCAGTGGTACCAGGGGGATTCAGGAGATACCACAACTCCTGTGGGGACGGATTCAGACGTGTATACAACTCCGAACCTGACAACAACGACATCCTACTGGGTGAGAGTATCCAGCGGATGCGGCTCCACAGACTCTAATACTGCAGTCATCACGGTATTGCCGCCAGAGCCAGAAATGGATGTCTTGGAAGGATCGAATGACATCCCGGATGGAGGAGGCTATGATTTTGGCGATTGTGAGGTTGGGACATACGTGGAGGTCACTTTTACGATAGAGAACAATGGAGCCGCCGGACTGACGCTCGACGGCTCTCCGATCATCGTTCTCGGAGGCACGGATCCGGACCAGTTCAGCGTGCAGCAGCAGCCGACATCGCCGGTCGATCCGGGAGGAAACACGACATTCATCATTCGTTTTACACCCACGTCGATTGGATATAAGAGTGCATCGATTTCAATCGGCAGCAACGATGCGGATGAGCATCCCTATGACATCACGTTAGAAGGGACTGGATTTTTTGTTACCTCCCTAATAGTCAACATAGAGCCTCAGGGTGCGGCAGACGCTGGTGCCCAGTGGAAGAGGCTATGCACGACAACCTGGAATGATAGCGGATTTGAAGAGAGTGAATTATCTGAAGGGGATGTGATAGTCGAGTTTAAAGATGTTCCAGGCTGGCTTAAACCCGATGATCAAATCGTCTCCATAATATTAGGAGACACTTCCATTATAACAGGTGTTTATACGCAGCTCTCCATTGCCGGGACTTTCATAAACAGCGGCCAGAGTCTCGGCACTAGCCTTAGCATAGACATAAAACTTGGCGATGTGGACGGGGATGGCGACCTGGATGCCTTTGTAGCGAATGCATCTTATCAAGCCAATAAGGTATGGTTGAACGATGGGAATGGGACTTTTAATGATAGCGGGCAGAGCCTCGGAAGCTCAAGTAGCTATGGAGTAGCGCTTGGCGATGTGGATGGCGATGGTGACCTGGATGCCTTTGTCGTCAATTTTGGCTCAGCCAATAAGGTATGGTTGAACAACGGGAGTGGAATCTTCACCGACACCGGGCAGAACCTTGGCAGTTCAAGTAGCTATGGAGTAGCGCTTGGCGATGTTGACTGTGACGGCGACCTGGATGCCTTTATCGCGAATGCAGTTAGTCAAGCCAATAAGGTGTGGTTGAACGATGGGAATGGGACTTTTAATGATAGCGGGCAGAGCCTCGGAAGCTCAAGTAGCGCTGGTGTAGCGCTTGGCGATGTTGACTGTGACGGCGACCTGGATGCTTTTGTGGCCAATTCCGGCAATAACAAGGTGTGGCTGAATGATGGGAATGGGACTTTCACGGACAGCGGCCAGAGTCTTGGAAGCTCAAGCAGCTATGACATAGCGCTTGGCGATGTGGACGGGGATGGTGACCTGGATGCTTTTGTTGCGAATTATAGCAATCAAGCTAACAAGGTATGGCTAAACGATGGCACTGGCACCTACACAGATAGCGGCCAGAGCTTAGGTTCATCAAGCAGCTTTGATGTAGCGCTTGGCGATGTGGACGGGGATGGCGACCTGGATGCCTTTGTTGCGAATTGGACTGGTGCTAATAAGGTGTGGTTGAACGATGGGAGCGGAACCTTCATCGACGGCGGGCAAAACTTAGGAAATTCAACAAGCTATGGCGTAGCGCTTGGAGATGTCGACAGCGATGGTGACCTGGATGCCTTTGTCGCCAATTCCGGAAATAACAAGGTATGGCTGAATCAATGCCTGCCTCCGGAGATCACAGAACACCCTCAGAACCAGACCATAGGCTACAACACAACCGCGACTCTGAATGTTACAGTCTCCAGCGGTTCACCTGTATCATACCAATGGTATCAAGGAGAATCAGGGGACACTTCAACCGCTGTAGGGACGGATTCAGACTCCTATACAACAACAAATCTTACCGAAACAACGTCCTACTGGGTGAGAGTATTCAACGGATGTGGTTCGGCTGACTCGGATACGGCAACCATAAACATCTTACCTGCACCTTTTGTCAATCTTTCTCCGGCAGATTCCTCAACCGATGTGAATATTGATGTAGACCTGGATTGGGAGGACAGCACTGGGGCAACATCCTATGATGTCTATCTTGGCATCACCTCGCCTCCTCCGTTCGCGGCATCGGTGACAGAGAGTTATTATGATCCGGCAGGGCTGGGTGCTTGTGAGACCTATTACTGGAAGATAGTGGCCAGGAATGACTGGGGTGATCTAGAGGGCTCAGAATGGAGTTTTTCAACGATAAGCATTACTCCAGGGAATTTTTCCTATCTTTCTCCTGCGGATTTTGCAACAGGAGTTCCAGTCGATGCTGACTTAGACTGGGAGGACAGCACTGGAGCCACTTCTTATGATGTGTATTTTGGAACGAGTGATCCTCCTCCGTATGTCGCTACAGTCAGTGAAAGCTATTATGATCCAGGGGTATTGGAGACTTATACAACCTATCACTGGTCCGTATTGGCAAGTAATTCGTGCGGCAATACCAGTCCAGGAGCGTGGAGTTTCACGACCGGAGGAAAGCTGTGGACCTTCATGGTCTATCTGGATGCAGACAACAACCTTGAAAGTGCCGGAATAGACGACTTCCTAGAAATGTCTTCAGTGGGGTCCGATTCAGCCATAAATATAGTGGTCCAGTTTGACCGGATCAGCGGCTACAATACAGGCTACGGAGATTGGACCACAACCAAACGCTTTTATATCACTCCGGGTATGACTCCTTCGGCTGACAACGCACTTCAGGACCTGGGTGAGCTGAACCACGGTGATCCCCAGACTCTCATCGACTTCGTTGACTGGGCCAAAATGAACTATCCCGCCGAAAAATATGCCCTCATTCTCTGGAATCATGGAGGAGGTTGGCGTGAATCCAAGGAGAAAGAGCTGCAGGCCCGGCTCGAAAGCATGGATAGACCGTTTTATAAAGCTGTGTGCTGGGATGACACAGATGGAGGGGATACGCTGTACATGGATGAGGTTCAAAATGCCCTTTATTCGACTGGCGGGGCGGATTTAATCGGTTTCGATGCTTGCTTGATGGCCATGATAGAGGTGGCCTACGAAATTAAAGACTATGGTCAGGTTATGGTGGGTTCAGAAGAGGTTGAGCCTGGAGATGGGTGGCCCTACGATACCATTCTTCAGGATTTGGTTGACAATCCCTCCTGGTCCTCCAGCGAGCTGGGCCAAGCCGTTGTCAGTCGTTACCATGAATCGTACGGCGGGGACATGACACAATCCGCCATAGATTTGACAGCATTGGATTCACTCGCAGGATCCATAAGCTCCTTTGCTCAGGCCATGATGGATAGTTGGAACATGGACGAGATCGCGGTTAAGAATGCGGCTTCTGCGGTGATGACCCAGGTCGAAAATGCGTTGATATCCGAGCAACACGGCTCTGATTGGCCAGGAGCCCATGGGATAGCGGTCTATTTTCCTGTCATCCCTGGAGATTTTGATTCCGATTATGAATCTGTCATCGATTTTGCCGACGACACTCAGTGGGAAGAGTTCCTTCAGGAGTTTCACAGCTCCATGGCAGGATCCTGGATTTTCGAGAGAAGAGCGCTTGCCCAGCAGTATTCTGTTCCGGAACATGTCGACCTTTACCATTTCTGTGAGCTCCTCAATACCGACAAGGAAGATTATTACACTCGGACGCAGATAGCCCATGTTTACCTTGGAGGAGGTTCAGCCTGGGGATTCCATTACGATGATGCCGCAAGGACATATAATCTCCCCTTTGATTTTCCTTATTTTGGAGAAACCATCCCGGCCGGAACAACCGTTTATGTCTGTACCAATGGCTTCGTCGATTTTAATGATTTTTATATGGATCCGATCGGTTCGGGTGCGGAACTGGCTAATAACAAGAGGATTGCTCCCTTCTGGACCGATTTGAGAACGAACGGCACTGCTCAATCAGGCGAAGATGTTTATGTCACTCAAAGTTCCGAAAGCGTGGTCATTCGTTGGAGAGCCCAGACCTATTATGGAGCGGTTCCGGTTAATGTTGAGCTCGTCCTTTATAATGACGGCCGGATTCAATTCAATTATGACGGCGGGAACAACCTGAGCGGAACGCCTTACAGGCCCACCATTGGCATCTCCAAAGGGGATGGACTGGGGTATAATTTCTCGAGTTACTACGGGCAGATGTCCCTGGTGGACGTGGATTCAGTGCTGTTCACTCCCCTGACTTCAGAGCCTCCTTCTCCGCCTGCAAATCCTTCTCCTGCTGATGAAGCGACAGGTGTCTCAGTGGAGACAGGCTTAGACTGGGAGGACTGTACAGGTGCTACTTCTTATGATGTTTATTTTGGAACCAGTTCACCTGCTCCTTTTGTCACCTCAGTGACCAGCAGCTATTTTGATCCAGGAACATTGAATGAAGGGACGACTTATTACTGGAAGATAGTGGCCAGGAATGATTTTGGAGAGACCCCTGGAGAGGAATGGCAATTCACCACCTGTGTTGCGCCTGGGTCGCCGACTGATCCATCTCCCCAAAACGGAGCGACCAATGTCACCAATTATCCGATATTATCATGGTCCCTGACAAATGATAATGCATCCTCATACGATGTCTATTTGGGGACTGCTTCCCCGCCGGGTTTTGTCGGAACAGTCACAGCACCCTCTTACACGCCCGGAGAGCTCGACCTGAATACGACTTATTTCTGGAAGGTGATTGCCAAAAATTCCTGTGGAGAAACACACGGTAGTGAATGGCAGTTCACGACAACCAGCTGTCCTGCGCCCTCCATTCCCCTCAATCCTTCTCCAGCCCACAATGTGTTTGATGTTCCCCTGGAGATCGAGTTAGATTGGGATGATTGCACCGCCGCAACTTCCTATGATGTTTATTTTGGGATCAGTTCGTCTCCTCCCTATATCGGGAATGTCACGACCAGCCATTACGATCCTGGAACATTGGAAGAAAGCACGTTCTATTACTGGAGAATTGTTGCCAAGAATGAGTGCGGGGAGACATCCGGTTTGGAATGGCAGTTCAAGACGATAGGACCAAAACACTGGACGTTCATGGTCTATCTGGATGGAGACAACAATCTCGAACCAGCAGGGATAGACGATTTTCTGGAGATGGCAAGCATCGGTTCCAGCGGTGATGTCAATATCGTGGTTCAGTTCGACCGCATCGGTGGCTACAGCACGAGCTACGACAACTGGACATCGACCAAAAGGTTTTACATCACTCCGGGTCTGACTCCCACAGCTGACAACGCTCTTCAAGACCTGGGTGAGCTGAACCACGGCGATCCGCAGACGTTGATCAACTTTATCAACTGGGCCAAGGAAAGCTATCCAGCAGATAAATATGCTCTCGTTCTCTGGAACCACGGGGGAGGCTGGCGTCTTGACAAGCAAGAGCGAGAGGCGAGATTGATCCAGAATAGAAAAAAGATAAATTTTAAGGCTGTTTGCTGGGATGACACAAACGGACACGATTCGCTGTACATGGATGAAGTCCAGGGCGCTTTGAATGCGACCGGCGGTAGCAGCCTGATAGGGTTTGATGCCTGTCTGATGGGTATGGTGGAAGTGGCCTATGAGATACGTGACCTCGGTGAAGTCATGGTGGGATCAGAAGAGACAGAACCTGGAGACGGCTGGCCTTACGATACCATCCTGGCGGATTTGACCAATAATCCTGATTGGTCACCCGCCGAACTGGGTTCAGCGATTGTCGACCGCTACTATGAATCCTACGGTGATGATGAGACCCAGTCTGCCATCGACCTCAGCAACATGGATAACCTGGCCAACTCTATCAGTAATCTTGGCCGGGCCATGATTGACAACTGGAGCTCGGAACCGGCAGCTGTCAAAATTGCAGCGGTGAGCGTGATATCCGAAATAGAGAATTCAGTCATCCGTGAACAGCATGGTCCCGCCTGGCGGAATGCGGCCGGTCTGGCAATCTATCTCCCCCAGACTTCAGGCGATTTCGATTCCGATTACAACACCGTCATAGACTTCTCGAATGATACCCAATGGAATGAGTTTATCCAGGCTTTTCACAGCTCCATGGGAGGCTCCTGGATAGCATCTATGAGGCAGCTCAGCCAAGATTTCGCTTATCCCGAACATATCGACCTCAATCATTTCTGCAGCCTGCTCATTACTGAGGAGCTTGAATTTTATCAGCAGGCAAAGACTTCGCCTGAATACGAAGGAGGTGGAGCAGCTCAAGGTCTGCAGTATGACGACAGAGTCATGACTTACGCTCTGCCTTTCGCTTTTCCTTATTTTGGAGAGACCATTCCTGCTGGAAGAGATATATATATCTGTACCAACGGCTATATCGATTTTGAGAGTCCAGTTGCTGAGTTTGCTAACAGTGTTTCCAGGCTGGCCAACAACAAGAGGATCGCTCCTTTATGGGCAGACTTGAGAACTAATGGTAGTGCTCAAGCAGGAGAGGACGTTTATATCACCCATAATCCTGGAATGGGAAGAGATCCTGACAATCTGGTCATCCGCTGGGCAGCAGAGACTTACGGTTCTGCAGAGCCAGTCAATTTTGAGCTCATCCTCTACGATGATGGAAAGATTCAATTCAACTATGACGGTGGCAATGCGGATCTGAGTGGTGACCCGCCCACAATCGGGATTTCGAAAGGAGATGGGATCAACCGGCGTCTTTCAGATTATAATGGGAATACATCATTGACCAATGTAGATTCAGAGATCTACACTCTCAAAGAGATTCGCACTGTTAATTTGACTGTAGAAGCAGCAGGAGGAGGAACCATCTTCCCGTTGCCCGGTCCTCATGCTTATCCGCTGGGTCAGCAGATCACGATCGCAGCAGTTCCGGACCGCTATTATGATTTGGACCACTGGAGCGGTGACCTGTCAGGAAACCAGAGCCCGGCCACGGTCACGGTCAATTCGGATATGAACATAACGGCCAACTTCTTCCGGATCTATCCTCCTTCAAGCCTCAGTGTCAGCCAGGAGCTCAACCGGACCCTTCTGATGGGTGAGGATATCAATGTTCTTACCTGGCAGGATAACCCCTCCAACCCGAGTCAAAAAATAAGGAACTACAATATCTATTCTGATTCCGGAGCTGGAATGAGCTTGCTCGGCGCTGCCGAAGAAGGCGGCCTTGTTTACTGGCACAGGGATGTCGATAAAACGCAGACGTATAACTATGCTGTCTGTGCGGTGACAACGCGTGGTGTGGAAGGAGAACCCGGCTTCAGGTCCATCCAGGGAGAAAGCGGGCCTGAAACATCAGGACAGACCAGGTCAACGATGGCTGCAGAGCTCAAGGACGCCCAGAGCGGAGGCGAGAGAGGAAAGGACGTTCCAATAATCATCGGCCCATCCTCGAAAGAGACAATTCAAGATAAATCCAGAAGACCTCAAGGTCCGTTGAATTTTGCTGCCCAGAGTGCGTTCGATTATAGCGTTCCGGAAGGCAGATACATCCATATCCTCAGCTGGCAGGCCAACCCGGAGAGCAAGAGCATGGACAAGTACAAGATCTATATTGTCGAAGGGGACAGAAGGCAATTGCTGGCTGAGCTCGATGGAGATGCTCTTGAATATGTGAACGGAGAGGTCGAGCAGAACAGGCCGTACAAGTATGCTTTGATCGCTGTGGATAAGGACAAGAAAGAGTGCAGACCCGTTTACGCTGAAGTCAAATAAACTTCTGCCTTCCTGCTGAATGATTTTTCGGGCTCCACAAGCGGGGCGTGAGATGTGTTTTGGTCCAGATAAAAATGACAGACTATTAAGTTGATTTCATTCCCAAACTTTTTCCTTTAAAAAATCTCTGTCTGATTCCCTTACTTCCAGCATTGAGATTAATAAGCCTCTTTCTGCGTCCATAGAAATACGAAATCAAAGAAGCGGAAGTCAGCTCGGAAAGTTTTTTTTATTGAAAGAAAGGAAAAATTTGGAAGGAGAGAAAAAAGACCTTGAGCAAAAAAATAAATCCTCTCCCATACCTGAGTCCGAAGCGCTCAGGATCGTGTTCGAGGATAAGCAGACAAGTCATTTCATCACAACGAACTTTTCCTGTCCGGAGCAAAAACCGCACATCGTATCCAGGAGGAATTTATCCAGGAGGGGCCACCGCTTCTTTTGGGTCGTAGAGATCATCGAAAGGATTCCTCTTGCTCTGGACGGAGAGAATGGCTTGATGAATATTGTCAGGACCGAAGTTGACCTGTTCAGCGGAGAGATCATCGATCGTCAGCTTTACGCTTATATCCTGGAAGAGGAATATCAAGAGCGAGTGGAGGATTGTCCGAAATGATCCGGCTCTATACTGCTTCGCCGATGAGGCTGTAAGGGCCGCAGGAGGTAATGCGCACCTCCACAAACTGGCCCCTGACATCCTTTTTTGACCTGAAATTCACGACCTGATAGCCTTGATTCCGTCCCGCAAAGACCGCTGGATCTTTTTTGCTCTTTCCCAGGCAGAGAACTTTCATGGTCCGGCCGATGAGCGAACTGTTGAACTCGACCTGAATTTTTTTCTGGAGTTCCTGGACCTCGGTCAGCCTCCTCTTTTTTTCATCGATAGGGATGGAGTCTTTTTTATGGGAGGCTGCTGTCAGCGGGCGAGGGGAGTAGCGGAAAGAAAAGATATTGGTGAACCGGGCTTCTGCCAACAGGCTCAGCGTATCTTGGAACTCCTTCTCTGTCTCTCCGGGGAAGCCGACGATGATGTCCGTGCTCAGGCTGATGTCAGGCATGAGCTGACGAAGCATGTCGATCTTTTTAAGATATTCTTCGCGGGTATAGCCTCTGTTCATCCTCTTGAGGACTGAACTTGAGCCGGCCTGGACGGGGAGGTGGAGCTGGCGGCAGACCTTATCCGACTCTTTCATGGCCTCTCCAATCTGCTGGCTGAAGTTTTTCGGATGGGAGGTGAGGAAACGGACCCATTCGATTCCGCGTATACGGTTCACTTCCCGCAAGAGAAAGGCAAAGCCCTTTCCACTCTCAGGGTCTGTGTAGGAATTGACGTTCTGGCCTAGAAGCTGGACCTCCAAGTACCCATTCTCGGCCAGGGATTGGACTTCCCGGAGGATATTCTTTTTGGCTCGGAATTTCTCCCTTCCCCGGGTGAAGGGAACGATGCAGTAGGCGCAGAAGTTGTCGCAACCCTCCATGATGGTCACATAAGCGCTGACATCGGATTCTCGAAGAGTCATGTCTGAGGGAAATTCATGGAAATCCTTGCTCCAGCTCGCCGAGACGACCTTTTCTTCCTGACTGCTGCGGATGATATCAGCGAATTGGGTATAGTTATCCGGGCCGATGATAAAATCGACAAAAGGGGTTCTTTCCATGATCTCAGACCTGTAGAGCTGGGCCACGCATCCCACGACTCCGACAACAAGCTTCTTGCTTTTTTTGAGCGGGGCCAGCCTCCCCAGATAAGAATAGAGCTTCTCTTCCGATTTTTCCCTCACCGCGCAGGTGTTGATGATAATCAGGTCGCTGTCTTCGGGGGAACCGGTCATTTTCGCGCCAGCGGCAGCTAAGATTCCCGCTATCCGCTCCGAGTCATTCTCGTTCATCTGGCAGCCGAATGTCCGGATACAGAATTTCATGCTGGCCAGGCTCTTACTGTTTTCTTTCATCGTAATCTGGAGTGGTTATCTCTCGGACAAGTCAATATATACCAATCTCGGAGGGTTGAAAAGTGCGGAATTTTATTTGATTCGTCGCTACCCGCTCTTTATTTGCCGCTGTCCTGCCCGAGGTTATGGCTGAGCATTTCTCTGGCGCTCTTGAGCGTTGTCTCGGTGATCCGGCTGCCGGCCAGAAGGCGGGCGATCTCCGTCACCCTCTCTTCAAAGGAAAGCTTCTTAACAGTGGTGAAAGTGCGCTCTTTTTCGACCTTTTTATCGATTTTGTAGTGATGGACAGCAAAGGAGGCGATTTGAGGAAGGTGGGTGATGCAGATGACCTGATGATGGCCGGACAGTTTCCTGAGCTTTTGAGCGACGAATTCCGCGGTTTTTCCCCCGATGCCCGAGTCGATCTCGTCGAAGATCAAAGTCTTCAGCGCTTCCGTCTCTCTGCCTATGGTCTTGAGAGCGAGCATGACCCTGGACAGCTCGCCGCCTGAGGCGATCTTTCTCAGAGGCCTCATCTCTTCACCCGGATTGGGGCTGATCAGGAATTCCACTTCTTCTGTGCCGCTCTCTCTCACCTTGTCCATCGTATCCGGACCGGGCACGACGGAATCGATCTTTATCTTGAACCGTGCTTTTTTCATGCCCAGCAGGCTTATCTCCCTTTCTGTCTCTTTTTCGAGCCGGGCAGCGCTCTTTTTTCTCAGCGAAGCGAGTTCTTCTGCCCGGGTCGTGTAATCTTTGAATTTCTCTTCGATATCTTCCTCCAGGCCAGCCAGTTTTTCCTGGCTGGTGCTGAGCTCCTCGTACTCCTTTTTTGCCCTTTCAAGATAGGCGAGTATCTCATCGATGCTGTTTCCGTACTTTCTTTTGAGTTTCTCGATCTGGCTCAGCCGCTCCTCAATTTCTTCCAGTTTTTCGGGAGCTGTTTCCTGTTTTTCCTTGAACTTGATCAGAAAATCGGAAAGTTCGCTGATGGTGATTGAAAACTGGCTGATGGCTTCATCCGCCTCTTTGAACGTCTTGTCAAAATCGACTAGGCCGCTCAGGGCGCTCTGGAGTTGAGCGAGAAGGGTAGAGATGGAATTCTCCTGATCGTAGGAAATACCCAGAGCTCTGTCGACGAGCGTTCCGATTTTTTCGGCGTTTTTAAGGATGTTTCGGGTTTGGCCAAGGTCTTCTTCTTCTCCCCGCACAAGCTTTGCTTTTTCGATCTCTTTTATCTGGAACTCCAGGAAATCCAGGCGCTGTTCCCTTTCTCTTTCTTTGGTCTCGAGCTCTTTTTTCTCCCTGATGAGCTTCTTGAGCTCTTGGGCGCTTCGAGCGACATCTTTTCTAAGAGGGTTCGCTCCTGCGTAATCATCCAGGTAGTCCAACTGGTAAAAAAGGTTGAGGAGGAAGACATGGTCATTTTGGCCATAGATATCGATCAGGTTCCCTCCTATTTCTTTGAGCTTTTTATTGGGAAAGAGGATCCCGTTTATGTAGGCTTTTCCCGTTCCCTGTTCCGAGACCTTTCTCTGGACGAGCATCTCCTCTCCTGCTTCAGGGAAGATGTCTTGAAAATCCACCATCTTTTGGTGGTAGGGGAAGACTGCCTCGACTGATGTCTCTTTTTCTCCGGTGCGGACCATATCCGCAGAGCTCTTCTCGCCCATGACGAGTCTTATCCCATCGATGATGATGGATTTTCCCGCGCCCGTCTCTCCGGTAAGGATGGTGAATCCTTCCTTGAGAGATAGCTCGATATCTTCGATGGTAGCCAGGTTCTGGATATGGAGGGAGCGAATCATCTTTTTTGGTACAAGGCGCGAATTATGATCGGGACGAGAGCCCTTTCCATGCTGATACGGCCGTAGCCGATGAAGTTATCCCGTCCTTCGTAGCTGTCTGAGTTAACGTCATCTGCGGTGTAGCGAATGACGTTCATGATGTCTTCAGCCGAAAGCTCGGGTTTGATGCTTCTGATCAGAGCTGCCAGCCCTGCGACATGGGGCGCTGAGGCTGAAGTGCCCTGACCCCAGGCGTAAGGCAAAAATGGAGGCACGACAAGATCGGTCGGATAAAGACTGAACACGGTTTCCCCGGGAGCGGCCACATCAATTTCGGGTCCGAAATTCGACCAGGCCGGTCTCAAATCGTCGTAATCGGTCGCCGCTACAGCCAGACACTCATCATAAGCAGCCGGATACTCGGTGGCTGCTCCGGAATTTCCCGCAGCAGCGACGACAACCACGTCGTGCTCATAGGCATAGATGATAGCGGCTTGCTCAAACGGGTCTGAGCCAGGGCCGCCCAGACTGAGATTGATGACATCAGCGCGCTGTTCAACGGCATAGTATATTCCTTCGATTTCTTCAGAAAGAACAATGCCGCCTAAGCTATCAGCGATTTTTATCGGCAGCACCATGCAGTTCCAGGCGACACCTGCGATGCCCTCCCCGTTGTTGGTCTCAGCCGCCGCGATCCCGGCCACAAACGTTCCATGCCCGTTATCGTCGGTAGGATCAGTGTCATCATTGACAAAATCGTAACCGTTCGAAAGAAGCTTGTCATCCAGGTCAGGATGGTTAAAGTCCACTCCTGTATCGAGAATAGCGATGATCACCTCTCCGCTGCCGATCGTTTCATCCCATCCTTCCCTGGCTTTAATATCGGCTCTTAAAGTACCGGATTGGGGGCTTGCCGGAGGGCCGACTTCCTGTCCGGAGTTATAGAGCGCGTACTGCTCTACGAAATAGGGATCGTTAGGAGTCCTGGAGATGTGCCGGATGATATTGGGGCCGGCAAGTTCTATGTCTGGGTTTTGCCTGAGCAGATAGACCATCTCCTCGACAGACATGTATTCTGGTATCTGGAGTTGATAGATGTCCAGTCCGGGAATTCTCTTGAGCTCCCGGGCTTGATAAGAGTCTAAGGTGATTTGCCTCATCTGTTCGGAGACCGTGGACCGGAACCTGACGAGCACCTGACCGGGAACATAGCGTCTTTCGCTTACACGGTAGGGGTTTCCTTCATTTATAACCATGAATCTATCCCGAGAGAAAGACGGTTCTTCGGCTTGGATGCTCTCAATCCTGGACAGGCCTGAGCCGTCTATCCGGTATCTCTCTGATTTGAACTGACCTGGTTGAGCGTTCTCCTTCATTATTTTCTTGGAGAGCGAGGTTTTGTGTTGCAGTGAGTCTTTGTCGACAGTAAAGTTTCTCTTATCAGAGGATGAAGCGTTCTCCGTGAGGATGGAACTCCGCGGCTGCTGGACAGAAAAAACGCTTCTTGTCTTACCAGGATCAATCTTGAAAAGATTTAAGTTGAGAGAAAAGAGAAAGAAAGGCATGAGGATGAAAGCCAGGGTTGTTTTTTCTCTTTTCATGATGTCCTCCGTTGGATCAATAAAATGTATACATCGCCCGGATCATTATACCTGAATCCATGCCATCCTTATACGGGAAGAAATTGACTTCTGGTTTAAAGCTGAGGGATTCGGTAAGCTTGAAGGTGAACCCGAGGCCTACGCAGACCAAGCTCTCTCCGTATATTTTTTGGTCCTCGGTTCCGGTGAGGTCCTCTATGGTCTCTTCCATATGGAATTTTCCCCATAGCTTGTTGAAGTTGAGATACAGGTAGGGGAAGATCGACTCGAACCCGGTATAGGTGATCAACGGTCCAATAGAAGCTTTCATCCAGGTAGGCCTTCCTTCCGTGCTTCCTTCCACGACCAGGTCAGGTATCTCCCATTCATTCTTTCTCCCGATACAACAGAAAAACTCACCTGAGGCGTCTATTTTCAGCTCTTCCGATTGGATAAGGCTTTTTCTGACATTTACCCCCAGAATATATCCTTTTATGTATCCCACATCCAGTTCGAGAGAAACAGGAAGTTCTCTGAAGGTCAGGGCACCATAGTTGGAGGAAGCGTCATAGTTGGAGGATGAATAACCAAGAACAGCCCGGATAAAAAGACCTCTCTGGAGTTCGACTTCCATATCCACAGTCAGGAACCGATATCTGAGCTTTGACATTTGATCATCATCCCAGTTTACGGTCCGGGTGAAATATTCAAACCCGATTCCGGGGCTTATGGAGACAGCGTTGAACAGACTCTGGTCCTGAGCAGACGCCGATGAAAAAGAAATCAATGTCAGAATCAATAGCGAAGATAAGAAGAGAAAACATTTTTTTCTCATTTAATTCTCCTGGGCACGAAGGTTAATCAATCTTTTTTTTCGGAGGAGCCTTTTTCTCGGCTTCCTTTCTCATTTTTTCGATTTCTTCAAGGTATTTCTGGGCTTTTTTGGCGAATTTGCTTTGGGGATAATCGGATACCAACTTAGTGAAGTAAGAGACACTCTGAGGAGCGAGCTTGCCCTTGAAATAGGATGCCCCCAGAAAAAAATACACCCTATCCATCATGGAAAAACTGGGATAAGTCGTTAGGATTTCCCTCAGCCTGGATATCGAAGCTCGGTAGGCTCCAACCTTATAATAGTGGCGTCCTATCTGGAAGGCATGCGCGGCCAGCCTCTCTTCGCATTCCAGTATTTTTTCCTGGGCTTGTTTGGCTTCTTCACTAGTAGGATAGTTTGTCAGGACCTTCTTGAATTCTTCAACAGCCAGCAGTGTTTTCGACTGGTCTCTTCCCGGGCCGAGGATTTTTTTATAATAAGTCATGGCTACCTGATACTGGGCATACGGAGCTGAGGGGCTGAAGCCGTAGTACTTGATGAACTCCCTGTACTCCGAGGCAGCGAGGATCATATTCGCTTCATCTCCTTTCTGAAAGTAGGAATCAGCGATAGCCAGCTGAGCTTGCTGGGCATAGAATCCCTTGGGAAAAGAGTCGATCACCTGCCTGAAGTAGAGGCGGGCTCTCTCCGGGTCTTTTTTGACATATTTTTCTCCCTGCCTGAACAGAGCTTCTTCCGACGAAGCGATCTCCGGCTCTATCACGGGTTTCTTTGTCTTGCACCCTGAGATGATCAGGATGCAGAGGATGGAAACGGTGATGGCAGATGTGATTTTCATGAATGAGCTCTGTCTTTTTCTACTCATGATTGCACTCCATTCAAGAATGATATAGTCTCTGAATCCATCCCCACTCCTCTTTGAGCCCCTCCTGGAGTTGAATTCGAGGAGAATAGCCGAGGTCTTTCCGGGCCTTTTCGATGCTGGCGAATGTGTGCGGGACATCTCCTGGCTGTTTTTCGTGCTTTTTGACCTTGAGCTTTTTCTGGCATATCTCTTCGAAAACAGGGAAGAGGTCTTTGAGTCTCTTCCGGTTTCCTCCTCCTATATTATACACTTCTCCCGTCTTGCCTTTTTCGAGAGAAGCAAGATTGGCTTCTATAACATCATCGATATAAGTGAAGTCTCGAGTCTGGTCACCCCCTCCATAAACAGGGATCTCTTTGTCTTCGGTGATGGCTTTAAAAAATTTATGAAAGGCCATGTCCGGACGCTGCCCGGGACCGTAGACAGTAAAAAATCTGAGGCAGACGCAGGGGACTCCATAGTTTTTATGGTAGAGAAGGCAGAGGTGTTCGGCGGCGAGCTTGGTCACACCGTAAGGAGAAAAAGGGTGAAGAGGGCTTGTTTCTGACATGGGAAGCTCCGGGCAGGATCCATAGACAGAAGAAGAGGAGGCAAAGACGAATCTTTTGAGGCCAGCGTCCTTGGCTGCTTCCAACAGTTTTTGCGTGGCTTCGATGTTATTCTTGGAATAAACAGAAAAATGCGCACCCCAGCTTGCCCTGACTCCTGCCTGAGCGGCATGATGGAAGACGTAATCCGCATCGCGAAGAGCGCTCGTTAAATCCATCTCGGTCAGGTCCTTTTCGATGAATTCGAAATTTTTCTTTCCTTTGAGAGTTTCAAGGTTTTTTTCCTTGATCCATTTGGGGTAAAAATCGGTAAACGAGTCGATGCCCAGCACCTTATGACCTTTGAGGAGCAGTTTCCGGCAGAGATGTGAGGCGATAAATCCTGCGGCTCCTGTCACTAAGCTGATCATGGTTTTCCGGCCTTTTGAGCTAGCTCCTTCATTTTCATGATGGCTTCTTTGGGGTCTTTTTCGCCATAAACTGCAGAACCCGCAACCAGGATATCTGCCCCATCCTTGATCAGGTCCGCCATGTTGGCAAGCTTGACTCCTCCGTCAATCTCTATCGGGATTTTCAGTTTTTGACTGTTTATCCAGCTTTTAAGCTTGGAGATCTTGGAATGACAGGAGTCGATGAACCCTTGACCTCCCCAGCCAGGGTTGACCGTCATGAGCAGAATAAAATCAAGCTCGTTGAGAATCTCATTCATCAGGAGGATGGGGGTAGCCGGATTCAGGGCCAGCCCGGCCTTTTTGCCGTACTCCTTGATCATGGTGATGTCTTTATGAAGATGTGCAGAGGCTTCGAGATGGATGGAGATCCAATCCGCACCCGCTTCAGCGAAAAGAGGGATGAATGAACGCGGGTTCTCTACCATGAGATGGACATCAAGAGGCAGTGAAGTCTTTTCCCGGATTGACGCGACGAGCTGGGGTCCGAAAGTGAGGTTGGGTACAAAATGACCGTCCATGATATCGATATGGATCAGGTCAGCACCTGCTTCGCCGGCTATCTTGACCGCCTCTTCGATCCGGGAAAAATCCGCGGATAGAATAGAGGGAGCGATTTGAACCATTATTTGCTGACCTCCAGAGTGATGGGATAATTTTTTTGGATCATGTAACCTTGAAGGGGAGATTGCTTGATGATGATTCCTGAGCTGAGGCCAGGGTAATAAGTATCTCGAACATCCTCGACCTTGAAGTTCAAGTTCCGCAGCCAGGGGATAACCACCTCGGCTTTCTTCCCGATCAAATCCGGCATGAGATAGCTCTCTTCCCTCTCTCCTTCACAGACCAGGATGCTGATGGCAGTCCCTCTTCCTACCTCTTCCTGGGATTGAGGATTTTGCGCCATTATCTTTCCCGCTGCGCGCCGGGCGTAGTGGACGTGTGAGATCAATCCTCTGACAACCCCGGCATCTTCAAGAATCTGCGCGATGGACGTAAAGTCTTCACCTATCAATCGCGGGGTGATGACTTTTTCTCTGCCGGCACTCAGGATGACTTTGACCATGCCGTTGATGTTCAATTTTGACCCTGGAGGAGGCTCAGAAAAGATGATCCTTCCTCTTTCCCATTGCTTGTCGAACTGGATGCCTGCTTGAGCAATTGACAGCCTTTTGCTACCAAGCGTTACCCGAGCCTCTTCGAGTGTTTTCCCGATAAGGTCGGGCACAGTGACCAGTTCTCCTTTCAGCACCATATGATAGGCAAGGATGGAGCTCAAGAAGAAAATGGTGAGGAAAATGAGCGAGTAAAGCGAGATTCGGTAAACTTTTGGAGACAGCATGATCGAGTACTACGATAGAAATAGAAGTTATCTATACCATAGATTTATAACCAAGTAAACGGTGAAATAGTTTCCTCAAGCATCCCGTTTCCGAAATAGAAACAATATTATCGCTCAGACTGTTACTGGGAAAAACTGTTTGCTGAGGGAGATGATATTATTTATAATGAGGCCTCGGTGAAAAGGAGACAATCGATGTCTGGATATTCGGATTTTAGAAGCGATACGGTCACCCGACCCACGGAAAAGATGAGAAAGGCAATGGCCGAAGCCGTGGTAGGAGATGATGTTCTCGGCGATGATCCCACCGTGCAGAAGCTGGAGGCTTTGGCTGCAGATATGATGGGGAAGGAGGCGGGTCTGTATGTTCCCTCAGGAACGATGGCGAATTCCATCGCCATCAAGGTCTGGACCAGAGAACTGGAAGAGGTGATCATCGAGTCCCGGTCCCATATCTACAATATGGAATCCACGCATATGACTTTTATCTCAAGAGTCACGCCCCGGCCGCTCTCCTCCAATCGAGGGGCGATGGACCCTGAAGAGGTGGAGAGACATATCCGCAAGCCTTCAGTCCACATTCCCCGTACCTCACTCATCTGCGTCGAAAACACCCATAACAACTGGAGCGGTGCAGTGGTGCCGATGGAGAATCTCAAGGCCATTCGAGAGATTGCCGACAGACATGGCATCAAGGTCCATTTCGATGGAGCGCGGGTATTCAACGCCAGCATTGCCAGCGGCATTCCTGTCAAGGAATACGCCAGGATCGGCGATTCCCTGATGTTCTGTCTTTCCAAAGGTCTGTCCGCTCCTGTCGGTTCCGTCCTTGTCGGACCCAAGGAAAGCATAGATTATGCGCGCCGGGTGAGGAAGGCGCTCGGGGGGGGGATGAGACAGGTGGGAGTCCTCGCTGCTCCGGGAATCGTGGCCCTGACGGAGATGGTCGACAGGTTGAAAGAAGACCATGAGAGAGCCAAGAAGCTGGCCGTAGCGATAGCCGCTCTTCCCGGCATCTCTCTCAACCCGGAACACGTCCAGACCAACATCATCATATTTGGGCTTGAACATTCGAAAATATCCAGCCCGGAATTCCTGGCCAAGATGAAGGAAAGGGGAATACTGGCCTTGGCCACTACAGGGGGAATTCGTTTTGTCGTCCATAAAGATATCGGGGATGAGGACATCGACAAAGCTATCTCAGCCTTCCACGATATTCTCAGCGGATGACCCTGCTTTTTTCAGGGAAAGAACAATCCATTTTATTTCTTCACTTTGAAAGCTTTGTCGGGACAGGCTAATCTTTGGGTGGGGATTCAGTCGAGGATTCTGGCGGGAGGCTGGTTTTTTTCTTTTCCCCGAAAAGACCCTGCTCCACCAGCTCAGCGATGTCCCATATTTTGAGGCTGTCTTCCATGCTTTTATCCTTTATGGCATCGTCGAACATGGTCACGCAGAATGGGCAGGCTGTGGCGATCCATTCAGGCTCTGCTGTCAAGGCATCCTCTAAGCGGTGGATATTGATTCTCTTCCCGATCTTCTCATCCATCCACATCCAGCCTCCTCCTGCACCGCAGCACAGGGAATCGCCTCTGGAATGTTCCATCTCCCGGAGGAGAAGGGAGGGGATGGACCTGATCACATCTCTCGGAGGCTCGTAGATATCGCTGTAGCGTCCTAAATAACAGGGATCATGATAGGTGAGCTTTTTGCCCAGAGCATGGTTGAATTTAAGGCTGCCCCTCTGGATGGCTTGCTGGAGGAACACGGCGTGATGCATAACCTCACAGCTAAAACCGAATTGTGGGTATTCTGTTTTGAGCGTGTTGAAGCAGTGGGGGCAGGAAGTCAGGATTTTTTTTATATGATAACGCTTAAAGGTTTCGATGTTGGTCTGAGCCAGAATTTGAAAAAGATACTCGTTGCCCACCCGCCTGGCCGGGTCACCGCAGCATCCTTCCTCCATGCCGAGAATAGCGAATTTGACACCGAGATGATGGAGGATCTTCACCATGGCTTCGGTGACTTTCTTGTTCCGGTCATCATAGGAGCGGATGCATCCGATATAGAATAGGAAGTCGATCTCTTCGCCGGGAATCTCGGCAAGGAGAGGGACATCCAGCTCTCTCGTCCAATCAGCCCGGGCATCACGTCCCATCCCCCATGGATTGGAGTTCGTCTCCAGCCCCTTGAAGGCTTGTGTCAATTCTTCGGGAAACTTGCTCTCCATGAGCACCTGGTAGCGTCTCATATCGATAATCTTGTCCACGTGTTCGATATAAACCGGACAGTGCTCCATGCAAGAGCGGCAGGTGGTACAGGCCCAGAGTTCATCCTCCTGGATGACGCTGCTCACAAGAGGCCCTGCTTCCTCAGGTTCGGTCTTTTTGGCTTTGGCTTTGACGAGCAGAGGCCCCCTCACAGACATGTGGTCCTTCAGGTCGTTGATTAGCTTTTTGGGCGTCAGGGGCTTTTCTGTCAGATAGGCCGGACAGTGGTCCTGACACCGGCCGCAACGGGTGCAGGCATCAAGGTCCATGAGCTGTTTCCAGGTGAACTCCTCGATCTTGGCCACGCCGAAGCTTTCTGCTCCCTCATCCTCCAGGTCCATGAAAGAGAGGGCTCCTTTCGGCTCAAAAGTACGGAAAAGCATGTTCATCGGCGAGCTGATGATGTGGAAGAGCTTAAAAAAGGGGATGGCGGCGATGGTGGCCAGGACGAGAAAGAAATGAACCCTGAAGACGATCATGGCCAGGAAACCCTTGGTGCTCATTTCCATTCCGGTTGCGTTGAGGATCGCGGCCAAAGCCTTGCCCACCGGTGCCCAGGCCCGGGCGTCAGCTCCGATTATGGAAAGCCGTATGCCTTCCAGGGATATTCCGGTCAAAAGGATAACCAGGATCAGCAGCAGAGCTGCAAGGTCCTCCGCCCGGTTATCAAGCCTTGACGGCCGGGATATGGTGCGCCGGTAGAGAAGAAGAACAGTGCCGGCAATGGCGGCCAGGGCGATCAAGTCCAGGAGGAGGGAAATCAGCCGCGCCAGAAAAACGGGCAGGGTGAACACGACCTGAGTGAAGACGATAACCAGCAGAGGAATCAGAAAACCCAGGAACAGAAATAAATGCAAAAGACCGGGATAGAAGTCCTGAAGGATCCGTTGATGGAAGATCCCTTCTACTGTAAGGGACTTAATCCTCACTCCCATCTTCCCGGATGGAGCGAGGTCTTTGCCCAATCGCCAGAGCCGGAATCGTCTGCCCATCCCCCAGATAAGAAGCAGGAGGGCGAGCAGGATGAAGAAGACGTCGAATGTTTTAATCATAATCTCATCTTCTAATATTGTTTACTCATTTCTCTTCTTTCCGTTTTCAGCCTTTCGGGCATTGAAGCCCTGACGCTTTTTCCACTCTTCATCACCATGTTCTTCCGGGAACCAGCATCACATCATGACAATTCAAGCATTTGCGGTTCTTGGGAGGTCCTTCGAATTCTTTGGCGTGGCATAAAAGGCACTCGGAGACAGTCGGGCGATTAGTGCTTCCAGCCAGGTATTCATGTCCGGATGTACGGTGGCAGTCCACACATTCCAGTCCCTCTCCGTGGTGAATCCGATGGTTGAATGTAATCACTTTCTTTTTGACTGTGTAGTTAAAATCGAGCACATCCTGGTGGCAATCCAGGCATCTCTGTGAGGTGAGTGCATCGTCAGCCAGATACTCAGGCGGCACTAGCAGGTCACGCGCGTGCTGGAAGACATTCCAGCCTTCGGGGGCGAGCTTGAACGACCGGGAATGACACTGATAACAGTCTGTCTGGTCTGCCGGATGCCCGTTTGACTCTCTCCAGAGCTGCGATAGATCGGGATGACACTGTCGGCAGATCCGTTCGCTTGTGGCTGAATAGCGGACAAGGTAAGCTGTGACGTATCCGGCACAGACGAGAAGGACAAGAAGAGAGATGCAGATGATGATGCGGAATTTCAGCTTGTATCTTCGCCAACCCATTTTATTCTATATCCAGTTCCAGCATGTAGATTTCAGGCGTTTCCTTGCCTTGAGGAGGACCGATGAGGAGAATCCTGTTCCCTTTGAGACTCATGATCTGCGGACCCCAGAAAGCGGGAAGCCGGGGAAAATCCATCGGGAACAGCCCTTGGATATAACCCGGAGTGTCCTCATCGAAAGCCACGATTTCCTTTCCGGTTTGAAGGTCGAAAACCATTCCTTTGTAGACATGCTTGAAAAGAATGAAGCGGCCGTTCCCTGAGAGTTCGAATAGCTCGATCCTGGGAGTGACTTTGGATTCGAGATATTTTAATCCAGTTCCATCGGAGTCGATCATGTAGGTTCCCATGCCCTGATTTTTGCTGCCGTTGTAGTAGAAGACCACTCGCTTTCCCTCGCTGTCGATGTCTGCCAGGCTGAACCAGCGGTCATGGAAATCCGTGAGCCTCTTCAATTCCTGTCCTTCCCAGTCCGTGAGATAAAGGTCATAGTCGGTCTTGTCCTCAGAGGATTGAGCTCCGAACACCAGCTTCTCTCCATTGCCGCTCAAGCAGAACGACCACCCACCTCCAAGCAGCGGCCTGCGGGGAAAGGACGGCCAGACCCATTCGCTGCCGTTAAAGCCGGGTGCCAGGATGGGCCGCTGTTTCAGACCCGGGATTTCCAGCAAGATGATCCCGCTGGGATTGCCGTATCTTCTGGAACCCAAGTGACCCTTGAGCAGGCAGGCGGCGCGTGCTCCCTTCCTGTCGATCGTATAGTTGGCTACCCGTTCCCAGTCAGCAGACTTGAACTCAAGGGACTCTAAATCTTGATCCTTCAAGGCGTCGATCGGGAAGGAGACAACCTTGAAACCTGATCCGTCCGTGTTAACTACGGCCAAATAATGGTCCAGGATGTTTATGGGTTGTCCGAGACTCAAGGAGAAAATCGCGACCTGTCCGTTTCCGCTCAGCACCGGAGGCTTGGAACCGATTTCGAGAGGGATTCCCTCAAACGGAGCAGGTGCGGTCATGGCCCCGCTCCGGAAAAGCTCTGTCTCTTTTCCGCTGTCGATATTCATCATCCTGACCGCTTTGAGGGATTCCTGGCCGTTTTTTATCTCCACGGTGTAGAGCATCAGCCGGCCATCATCGCTCAGGCAAGGATATTCCACAGTATTGTTCCCGGAATAGGTCAACCTCTTGATTTCACTGTGGCTGACCGAGTTGGCAGCTGGCAGGGATAATGATGTCAGCCAGAACAAAATAAAAAAGGCGGCAAATTGTTTATATTCTCTAAACATGTTTCTCATGCCTCCGTGAGAATGGTTGCTGTTGAATCCGGAGTTCATTTTCATAATCCATAAATACAATCCTCATTCTCTCTTTCCTGATATCCTGCAGCTCATAAAATCATTCCGGGATCAGGCCTCTTTCTCTATTTGAACTAATGTATCCTTTGATCCCTGACCTCCACCGATTGGGTCTTTCACTCTTTCGATTATCTCCATCGGGTTCACGCCGTTTCCTGATTTTTCCCACCAGATGAGGCGGGTGTCCCTGTCCATACTCTTGAACCGACGAGCTCTAGCCACGTTCCCGACTGCTGTGTGGCCTAAGCCTTCGGCAAGAGCCACGGATTCGGGATGGATCCTTCTGGTGGTGAGGACCCGGACGGTCAATGATCCCGTGGAAGAAATCACCCGGACTCTGTCGCCGTCCTTGATGCCCATCTGGCCGGCAACATCCCTGTTCATCCACAGACGGTTTTCATGGAAAATCTCTCTGGCCCATTTGCTGTTGGCTGTTTTCCTGCCCGCAAGGTTGGTCTTGTAGGTGGTCAGGATGAAACTATCCTTTGTCCTCTTTTTTTGCGACACAGGAATCTTGCAATCAGGCAGGGGAGAATTGTTCGCCTTTTCTAGTTTTCGGGAATAGATCTCAACCTTTGAGAATTGTTGAGGAATTGCTGTGGTTTTTTGATTCGGGGCGCTTTCCCTGCTCTGAGGATTGCCCACCCAGAACCCTTTCTCTTTCAAGCTGTTCAAACCTTGCTGGCTTTTCAGTTCGGGCAGGGCATCGATTTTCCGGGATACGAAATCCCGGGTGTCCTTATAAGGAATGCTGGCTGAAACGCTCCCTCCGATCCGCCGGGCTAGCTCCAGGCAGACGTTTCCGATTTCAACGGCTTCACCTTTGGGCTGGAAAGACGGCTCCAGAAGTTTGCCCACGTCAAAGGCTGGAGACCTCAGGGCTTTGGCCACACTCAGCAGCGAAACAGCCGGCTGTCTGAGGTTCAGGATGGGCTTTCCGTCCAGGGAGGGAGCAAAACTCAGTCCCCATCCTTCAAGGTAGGTGGCTGCAGGAAGAACTATGTCAGCCAGGAGGGCTGTTTCGGTCAGGTGGGTATCCATGACCACAAGAAAGGGAACCAGATTTTCATCTTTAAGCAGTCGGGCGGTAGACCTGCAGTCAGGGTCGGTGAAAGCGGGATTGGAGAGATAGGAAAAGTAGGTATCGATAGGATCGTTCGACTCTCTTAGTTCAGCGAGTTCTTGCCTCGTTCCTCCTGGATTGGAGAGGGAAGGGATCGCGCCTTCCGGGAACCGGGGAAAGAAGAGTCCTCCGGCTTTCTCCAGGTTGCCGACCAGCCAGTTCAGGAGGGAGATGCATCTGGCGCTCTGGGTCCCGGTGTCATGATCAGTCACCCCGCCTCCGAATATGGCTAGTGAAGGTTTTTGGGTGGCAAACTCGACAGCCAGGCGTTCAATATCAGCAGCTCTCATCCCGCTCTCCCTTTCGGCCCGCTCAGGAGTGTACGGGGAGAGGTGTCGTCTGATTGCGGAAAAAGTTAGGTTGGTCCTTTCTTCTATAAAATCCCTGTCCGCCAGGTCTTTTTCTATGATCACCAGGGCCATGGCCAGAGCGACGATGCCGTCGGTCCCAGCTCTCACTGGGTGCCAGGCATCGCTCTTGGCTGCTGTCTCTGACATCCGGACGTCAAAGGTGACCAGTCTTGCGCCTTTTTCAGTACGGGCCAGGACAAGCCTTTGGGCCAGGCCGATAAAATGGTCATGGTTGGCATAGGGATTGGCTCCGAAATTATAGATGGTGCGGCTCCTGCCCACATCCTCGATAAGAGCAGGCGAGCCGACCATCGACTCGAGAGCCGCGCTGCGGTTCAGGTTCTTCCAGGCCGTCCTATCGATGATCCGGGGACCGCCCAGAGAAGATAAGAATTCAGCAAGAAGATCGTCACTGTAACCGATATCGGCCACGAATTCGTTCATCCGGTCCTGACGCAGCATCTCTTTGAGCCGCTCGCTCAGGGCAGTATAAGCCTCATCCCAGCTGATCCTCATCCATTGCCCGCTGCCACGTTCTCCGGCTCTTTTTAAAGGATGGAGTAGGCGCTCCGGGTCGTTGACCAGGTTTATCCCCGCGATGCCCTTGGCGCATATGCCGCCGCGGTTGTTGGGGTGATTGGGATTCCCGAGAATCTGGACCAGCCTATCTCCATCCAGGCAGGCGGTGATCCCGCATCCAGCCGGACACTGTTCACAGCTGGTGAAGATGGGGCGCAGGGGTTTGAGCGACGTCCTGGAGACAGCTTTGATTCCTTTATCTGAAGCAGCCCTGCCCATGCCTCTGAGGCCGGCTGCAGTCCCAGCTACCCAGGTCAACCCTGTTCTCAGGAAACGTCTCCTGGAAATTGTTCTTTTTTTCATCCTTATCATCTTTTCCTATAAAAGAGGAATGAACTCTCCGGCCACAACCACGACATAGCGCATGAAGAAAATCCCGACTACCACCAGGATGGAGGCTGCGATCACCGTGGGCAGGGTCCTGAACTTGGGAACCGCAAGGAGAATGAAGGGGATGATCTTTCCCAGCAGGTTCTCGATGATGAGGAACATGACGCTGAATTTCCCGCCGAGGATTAGATAGGCTGCAGCTTGGGCGTCCGAATGGGAAATCAAGAGTACAAGGAGGTCGCTGCCCACCAGGAACAAATCGAAGACGATCATCCAGGCCAGCAGTTTTCCAAGGTTCATGATGAGATCCCGGTCAATCCTTTTTTCTTTGGAAAAAAAGCGGTCTTTGAGGACGACAACCAGGATCATCAGGGCGATTCCGGAAACGATGGCTGAAGCGAGGAAGAGGATGGGCATGAGAGCGGTGTTCCACAACGCCCTGGCCTTGCCAAAGGCCAGGATGAATCCTGTGTAGCCATGAACAGCGATCGCCAGCGGGATTCCGATGAGCCCGAAGATGCGGGTGGGCTTCATTTTTTCCTTGAACATGAAATAGCCGTAGATGATGCAGTTTATCGGGTAGAGGATCAGCAGGAAGGAGCCCCAGGTTATGGGCGATGACCAGTTCAAGTAGACAAAGAGGTGCCAGGCCCGAAGAGGCATGCCGATGTGGATGAGAAGGAAGAAGGGAGCGATGACCAGGAGGAGAGTGGCCAGGATTACGCCGACTCTGCCTATGGGTTTGTACTGGTTCATGCCGAATCCATAGGCCAGGGTGGAGAGGATGAAAGAGCCTGCGCTCAATCCGGTGAGGTAGAAATACATGGCGATGTTGAAGCCAAAGGCTTCCTGGTGGAAGATGTTGTACAGGACCTGTGTATCCACAGCTTACCTCAAAAATCAGGCCGCATCTGCCTCGGGATATGCGATATGACACTTTCCGGACATCGGATTGTGCCCGTCAAAGCAGCCCTTATTACATTTATGACTTTCATTGTTTTTCTTCTAGCTGTTTAGCCTCGACCGCGTCAATATCCAGACCGATATAAAACACGCAGGGTTCTGTACCGCTCTCAGGCTTGATGACCTGAACGGCATTCTCGGCTACGGCTTTGGCGATGCCGCTCCCTGGTTCATCCAGGTCGCCGAACATCATGGCTCCTGTCGGACAGACGGTCACACAGGCCGGATCGAGTCCGGCGTCCACCCGGTGATGGCACCAGTAGCATTTCTCAGCGATCTTTCTTTCAGGGTTGATGTAGCGCACTCCATAAGGGCAGGAAGCCATGCAGTACCGACAGCCGATACATCTGTGGGGATCGATATAGACGATCCCGTCTGGCCGTTTGATCCCGGCATTGACCGGACAGACCGTGACGCAGATGGGGTTGTCGCAGTTGTTGCAGAGGATGGGTAGAAAGAATTCTCTCGAGTGAGGATAGCTCCCTTTCTCCACTCTCTTGACCCAGCTCCTCCAGACAGAAAGCGGTACATCGTTCTCGCTCTTGCAGGCCAGGGAGCAGGCGTTGCAGCCGATGCACTTCCGCAGGTCGATCAGCAAGGCCAAACGTTTTTTATGAGCCTTCATTGCGCCTCACCTGGCCCTTCTTTATTGTTATCCCCAGGGTCTTTCTGATCTCCCTGCTTCTGTTCTTCTGGCTTGCTTTCATCAGTCTGCTCTTGATCCCGGTCTTCTTTCACTTTTTCTGTTTTGAGGTCTTCTTCTTGGATTTCCTCTCGGGCTGGCTCAGCCTCTTCCGCTTCTTCTTTTATCTGTTCCTGTTCTGCCGTCTCTTTTCTTTCTTCTCCGGGTTCGGGAATGACCTCTTCTGTCTTTTCCGGCTGTGGTTCCTGATCCTCTGACCTCGATTCTTCCTGGGTAGGTTCCGGTGTCAGATTCGGCTCTTCCTTTACGGTTTCTTCTGCTGCCCCCGGCTTTTCTATCTCTTTATCTTGAATTCTCATCCTCTCCAAGCAGGATTTGAGATTGCTGGCGATTCCTCCTCGTGATCGATAGATGATGAACAGGCCCATTCCCAGAACGAACACGACCAACAGCCCGCTGTTGATCAAGTTATGCCAGGCGAACCTCTGGGAATCCAGG
>Ga0209427_10000289_pt1 | contig 51465 bp, 41 predicted proteins | sample DeeMarSWOR136_30_FD_187465 | JGI IMG/M metagenome (GOLD analysis project Ga0209427, IMG submission 187465) | Marine sediment microbial communities from White Oak River estuary, North Carolina - WOR-1-36_30 (SPAdes) (version 2) | ecosystem: Environmental > Aquatic > Marine > Intertidal zone >...
AGAACGTGGGAGAAATGGGGAGAACTGGGGTGATTCCGATGCGCGTGGCGTTCCCTACTCGTTTGGAGGCGCATCGGGCAGTGCGCGCTGGCGTCTGGAATGGACGCGTTTCGGATTATTTCTTATAGAAATCTGGGAAGTCTATTCTTCTAGCTAGCGTGTAAGCACATGGGTACGAGGCACTAATAAAAACATATTCAACCGATAGCTAGCTACGAATGCGCATTTATCTTCTGATCCCAAAGTAGATTATGATGCCGCCAATTATCAGGGCAAGGATTCCTCCCGTGAGGAGCAGTGAACCTAGGGTGGAGAGCATAGGAATCTTCGCTCCCAAGCTGATCGTAGAGGCGACACCCTTAGATCCATCTTCGTTCATTAGCACAATCCAGTAGTTGCCAGCTTCAGGCGACCACTCGAGAGTCTGAGTTCCAGCTCCATGTCGTGAAGCCGTCCAAAAAGTCTGCGTCGTTGGTGCAGACGGGATCGTGACGCCTGAATGCGCGGTGTATTCCACTTCAAGGGTCCGTGAAGAAGAAACGCTGAAACGCGTTAGCTCATCGTATTCCACGTCACTGAGGTAGGACGTGGCATCCGAAGCCTTTGCTATACCTATGAAAACGTTCGTTGACGGATGATTGCTGGAGACCGTTATCTTGATTGTGACGAAGTCGCCTGGAGAGGGGCGCCAGACGCCCCAGTCGCCAACCACGTCACCTACTTCGATATTGAGATGTTGAAATGCCATCGCATAGGAGGCTGTCGTTAACGGATGACTGCTGGTAGTGATAAATCCGTCCACAGTGTGCCGTGTGTTCACCCAGAAGAGGACGCCGCCGCCGAGAAGGAGACCAACCGCGATCAACGTGATGAAGCCGCCGACAACAAACAGGATGATCCTTGTTCCGTCGGTTTTCCTGACCCTTGCCTCTATGTCCTTCCCAGCTCCCGTAACGGATGCGCCACATACGGAACAGAACGTTTCGTCTCCCTTCAACTCAGCTCCACACTTCTGACAGTACGGCACAAGCTCGACCTTCCGTTGTGGTTTAGCTACTCTTTCGTCCCGTACTATAAATAGTTGGCTGGAGTCCGATGAACGGTCTCCTTCAAGGAATTGGTCTCGGATATGCTCGGGTATCTGACGCTGTCATTCAGTATCGAAAGATATGGCAGACTAAGTCTAGCTAGCTATTGAGGAATCTTTGGATCTCTTTTTCTTTCAAGTTAATTTTCAGGTTCCCTTCGAGTCCTTTTATCTCCAGTAAGTCTTTGCCAAAACATATATCCGTTATTTTTCCTATATACCCCTCAATCAGTAACCTGTCTCTAACATCCGTTAATTTGACAATATCTGCCTCAATAGAGAAGGCGTGATCGTTCTCGATTGTTTCATTCACGCTTCCTAAACCCCCTCTACTTATCTACTAGTACTGGTCAGTTGAGTTAACACTTGTGGGCAAAATTGATCAACATTCTGTTCATATCTTGTACGTAAATACTCGCGCTATGATAATAGAATGGATATGGTTAATCCTTTTAGGTTTGGGGGTTAAATTTAATCCCAAAACCCAAACCCAAAACCCTTTACACATCTTCCCTCACAATCTGAACTTAAAAAAGAATCTACAATCGAAGAAAGGGAAATTAGTACTTTTGTAAACTATATTCTTAAAACTCGTTAGGATAATATTTTGTATTGAAAGATTTTTTTGTATCATACAAAGTATTTTGTTTAATTATGATAGGAGGTGAAAAACAGATTATGAAAGTAATGGTGAGAAACATTTTCAAAATCCTCCCGGGCAAGATGACGGAGGGGATGGAACTCGTTCAAAAGTGGATGGCTGTCGCGAGTCGACTGTTGGGGACCTCTTCAAGGGGCTACCAACCCTTTATTGGTGGAGGTGATACCACGCGTACCATCATTTGGGAGATCGAGCTCGATAGCTTCGCCGCATTTGAAGCTCTCCCAGTGAAGATGGGTGCAGATCCTGAGATGCAGACGCTCTTTCCAAAGTTGAATGTTGTCATCGACAGCATAGACGTCGAACTCTACACGCCAATACCCACGATGTAAAATGGTGTGGGGAAATAGCTCCACCTAAATAGTAAAAGGAGGGGAGAAACGCTCCAGCAATTTATCTATACTACAAGGTGTGTGGGGATTCAATTTTAATCCCAAACCCAAACCCACCACTGTCGATGCTAGCAATAATGTTTTTGTGTGCGGTGGAATTATATACAATGAATCTAGCTAGCTATCGCGAGAAAACTTAAAACGTAGACGATTTCACTTTATTAATGGTGTATAGATTTGACTGTTTTGGATGTCATAAGGGAAAGGGGCAGTGTTAGGGAATATGAAGATCGACTGGTTCCCGATGATGTTATGCAACAAGTTTTCGAGGCAGCTAGACTTGCACAATCAGCTGGAAATAGGCAACCCTGGGAGTTTATAGTTGTCCGAGAAAAAGATTTGAAGAATAAACTAGCCTCAAGCTTTGTGGGTGAAGCCCCAGTAGTTATCGTTTGTGTTGCTCATCCTGAGAACTGTGGGCATGTAGGTACTCTAGATAGCTACCTTGTGGATATTGCAATAGCAGTTGAGAATATGGCGTTGGTATCATGGGAACTGGGGTTAGGAAGCTGTTGGATTGGAGCTTACGACGAAGACAAAATAAAAAGGCTTCTAGGCATTCCAGAAAATCTAAGAGTAGTTTCGCTACTGACTATGGGTTATCCCGCAGAAAAACCACCAAACCAGATAGTACGACAGAGAAGAAAACCATCCACACAGATTATACACTATGAAAAGTATGTGAAGTAAATATATTTTCATTTAATCTAACAACAGTACGGATCTAGTACTATTACGTGCGTTAGTAAAAGATCGATTGCACATACTTCTTCAAGCTAGTTAACAGAATAATATTTACTCTGTCCAGTAGACCCATCCGTTTAGTTCTTTAACAGCCTTCAATTTGCCCTTTCGTACCCTTCGAGTTAAAGTTGTTCCGATTACTCCCGTGTAACCTTTTGTCGAGATACCCCTAGCTTCAAAAGCTTTTACAACATCATCTCTTGTTCTTTTGTTTGGCAGTTGAAAAAAACCGTTTTTAATTAATCTATCAATTGTAGGAGCCCAAATACTTGGTGCACCACCATGCTCCTTCCATTTCTTTCTGAGCTTTACATTTGCTGATTTGGATTCTTCCCGTAAACTTTCAAGCGACGTTCCTATAATCTCAATGTCTTCTATATCTCCTACTCCCAGATCCCGTTTCAAAAATTCTTGGATTACAGGATTTTTCTCAGGTTTCAAGCCAGCTAAGATTGCTCCTACAGTTTCCACTGCTACTGCATCCCTGCTCACAAGAAGCATGTTCATGGGTACTTTAACATCACTTGCGCCATGCCAAAGATATGTGCCATCCATTACAGATAGGTCCACTCCATCTATTGCTTCATAAACGTCTGCGAGTAGCTTAGGAAGGACCTTATGATATTTTGCTTTCTTAGGAGTTGGAATGCATCCAAACAGGTTCTTAAGGATGCTTCCACGTTCAAAGACACGCAGTATATGTGTATCAACGAGGACATTAGGTTTGAAAAGTATATGTGACAAGTTCATTTCTTCACCAGCAAGCTTTACACGTCTAGTACTAGAATCTCCTGAAAGGTTAAAGGGAACAATTCGTTCGGTGAAGAGTTCTTTCCAGATTTGAAGCCTCTCTGTACCTGTGCCACGATAGTTGTCGGATTCAGCTAGGAAGATCTTTGGAGCTCTGTCAAAACAATTCGAAATGGCTTTAACCAAGCGGACTGACGTATGGTTTCCCGCTTTATGACTGAAAACTCCAACTTTGACAACAACGGACCTCTCAGCAGTATTTATGTCATCTATTCCTCCAATCATGTTGAGAACTTGTTTCAGCTGTTCAGCTGGATCTCCATCAAATTTGATTATAGCGACTTTTGAAGTCAATTTTGTTCCACTTACAAGATAGATACGTATACGCAAATCAGATACAGGCGGCTTAGTATCTATTAAAGGCTAGCTAGTAGCTCGCTACGATGTGGGAGACGAATAGATAATTTATGCATTGATTTAACTAGTTTTCAGACCCCTACACTTGAATATTTAAGAAAAGCTAGCTAAATGAAGCTTTTTTGGGTTGGGGTTTGGGGACTAGCTAGCTTTACCTGAGTAATCCTTGCCATTCTGTCTCTGTATATAATGAACCAACTCCAATCACCCTCCCTACATTGATGTCTATGCCATCGTTCCCTACAGACACTGGAACACCCACTCCAGAACCCCAGAAGCTTGGATAGATTGTTTTGATCTAGCTAGAGTTAAATCAAAATTCCGAATATATGAAAAAGTAAACACTCAATTACCCATATTAAATTCTGTCGTAGGTAGAAACTCAGAATATGTTTTAAATAGCTAGCTAGCTCATTTGAATGAATTAAACTAAAAGAAGCTTTATAATGTAAAAAGTGGCATTCGATGTGGTGACGAAATTGGGTAAAATAAAGTTTGGCATTATCCTCGATCGCTGTCATTGGTATAGAGATGTGGCGGGTCAGACAAAATCAGAAGTTAACTGGGATCGCGTTGCTGGTATGGCGATTAAATGTGATGACCTAGGCTTTGACGCCATCTACGGCTGTGACCACCTATCTTGGGAAGGCGGAGCCATGCTTGAATGGGGGACAACCAAAGCCGCCATCGCAGCCATAACAAAGAGGGCGCAACTGGGCGAGACCGTTGTCGCTGTCGGTTACCGCAATCCCGCTGTCCTAGCGAAAATGGTGGCTAATATCGACTTTATTTCACATGGAAGAGTCATATTGGGCATTGGAGCCGGATGGGCGGAACAAGAATACACAGGCTATGGTCTACCCTTTCCCAAGCCAGCGGTTCGAATCGGACAGTTGAGGGAAGCCGTGAAAATATGCAAACTGATGTGGACTGAGAAGAGGCCTAAATGGAAGGGAAAATACTATCAAATTGATGGCCCGATTTGTGAGCCGAAACCGGTTCAGAAACCTCGCCCTCCCATAATGATTGGCGGTGGAGGAGAGCAGCTCACTCTACGGGTAGTCGCACAGGAGGCTGATGAATGGAACTTTTTTGGAAGTGTGAAATCGTATGCGCATAAGTTGGATGTGTTGAGGAAGCATTGTGCGGTAGTGGGGAGAAACTATGATGAGATAAAGAAACAGTGGAGTTCTGAGCTAATCATTTATCGTCATAAAGAGGAGCTAGCTGATATAGTTGAGAGGACCCCGGGTCTGAAATTCACTCGCGGCCTAATGCCGTTAACACAAGAATATGTTGATCGGAATCTCATTGGCACGACTGACGAAATCATCGATCAGATCCAGAAGCGCATCGATATCGGCGTGACCACGTTTCTCACCTATCCTCGAAAAGGGACAGAAGAAGAAGTGGAAACATACTACGATAAAGTTGTCAAAGCCTTCAAATAAGAAGCTAAAAGAAAATGGATGCGGTTCTCCTATCACACATTCTTCATTTCTACCAGCAGCCATACACCAAGAACAAGGAGGAAAACAGCGAGCTATATTACGTACGTTATATGATAGGGACGAGGAGATTCGCAGCTCCATTCCCAGTCTCAACATTCATTACGTATTTCTGTTAATTTTCCAGTTAAAATATCTCATAAAATAAATACTTAACTAGCGATGTGTACGCGACAATTTTTATATAGAGTGGCATATATAACAATCATTGAGTTCTGCAACCACTTATTTGTAGAACCTCGGCTCCGAGGTGGGGAGCCATACAAGTACCAAGAAGTTAGGAGAGATGAAAAAATAGCTGAAAATCAAAGAGTCGGCGTCGAATTAGGTATGGGGTGGCTTCCAGACTATCCTGATCATCGGGACTACAAGATTGAGCGAGTGGAAATCTCCGAGAGAGCAAAGAGCGTAGGCGTCAAAGAATCTATCAACGAAATGCTTCTACGAATGGGTTATAAAGGGGCCGTAAGGGCGAGTATACCTACCGAATTCAGCCTGAAAGGATGGTGCCCTCCCATCGAGAACCAAGGTTCGCTTGGCTCATGCACAGCTAATGCCGGTGTCGCACTTATGGAATACTATGAGCGCCGGGCTTTCGGTAAGCATATCGATGCCTCACGGTTGTTTCTGTATAAGGCCACGCGCAACCTTCTTCACTGGACGGGGGATACCGGAGCCTTTATTCGTACCACGATGGGCGCCATGGTTCTTTTCGGGGTCTGCCCAGAGGAATATTGGGCCTATAAGATCGAAGACTTCGATGTAGAACCGTCGGCCTTCTGCTATTCTTTTGCTCAAGATTATAAGACAATACAATATTACAAACTCGATCCGATGGACATATCCCGCGAGCTGCTACTCAATCGGATAAAATGCTTCATAACGGCTGGACTCCCCCCGATGTTCGGGTTTACGGTCTTCAGTTCCATCGGACAAGCAAATGGTGATGGAAAAATCCCATTTCCAAGTGAGGAGGAGAGGATACTGGGCGGTCACGCAATAGCGGCGGTCGGATTTCATGACGAGATCGAAATAGAGAACAACCTCACTGGAGACAAGACCATTGGTGCGTTGCTCATCCGGAACTCCTGGGGGACAGGATGGGGCGATGACGGGTATGGCTGGCTACCCTACAAATACGTCCTGGAATCCCTTGCAGTTGACTGGTGGACGCTTATTAAAAGCGAATGGGTCGACACCGGAGTATTTAAATTCTAAAAACCGAGAGAGCTGCCCCACCCACGATTCATGGCAGAGCTAACCCCTCCGATCACCATGCACGCATCGAGCTAGTAAGCTCTGAGTCATAGGATGGTGTCCCTTAATTTTTTAGCCTTTTCTATATCGTCGTGCGCGCGCGATATACTGTCATGTTTTAAAGACTATTGAGGTTATCATTCCCGCGACAACCCCCATTATGAGAGGCACGGGAATCCCAAGCAGGACTCTCAGCCAAATAATCCTTTGGCCACCGACCTCACTCAAATATGCGAGGTCAGTCGGTATCCGTGACAACGCAATGGTTTGCCAAGCGAAGACCATTGCGACCATCGGGGGAATCGCAGCGCCAGAGGCGAAAAGGGAGGCCAGAACCGGGAACAACACATAGGGGCCACCCGGCATAACCGCCCCAAACAGTGTACCAAAGAGAATGCCCCGAAACCCAGACTCTTGCCCCAGCATTCGAGCGATAATCTCTCGAGGAATCATTGTTCCGACAAGACTTCCTAGAAAAACACCGGAAAGAAGAAGCAATGAGATCCTGATGAGCGACGTGGTACCCGTCACTAAACTGTTCGCCGTCTTTTCACGAGTTGATGGACTATAGGCTGCAAACAAAACATACACGATCACAGTGAAGATAATCATTCCCTTTTCAACGAGGCTTAGACGTCCCCAGATTAAATTACTTAATTCTTCTAGATTCAACAACTTCCCTCCAAACGTAAATTGCGTTTTATCCTTTAGTCTGTCTCAAAATTTAATCTTTAATATCGCGCTTCAACCACATAAAGTTCTCAGCGAACGCATACGTAAATATGTGTGTATTTATTGTGGAGAGCAAAGTAATAGCATGCTAACATGCTACGAACACGCATGTTTTTATTTATTGAGAGATGGTAGCTAGCTAAACCAACTCAATTTTAAAGGGCAAAATACACATTCAGATAACTAGCTAGCTAAATCTTCTAAAACGGCCTAAATAAAGCTTAAGTTATATCCTATGAATAGCGAGATAAGCTAGCTAGCTCAAACCCAGTGAACTATCTTTAAGTAGGTGCAAACTCTATAGTTGTCAAACGGTGACTTTGTTTGAAACTAGTGACTTGGAAGGAGTACACGGACGTATTGGAGAGAGTGCATGATGAAGTGATGCTCCGTAACTTCGATGGAATAGTAGGTATTGGTAGAGGAGGATCCATTATTGCAGCCTATATGGCTTCAAAGCTCGGACTGCCGACGTTCTATCCACTTTTTGTGCGACACGTTGGACGGGGCAAGGATATGAAGATCGTGGCCCACGACTTAGGCCAAGTAAAATCCCTTCGTGGAAGACTGTTGGTAGTAGACGATTGGCTTTGCGATGGCAGAGCAATGAAGTATATACTTGATCGTATTTCAGAGGAAGCACAGGTAACAACCTTAGTCTTATTCAATCGCAGAGGTTCAGCGTTTACGCCAGACTTTGTTGGAGCATATGTTGAAGAGAAAGAACGCGAAATCATGTTCCCCTATGATGCGCTTGGCTAACTAATTCTATTATCAGTGACCTTAAAGAATCAATGTAGCTAGCTCCACAACTATAACTCTCGTATCTAAAATATATTAAGACATTCTCCAAATCCGTTTTCTACTTCATAGTGTGTGTTTTTCCTCTAACACGTTGCCATTTTGCCAATTAGCAACAAAAACACGACGTATTACTCTAGCTAGAAAACACCATACAAAACAGCGAGACACCTATTCACCCCTTCGATGAATAATTGTTGTAAATGACGTATGTGTCGATTTTAGTATTCGGTTGGATAGTTAAGAATGTAAATGAAGTATTTATATCCAATAAAGAGATTATCAACAAGCTAACTTTAAGCTATCTTTTTAAAAAATAACATTGTGTGAAAAAAGATAAATGTAAAAATCACTACGCTCTTAGAGGTAGTCTGTATCGCTTTAACTATTACAACACTAGTAATCTTTGTCAATTATTCATCATTATTGAATGAAAAAGAGAACATCAGATAGCTAGCTATCGTGCTCTCTTGAAGATTATGCTCTCGCTTCAACCAAAGCGCAAAATTAGTGAAGGATGTGGGGGGTTCATCGTGGTGGGGACGAGGAGATTCACATCCCCGTTCACACTCTCGAAACAAGCTAGCTAGCCAGCAGGGAAGCATAACTGATTAGCTTGATTTACTTACTTTATTGTGGTAGTTTAGCTAGCTAGTAAGATATCTTGCTTACCCTTTAACAACATAGTAAATACATAGTTCTCTTAACTTTCAGTATATTCTAGGATCTGTTTTACTTTGTTGAAGATGTTTATCCACATTTCCCATGTTAGTCTGCCGGTTTGGGTATTTTGTCTGCTGGGGTGATAAGAGACTACAAGCATTGGTTTTCCCGGAAGGCTATAGATATTCCCGTGTTTAAATCGTGGTTTGGGCTTCTCACTCTTCGGATAAACGTATTTCAAATACGTGTTAAAAGCTATTCTCCCTAGGACTAGTACTACTCTGACTTTATTGAGGAGCTGTAGTTCTTCCAATAGATACTCGGAGCAGTTTTCGAGTTCTTGTGAAGTGGGTTTGTTCCCTGGTGGTGCACAACGAATAGCGGCTGTAAGGAAAGTAGAAAATAAGTTCAGCCCATCATCCCGGCTTATGCTTTCGATTTGATTTGAAAAGCCTTCATTATAAAGGGCCTTAATGAGCCAATCTCCTGAACTATCGCCAGTGAACAGTCTCCCCGTCCGGTTTCCTCCATGAGCAGCCGGAGCTAATCCAATAATCACCAGCCTTGCGTCCACATCTCCAAAACCGGGAAGGGGGTGCCCCCAATAACTCCAATCTTTGTATCTGCGAACCTTCTCTTCTGAAACCCTTGAGATGTATTTGATTAGTCTTGGACATTTTGTACAGGATATTATCCTCTTTTCAAGCTTTGTCCATGGAATTCTGCAATACGCCATTTACTGCACATCCTTAGTTACAAGGCAGAAATTCTTTACCTCGTAGCTAACTACCAGCGCGTATTACTAGAGAGTAACGCTACCTTTATATTGATTATACATGCTGCGCGACTCAGTAGCGCGCACTAGCTAGCTTCTATGCTTGGGCGGGATTGACAACTTTTCCCATAAATAGAACGGATCCTGAACGATCATCTCTGATTTCAAAGAAGAACGGTCTATTGACAACAAAACCGGGCGGTAAAGCCGTCAGGCCAATTCCCACACTAGTAGCTGCGGATGCTTCAGTTCCTTGTTCATTTACTTCAATGATTGCTTTGTGGTCTACATGCGAGATATAGAGATTCCCAACGGTCGGCGAAGCAATTCCACTCAAGTTAGCTACATTAGGATTGAAAGCGATTTCCATTCCCAGTTTTTCGAGAACGCTGTTAAGACGCTTCACACCATATTCTACTTTGAACTTTGGAAGTTTGACTTCGAGATCACTTACAGAGCTGAGTCTACTGATGTAGTCTTCATGAGTGGTTTGGTTCAGGTTTGCAATGAATGAGTCAAGAGAAACACCTTCATCTGGCAGGAAGATGTACATGGCAATTTTGTCTCTCCCGTAAGGTAGTCTTGCGACTTCGAAATTCGCTCCTGAATAATAACTGAAGGTTCCCAACGTAGACATCATGTCAACCGTTACGGTATTTCCTTCAGGTAAGAAGAAATCTTGTTTCAGTGTTTCCGCTTCGTTAAATTGTGTTACCCAATCGCTCTTGAAATAAAGAGCATTAACTAAGAACATAACGATTTCAGGATCTATCTTTTTAATTAGTTCAGCTATGTTCCCCTCTGTTTTCTGACTCACCCACCCATTGATGTCATTAAGAGTTTCTGGATTTCCAAAATCTCGTGTGAACACTTCACTGTGATAAGAGGTTTGTACTCTGTCTATAAACGTTGATTTAACAAGAGGTTCAAATTCTTTCTTCATCCAAATGGAATTCCCAATCAGTATCTTTACCGATTGATCAGCGTTTTCCAGGCTTTCTATCAAGTTTGAGTATTCTTGGTTTACCTTTTCTAGACTCATGCTGCCAAAATCGAGAGTCTTTACCATAGCATCCTTTGTTGTGCCTCCGGCTCCGTTGTAAGTCATTGCTAACGCCGTTGAGACGCTCAGAGGTGAAACAAAGATATTTTCATTTCCATCCTCGGCTACGAGCTCTCTGAAAAGTTTAAAAGCAAACTTCGTATTTGCAACGACTAAAGTCTTATCGACGGAATATGCTTTTTCATCGGACGCTGCATATACCAAATTCAAGTTACGCTCTGGCAAGTAAATTAGCACAGTATAACTAACTAAAACCACTATTACTATTGCCAGTGCAATTAAAGGCAATCGCCGACTTTCAACGTTAATCCTCAACTTCTTTTTCATCTGAATGAGCCTCTACACCTTCGCTAGAACATTTGACCAGATTAATTATTTTATATAAATAAAAAACTCACAAATAATACTATATCTTAGAACACACTGTTCTAACTCTAGAACAGATATGCTAGCTAGCTAAATAACCCTGCCAATCGTCTTCTTTAGAGAGCACAATAGCGCTAACATCTTGCTAGCTGCCTTCAATGCCATACATGTGCAAAGGGAGAACGAAGCTAAACAAAGAAACAGGGATTAAAGTTACTTTTCTGTCAAATTTTTTCGCGACGTTAACCGCGGTTTCCAATGCCGTGTCCGCGTACTCAGAGCCGTCCAACGGAACGAGAATCTGGGTAAACATCGTCCTTCCCATCCCCCTTAGCCCGACGCCCGTATTACAACATTCGCTGCTAGCAATTATTAAGGACTGGCTAGCTAAAATCAGGATATAAACAGTTTACAGGATGTAGCTACTCGGAAATGAACGAGTGAGTCCCCAACGAGGCCTCCGCGCTAGCTAGCTGCACGATTATCGAAAAAGATCCAGCTTAATGTACATCTTGATAACGGTTTCTAACCCCTTATTTGAGTCGTGTTTTTAATGGTAGCTAGCTCGAGCGCTAATAGTAGATATACGCTGAACGGAAAGAGCTATCTAAGACTTTAATAATCATTTAGACCGAGATGATGACATGGCAAACATAGAATGTAAAACTGTCTACTTTGAACAACCAGGTCGCATAAACACGGACCTGACGCTCAAATTAGCCAAGGAAAGAGCTGAGCAACTGGGCATCGACAACATCGTTGTAGCCTCATATACCGGTTATACTGGAGTTAAAGCTTCAGAAATCTTTAAAGGCGATAACTTAATCGTTGTAGCTGGCGTCGTTGGATTTCGAGAGCCTAACACCCACAGGCTTCTACCGGAAAACCGCAGTATCATCGAAAAAAACGGTGGCAAAATTCTCTTCGCTACCCATGCTTTCGGCACCCTTGGTAGAGCGGTTAACAGAAGATTTAACACCATTCAAGTCGATGAAATTATAGCGCATGTTCTCCGACTTTTCGGATCAGGTGTAAAAGTTGCATGTGAAGTCACGTGTATGGCTGCTGATGCAGGATTAATAAGAACAGATGAGGATGCCATAGGTATCGGCGGTTCGGGAGGAGGTGCAGACGCAGCGCTGGTTTTGAAACCCACGAACACCCATACGTTCTTCGACATCAGAATAAAAGAGATAATATGCAAACCACACCTATAACATCCAATAGCTAGCTAGCAAAAAAGCTAGCTAGGCTACACCAGTCTCGATACATATACCCTAGCTGATTTTATAGCCATTCTTGAAAGGCCTGTCCTGGAGATAGTTACTCACAGCTTCGCGATTCCATAAATTGACGAGTTTTTGAATAGCTTTCAGCCTCTTGATTTTTCCTAAAATCGTGCTCTCCTGAAGATGATGCTGTCGCTTCAACCAGAGTGTAAAATCAGCGAAGGATGTGGGGGATTCATCGTGGTGGGGACGAGGAGATTCACACTCCCGTTCACACTCTCATAATAACTTACCATGAATATATAAGCTACTTGGCTTGTGCGCGTATCCCGGGTACATATCTAAAAAAAGTTATTTCAACTACATTTATTCTTTATTGAACTCAGCTATAAAGTTCATCTTCATAAAAATATAAATGGTTTAACACATCATATATGAATACATCAATTACCTGCAACTAACAGGTCTTAAATAAAATCTAATGTTTTCTCAATTAGGAGGTATTAAAATCATAAAAAACAGTGAAGTATTCAGTATTTACGGCAAAGTGGTTGATGCGGAAACAGGTCGGGGCATACCAAATCTGAAGGTAAAAGCATTTGATAAAGATCTGTTTTTTGATGATCTTCTGGGAGAAGTAACCACTGATATGGATGGTACTTTTGAAATCGTATATGATCTAGATGATTTCCAAGAGTTGTTTTTTGATAATAAACCGGATATCTATCTTAAAGTCAAAACTGGTGAGGGAGAAGAGATTTTTACAACAAAAGAGAAAGTCAGGTATGGGGCCAAGAAGACTGAAGAATTCATCGTTCGTCTTCCTGCTAACCAATATGTTCATCCATTATCGAAATTTGAAGTTACCATACTCCGTCCGGAAGATATGCTTAAACTGGGTTTTAATTTTATCAATCTTACACTTAAAGATAAAAAACTGGTTGTCCTTGACAAGAACGCTCCTGCATATATGGTAGTGGAATTCCCTCCGCAGAATATTGCAGAAGAAGCATTCTTTGAGACTGATAATAACTATCCTATAAGCAGTGATAATGATCCCGACATATTATCGGGCGATGATACCCCATATTATCCTTGTCAATCCAGGATATCTGAAGCCAGTCGCCTTGTTTTTACAGTACCGAAAGATGCTGAAATCGAATATTCCACCGAAGGATTACTGGAAGCATGCACTAAATTTACCCTGAACGTAGCACCAACCGCTGCTCCTCCCCTCCTGTTCCTCATGACTGATGTTAAAGTCCATGATCTACTCCAGCGAGTAGATATGCTGAGACACATTGATCCAGCAACCATCACACTCAAACAGGCAAATACCGGGATGTCAGGAAAAAATCTACACGTTCACACAGATGATGCTTCTTCGATAATTACCACTCGTGCGCAAAAATGGATTACTCGAACAACCATGAAACAGTACCTTCCCCAGATCTATGATGATGCAGTTAGAGTTCAGATTGCACAATCATTTTGGGAGATGACCCTTATGGTCATGAAACCCAAACTACGAAAGCCAACAGGGCTGGAAACCAGTATTGAAGCGCCCTACAGGCTCATTATCTCCCCGAATAAATTCGCTGCATGGGCACATACATCCCAACCAGTATCTTCTCCTTCAACAAAAAGATATGAACTCTGGCATACACGATATGCTTTAAGACTGGACAACAAGATAAATGAAGAAGACCACAGACTCCGGACAATCCGTGCCATCTGGGCACGGGATCCTAGTTTTAATCATGAGGAGCCTGAAACACCCCCCAAACATTATCCTCCTCTGAATTACGATAACCCTTTCAGAATGTCACTTGATGCATTCGACCGGCATAATATAGTACACCTTTCTGCCAATAACTATATTGCAAACTTTCTGCCACTTCCTGTGAATGTCAGACGTTTGATGCTCACATCTCTAGGAGCCTGGATGAATGTACGCGGGGTTTGGGATCCGCCTTCGATGTTGTCTGTTGAGGAATGGAGACATCGTGGGACCATGGGGCGTGACCATTATGTACGCGTTGTTTACAAAGGGTATCTTTTTCCATTCGGCCACAGAGCTTCCCTCGTTAAGGTTACCGAACGAAAATTTCATCCTCAGATTAATTTTCTTCTTCTCGCAACGAAACAAAATTTTATTCAAACGATGGATCAGGAAATTCAGGCTTTAAAAGCAAGGTCTCAGCCAGAGACCTCTTCAGTTGTAAAGGCTCTAAATGAAACTTTTGAGAAAGAGATTTACGGTCTAATCGGCTCCATTGAAGGTAAGTCACAACGCGAGATAAATCTACTGATCAAACAAAGCAAGGAAAAATTCAATGAACAGACTGCTTCTATAGTCAAATCCACTGGCGATAAATGGGGTAAAGAATTCGCTACTCTTGCACAAAGTGCCAAAGACGAATATCAGTTCAATATCGATTCTGTAATTAAGGTTATCACAGCCCGTTCATACCCGGATGTACCCGGGAATATTGCATATCTGCGACAACGAATGTATATCGTTGTAAGAGAACCGGAAAGGATTTTCGTGAACAATACCGGTTTAAGAAACGGAAACAACCACGTCTACGATCTCCAATTCCCGTTCTGGAAAGTTCAGATCACTACGTTAGTCACGCCTAACCTGGATAAGCCGGAAGATAGCGACATAGATGGCAAAGGGCAATCTCTTTTCTGGCCAATGGTAGATGGACAGGATTTTCAATTTCATTTGATTGTAACAGATTTTGCAGAAAACGAAGTTGAATTTACCGCGCCTCTGGTCTTCATTGAACAAACTACTATGAATTATCTTGATAGCCAGGGTAATCCCATACCAAATAAATACTCGAATGAGGTCAAACCCCTTCTTGAAACTGTCCAGAATCAATACATAAGCAAGGTTGAGCCCGATATCAACGGGCAATCAGTTATGTATGCTGATAGCGCTCATGATCCCGGTAAAACCACTCTTGAAACAAAATCCATGATTTTCAGCGCAGAACTTCCTGCGGATGAGAATGAGATAGTAATTATGAAACAAAACCTTGGTGATCCGGACATTCCTCCCTTCTATCCAATCATTTCAAAGGCAAAGGTACTCATCCCCTCCATAAAACATCTGGCCGGCAATAATGAAACTGCAGAAATTGAATATGATGACACCTTTCTGATTTATGGATTTGATGGGAATTACAATCAAGGAGAGGTTTTCGCGGATCTTATCGGGGGATTAACGCTTGATTTTAACAGCCAAGGCGATCGTTCTGGAGGCTTGGTAAAACCCAATATGGATATTCGAGGACTTTCCCGGTTGATGGGGCCGGTCGCCGGAAGTGACCTTTCTGATATCGCTGGTGGTACCTTTGACCCTGAAGACTTTTTCGGAGCCCTTGACGCGAAAATTTTTGGAGTTATTGATCTCTGGGATATTATTCAGATGGTGCAGTCCTCTGAATTTCTGGGTAAGACGAAAAATGTCCCGAAACTGACTGCAGATACAACGTCTGATAAACTTTTGGTAGAATTAAAATGGGAACCAGAACTCAAGGATTGGAATAATCTGTTTATCGCCAGCAATGGTAGCGTGGATGCATCACTCTCCATCAAGGGTCAATTGTCCGTTCAGTCATCTGGAGAAGCAGATGTGAATATTACGTGTGAGCTGAAGAATTTCTCGGTTGACCTGATTGGAAACATAGAGAGTTTCATTATTATTCGTTTTGATGATGTTACATTCAAATCCAAAGGTGGGGAAAAGGCTGATGTTGACGTCAACATCGCAGGAATTGAATTTGTAGGCGTCTTGGCATTCGTCGAAACCTTGAAAGACCTCATCCCGCTCAAGGGCTTCAGTGATCCACCGTCAGTAGATGTAACTGAACAAGGAATAGTTGCTGGTTATTCGCTGGGTCTTCCTGATCTTGCTGTTGGGATTTTCAGTCTTGAGAACCTCAGCCTTGGGGCGTCTTTCACCATTCCTTTCACCAAAGATCCGCTCAGTGTCCGGTTCAACTTCTGTGATAGGCACAGCCCGTTCCTCTTAACCGTGTCCATGTTTGGGGGAGGAGGATTTTTCGCGATTACGCTTGATCCGAAAGGTGTTCAGATCCTAGAAGCTGCATTCGAATTCGGTGCCAGCATCTCCGTTAGTTTTGGCGTCGCCAGTGGCGGAGTGTATGTAATGGCGGGGATTTACTTTAAAATGGAGATGAACCCGGACAAAGCCGCTCTCACGGGGTATTTCCGAATGGGTGGCGAAGTTGATGTGTTGGGCATCATCAGCGTTTCAATCGAGCTCTATCTTTCACTGATGTACGAGTTCAGTTCTGGCAAGTGTGTCGGAAGAGCCACATTGACAATAGAAGTGGAGATCATCTTCTTCAGCGTTTGCGTTGAGATCAGCTGTGAGAAAAAATTTGCTGGGTCTGGGGGCGATCCGACTTTTCAACAGCTCATGGAACCATATGCTGATCCAGAAACCGGACAGGAGATCCAACCGTGGGAAACATATTGCCAGGCGTTTGCATAGATCTGGCTGGTTAACAATCAAACAACAAAGTAACGAAGGGTAAGAAAATGAAAGAACAAAAAATCGTGTGGACTGTGCTGCCGAACGGCACAGCGAAAACAGGTTCAGGTGACCCAGCGTTAAAATTTTCGGTGTTTGTTTCACCAAGGCTCTTTACTGATAGCGGCCCCTCAGAACCGCATCTTGATCAGTTTCCCGATTTTCTGAACTGGCCTGAAAAAGTCAAACACATGACCTTTAATGTTGAATTTGATACTGGAATAACGGTTGTAGCTATTCCGGATAAGACGAATTTTGACGCTGATCTCTGGAAGGCTCTATTCAAAACGACCACCTATGTTCGTCCATACGAGTTCAGGGACTTCAAAGAAAGAAGTATCAGGACATTTCCGGTTCAGGATGTCCTCGCCTATATCAAAAAGACGTACATTTCGATTGCCGAGAAATCCGCTGGGTCACTGCCTTTACTTGCTCCGCGAAGAGATGATGACGGAAAGATCATTGATGACCCTGATTCCACTCTAGAATCATTGATCGATGATCTGGGAGATTTGCTGAAGCCGGAAAAGAAAACGCTTTGTACAATCACAGAAGCATACAAATATTTCAGGGAAGTCCTTTTTCATGAAAACACAAATCAAGTCTTAAAGACGCTGTTACCGTATATCCAACAATGTCTCAGTGCGAAGGGTCTTCCGTTTTCTTATGATAAAGCCAGGATCTTAAAGCCTGAGCATGATCTCTGGGTGATTACAGACGGGGAAAACGCGTATTATGTTGAAGATACGGGGGAAGCGTTGAACATCTTCCAGTACACCAATATCTATTCCAAAATCGATAAGGAACTGGAAGCTGCCAAAGTATTGGATCCGGACAAGCTTTATGGATATTCAAAAGAGAAAATTGATTTTCTGCAGGCAAACCGCTTTTACGACAGGGAGGAAATCAGTAATCCCTATTATTTTAGGCCAAATGCTATGATGACACGGCCTTCACCGAAAATCCCTAAAATCGACTTTCACCAGATGCTGGCTACGCTTGGTGATCATCCATTGCTTATGCGTAAACTGGCATTGGTTCTTGAGTTGCTTATTCCGGTTCCGGAAAAACCATTTACGGCCATCCGGATCAGCCCCATCTGGAATGTTGAAGACCCCCCATCTGGTTTCCATTTAGACCTGCCCAATCCATGGACCAAATGTATCTTAAACAGCCACAATTTTCTCGCGATGCCGAAGCCTGGAAGCAAACTGCAGGGCAGGATGCTGAACCTGAAGGGAGCCAGTGATGAACATAATGGCAGCAATACCGTATATAATCTCGTACAGGTTGATCCGGATGGGGCTTCGCTGCAAATGATTAACTCAACAAGCACCCTGAGCCGCCAGATGAAGAGGAAATACCTGTATACATTACCCAAAGATCTGTCCAACGACGTTATAACAGAATGTAGGTTAATCCTGAGTCAGTTTAACAGTATTATCAAAGATATTAAGCTTGATCCTGATGACTTTTCCATATCCGGGGAGGCAACAATTACTAAAATCGCCCCAAACAAATGGGTTCTAATTGATAAAGGCAAAACATACGAATTGGAATATACAGGCAAAGAAACCATGCATATTTATGAGAAGATGGATGTGGCATATGACATGCCCGATGACGCCGGGCTGCCGTCACTTCGATCAGCAGGCATTGCTCTGACAAAATCCCGACGGGCTTTTGATCTGAATAAGCATTTTGTAGCCTCGTTTAACATAAACCAGGATTTTGACAGCAGCAATCCAGTCGTCCTCTACGCCGATGATCTGGTACGGGGTTACCGGGTTGATATCCTGAATACGAATACCAATGATCCTGAGTGGCGGTCTTTATGCCGCCGCGTAGGAACATATACTTTCCCCGGAACCGGAGTCGATAAGATTGATGTTGGCGAGGACGATGATGACGAAGGATATGTTAAAGGCGGTTCCACGTCTTCAAGTGATGCACAGGATAGTGATTTATACCTTCACGAAACGGTGTTCCGATGGAATGGATGGAGTTTATGCGCCCAACGGCCCGGTCGGACAATTATCACCGAATCATCAAAAGAACAGATTTACTTGTTTAACTGGAATGATCCCCCGTCAGACAACACCGAATTAACCCATTTTCTTGAAGAGAATCTAAATGCCCGCTGGGCACGGAATGCACAGATAGTAAAACCTGATCTCAACACGATTATCATTAGCGATCCGGAACACTCAATAACCCTCAAACTTGAAGGAGACGGTACAGTTAGTCTGACAACAGATACTGGCGAAGTATATACCTATATCTCAAAAGCAGAAAACGCGGATGTAAACATATATACCATCATTGAAAAGCAGGAAGAAAAACCGGGACTCGTCAAGAATGAAGCCGTAACTGAATTTAAACTTGAGCCCGTTTTTAACGCCACTCCGGGAAGCTTGCCAAAACTCCGTTTCGGGCATACTTACCGGCTGCGCGCACGCATTGTCGATCTAGCAGGAAATAGCCAATCATGGAAATCAACAGATGGATCCCTGGCCTCGGAAACGATCTCTTACGTCCGGTATGAACCTCTGCTGCCACCAACACTTGTGCCACGCACACCCTTCACTGAAGGCGAAGCCGTTGAACGCTTGGTAATCCGGAGTAACTTTGACGTAACGGCCAGTCAATATGTGGAATCAGAAGAAGTAACAAGTGCTTTACAAGGTGAAACGCACAGTTATCAAGAAGGAAACGAACGTCACGTTGTTCCACCCAAGACATCACAACTGACAGCTGAGACCCATGGCGAGTTTGATGAATTTTTTGGTAGTGGTAAAAATTATGTAAAAGGATACAACATAGCGCTGAAAGAGGAAGGCACACTGTTCGATACTGAAATAGTCAATACCGCAACCGGAGAAAAAGAATTGATTCCCGACCATGAACTTGTAGAGATTATCAAACCACCTGCAACAGGAACACCTGAAGAAGGGCCTCCTGGCCAATATGTAATACATGGAGAAGAAGAACTGCGGCTTCCGTACCTGCCGGATCCCCTATCACGAGGAACGTCGTTAAGTGACCTGCCTGGACTTTCATCAAGCGCGACATCCGGGATCGTGAAGATCATCGATCCGACCTTGGGGCTGAATCTCCTTAAAATTCCATTTGACCTTGAATGGCCCGATAGTAAACCATTTCGGATCCGAATCGAAGAACGCCCTGGACAGATGACAGGAACCAGCTGCGAGGAAACATTTCAACATATTGAAGACCCCCCCAAGTGGGATCAAGTCAACCGCATTTTAACCGTGTACCTCGCCAAAGCTCAGGAAGTAAAAGTGCGTTACAGTTGCTACTTCAACCACGATGACCTCTCCAAGATGGGAATCTGGAAATGGCTGAACAATTCCTCTCTAAAGCATATACTGACGAAGTATGCCCTTGCAGGCAGCCATTGGATGTTTACGCCTTATCGTGAACTAGTTCTCGTCCACGCGGTACAACAGCCCTTATGCGAGCCAACAATTCAGCTTTTGAAATCAATAAAAAGCCATATCGGAGATACCTATACTAGTGTTGAAGGAGCCATTCACCTAAGCTCACAGAGCACAGATAAGTTAGATTTACTTGCGAATTGGATAGAACCGGTTGATGACCTGGCAGAGGAGGAACCAGGTACGATCGATGTCAATGCCCATGCTTTTGAACTAAAAATAAGCGCTACTGATAACAATATCATTGATCTTCCGGTTAAACCATGCGATGATCACCTCCATGAGTTTGGAGACACAAAATACCGACATGTGAAATACTATTTCGTCGGAACAACACGGTTCCGTGAATATTTTCATACCAAATTAACCGAACCGGAAACGTGCTGTTTTGACTGGGATAAAATACCCGGTGAAGACAACCAGAAAATCGTGGATTTCCTGAATAAAAACCGGCAGCTGGACTTTACTTTAGCTGCAACCATTATCAAAAGCGTGGATGGACAGACAGTCACGGTTGAAGAAGCCGGCACAGCAATTAGTCTTACCCTCAACGAAGACCGGAATGCAATAAGGGTGGACGATAATGGAAAAGAGTATCTTTATACTCTTGTGGCGGACGGGAATACCGAATTATGCTTATATACTGATAGGATAACCCGAAGAAGTGCGGTGTACGAGACGGAGGTACTGAACTCGGCACGTCCCGCTTCCCCAAAAGTACAATACATTATTCCAACTTTTGGCTGGGAAGAAAAGAAGGAACCGCAAAATGCCGAAAAGTGGCATACGTTTACACGTAAAAGAATTGGTGGTGGATTAAGGGTGTACATGGATCGACCGTGGTATTCCTCTGGCGACGGGGAGCTGCTGGGCGTTGTATTGTACCCACACGCAGTTCCGGATACCCTTAAAACCTATGTTACGCAGTGGGGAATGGACCCCATCCGTCAATCTAAGGTACCTAAAGGCGTCCTAACCATCAATGATTTTATGGGTATTGAAAAAAGCCAGGAAGACGTAAGCCTAGAAGAAGTAGGACCTGCCAACCAAACATTTGATGTGGTGGGTTTCAAGCCTGAGTATAATAAAGATCGTAAACTCTGGTATTGTGATATCCAGTTCGATCCTGAAAAGGTAATTTCATATTACCCGTTTGTTCGTCTAGCCTTGACAAGCTATCAACCCAACTCTATACCTCATGCCCATCTTTCACGAGTCGTCCTGACCGACTTTGTGCAATTGGCTAATGACCGTACACTGTTTATTGAATTCATAGATGAGAACATCATGTATGTCAGTGTCACGGGCTATGGTACTGGCGATCGCAGCAGCAATCGCGTAGAGGTAACTATCGAAGAATTACCTCCGGGCGCACATGAAGAATTTGGATGGAAACCAATCAAAGGATCCAAAACACAGCCAAATCCCTACACTTTACATTTAAAACCTATGGATATTAAGACGTATCTCTGGAAATGGGACGCAAAATTACGGTTACCCAGATTACAAAGGAAGAAAGCATATCGCCTTGTTGTTAAAGAATATGAGAAGTATAAGGCGGATAAAGAAGTCAAAGTCTATTCTATAACTCACGTCGCACCCGTGGAATACATGTACGACACACAAGACACAGAGAGATTAGTTTATACTGATGTAGTTGATTTAACGCGCGTGCGCTAGCCTTTGCTGCTAGCTAACTCTGCAACAATATTTCGATATCATCTTTGAATGTAAAAACTATAAGAATTCCATTTAATAACGATGATAAGCCCATATTGGGGTTATTTTAGGAAAAAGACCTTAATATAGAATTTTTGGTGGGGACGAGGAGATTTGAACTCCCAACATTCGGGTATCACCGCTCCAGAACATCGTCATTCCACCAGCGTGGTCCGGTAACCGTTGTCTTGAGCTCTGGAGCCCGACTTTATGCTAAGGGGTATGAACGTGCCCAGGCTTCTGTGGGGGCAAGTGTAGGTCCCCTCAGTGTCATACCGAATTAGACCACGTCCCCAGCCAATCAAACAACATCTCCCTTCAACAATATATAGATTGCCATTCATATCAGCCTCCAATCCGATGAAGCGGAGAACTCTGAGAGCGGAGGACGTGGATAAGGATACAGGGGTGTGTAGACACCGAGGACATCATCCATAGAGGACCGCCAGCCAGTAAGTCGCTCGTGGAAACAGGAAAGAAGAAGAGGAGAGCTGTGCCTCAGAACGGGACCGACAGGGCTGGATGGCGCGACAAGCGTAGGGTTATGGGTGTTCCTGCGGGCGGAGAGAGGCGTCCGCACTCACGGGTTGGGGGGAAGTGGTGGGCTTTTGGTTGACGAGGAGTTTGATGTCGTCGTAGAGATGGAGGAAGTTCAGCGGCTTGAGGGCGTAGGCGTAGGAGTACATGCGGACGCAGGTGCGGACGCAGATGTTACACGTCTCCGCCGTCTTAACGTGCGTCTTGTAGAGGGGGCTGGCGAAGTACTCGTCGAAGGAGCCCGTCTTCAGATCATAGGTATGGCTGTAGGTACAGTCAAAGATCTTCTTATCGGGGGAGACGTAGACGAAGATCTTGGGGAAGTGGCAGGTGTAGGGTCGGCCCTCTGCGTAGTGCTTCAACACGTACGTGGTCTCCATCAGGGGGTAGCCCTGCCGCTTCAGGTCGAGGAGGGTGTCGTAGAAGGTTTGCAGCTGTGCCTCGCTGAGCCCATACTGTTGCACGGGATCATCCACCCGGCCCGCCTCGAAACTCGACTGCACCGTGGGCTCGACGGCGTTGTAGGAGACGCCGACCCCGAGGTCCTGCGCGAACTTCGCCATGGGGGCGATGACATCGAAGTTTAGCTGGCTGATGGTGGTCACGAGGGTGACCCGGGTTCGACCGACCTCGCGGATCCGCTCGATGCCCCGCATGACCTCCTGGAAGGCGCCGGGTCGCCCCCGGATATAGTCATGGTACTCCGAGGGGTGATCCAGGGAGACGAAGGCGAAGTCGAGGTTCTGCCCTAAGGAGTCGGCCTTGTCCGCGAGGAGGGAGCCATTCGTGTTCATGGTCGTCAGGAAGCCCTTCTGCTTCGCGTATGCCACGACGGCCTCAATATCCCGTCGAATGATGGGCTCCCCGCCGAAGAGGTAGTAGCCCCGCATCCCAAAGGCGTAGGCTTCGTCGAGGAGGGCAAACACCTCCTCAGTGGACAGATCGGTCTCGGTCTTGGGGGACATCTGCCAGTAGGTACAGGTCTTGCACCGGGAGTTACAGGCGTAGGTGATGGCGTGGGCGAGAAAGAAGGGCTTGTGGGTGACAAGCCGGGACTTCACCATGGAAAGGAACGCGTCGAGAAACCGAGCCCTACTCCCCTTCACCCACCTCACCCATATGTTGTAGCATACCCGCGTTCAGGTATAGAGGATGTAAGGGACGCCGTCTTTTATCTGTTTTGACATGAGGCCTAGAGGATACTCTCAACCCAGATAGGGGAGGTAGGTGGAAGCCGCTGGCGACCCGTTCGTGAACGCTGGGAAGAAACGGAGTAAAAAGTTTAAAATACATCACCGCCGTCATCATACAAAGCAATGATGCCACTAACAAACCGTAAGCCCACCCTCCTACTGACCGCAACCATCATGTGCGCCGGCCTCTACGCCATCGGCAGCTACGTCACCGCCTACATCCCGTCGCCGTGGGGCGCGGGCCAGTTCAGGCCAGCTGTGGTCATTCCGGCCCTCTTCGCCACCGTCTTCGGCCCGCTCCCAGCGGGCATCGGGGCGGCCCTAGGCACCTTCATCGCGGACTCCGTGAAATACGGCTACCCGTACCCGGGCAGTTACCTCGCCGCAGTGCCGGGAAACTTCGTGGGCTTCTACCTCTTCGGATACATTGTCAGAAAGTTCACGTGGAGTCGCTTCATCCTCGCCACAAACATCACCCTGACCCTCGCGAACTTTATCGTCGCCGCATTATACGTGTTGGTGTTCAAGATCCTGTATCTCAATGACCCCAAGTACCTCGCCTTTTCGTCTCCCGCCTTAGTGGTCTTCATCCTCGGGCTCACGATCTGGTGGTTCGTCACCATGCTCCCCTTCGTCCTCCTCGTCACGCCCGTCTTAATCCGCGTCGTGGCGACCGCGTTTCCCGCCCTAGTCTCTGAAGACGTACGGGTTCACGGGCTACGCGAAGAACTCCCCCACACCACCTTCAGCCTGTCCCTACTCATCCCCGGCCTCATCATGCTCATCATCGGGCTAGTCATCACCGTGACCCCGCTCGGGGAAAGCCTGATTACCTTCTTCGGCTCCACCACCGTCTCCCTCATCGAGATCATGTTCTATGCCAGTGGCGTCGTCCTCCTCATTTTAGGACTGCTGACCAAATTACGGTCAAAACTCTAGTGGATGAGGAACGCTCCAGGCGGAGTCCACGCCGTCCATCACCGTCGAAAGGAGGGGAAACGAGTTTCCTTGTAAGGGGAACCATGGTGTCCGGAATAGGGGTAGGTGCAGCGGCCAATTCGGAAGACCTAGGGTTCGATGTCTACCCCCTGGGACTCTCAACCGGTTGCGGGACCACGACCCCAGCGAGCGAGCTCATGCGAGACAAGGAGAGCTGGGAACGCGCGGTGATCAAAGACAGGATCATCCGGGGAAGCCTCACGGCGGGAATCGGGCTGAGAAAACTTATATGTTATTGAGAAGGCCATAAAGGACAGCAGCCAAGACCGTACACCAGGACATGTTATCGGGGGAAGAGAGACGTGACCGACTTTGTGCTCACCACACCCTTCATCGTGCTGCTCGCCCTCGCCTTCAGCGTGCTCTTGTATCTTCTCGGGTCAACCCTCGCCCCCAAGGTGAAGACGACGGGTGACAAGCTCGCATCCTATGCCTGTGGCGAGGATCTTCCCGCGGCGCGGGGCCGGGTCAACGTCAGACGCTTCTTCGTCTACATCACCTTCTTCATGGTCTTCGACGTCGCGGCCTTTCTCCTCGCCACGTCCTTTGGCGGCCCAGGCGTCTACCCCCTGCTGTTCTGCGGCATCGTCCTCGCGGCCGTGGTTACCCTGCTTCCGGGGTGGAGGGAGGAGCCTCATGGGCTTGATTGAGTGGGCGAGGAAGCGGTCGCCGTGGGTCCTCCACTTCAATACGGGCTCCTGCAATGGCTGTGACATCGAGATCGCCGCCGCCTTCGCGCCAAAATACGACCTCGAGCGCTTCGGCATCCTTCGCAAAGGCAGCCCGCGGCACGCCGACCTCCTGGCGGTGACCGGCGGCGTGACCCGGCAGGCCAAGGACCGGCTGATCCGCCTGCACGCGCAGATGCCCGAGCCCAAACACGTAGTGGCCATCGGGTCCTGCGCGGCCAGCGGCGCCCCCTTCATCGGGTCGTATAACCTCCTCGGCGGCGTGGACAAAGTCCTCCCCGTGGACGTGTATGTCCCGGGCTGTCCGCCCAAGCCCGAGGCCATCATCCACGGCCTACTCCAAATCATCAGGCGACAGGACGAATCGAAATGACGGCCGATGAGGCGTGGCGCGGAGCCGGGCTTGAAGAACGAGCCACGGCGATCAAGGTGCAAAGCCGCCGTCGGGTCTTCGTGGACCTCGCCCCCGTTGATTTCAAAGCCGTCGTGGCGTGGCTGGTCACGGAGCGGGGCTTCACCCACGTGGCCACGGTGACCGGCATCGACGTGGGATCCGAGATCGAGGTCATCTACCATCTCGCCCACGGGGCATTGGTGCTGTCCCTCCGCGTCGCCGTGTCCAAGGAGGAGCCAACATTGCCGAGCATCGTCGACCTCGTGCCCGGCGCCACCTTCTATGAACGTGAGGTCCATGACCTCTTCGGCGTCGCCTTCGAGGGCAACCCGGATCTCTCCCCCCTGGTTCTGCCCGACGACTGGCCCAGTGAGATTCATCCCTTGCGCCGAGAGTGGCCCGCGGATCGGATCCACCGTCGACTGGAGGGGACGTAGTGGCCTTCACCCCCATCCCCGTAGGCCCCCAGCACCCCGCCTTGGACCTAGAGTCCGTCAACTTCACCTTTCACGTGGACGGCGAAAAAGTGGTCGCGGTGCGGCCCCGCTTGGGCTACATGCACCGCGGCATCGAAAAGCTGGCGGAAGGACGCACGTACCATCAGAACCTCTACTTGGTCGAACGTGTGTGCGGGATATGTTCCCAAGCTCACACCATCTGCTACGCCCAAGCCGTAGAGGAACTCTTAGAAGTCGAGGTGCCGGACAGGGCGCTCTACATTAGAACAATCATGGCTGAGCTGGAGAGAATTCAGAACCACTACCTATGGCTAGGAGTCACCGCCCACCAGATGGGCTTTGAAACCCTCTTCATGTACACCTGGCGCGATCGGGAGATCGTGTTAAAGATGGTGGAGGAGGTCACGGGGAAACGGGTGAACTACGACATCAACTATCTGGGCGGCGTGCGGCGGGACCTCACGCCCGAAGCCATCCACGAGATGCGGAAGGGCCTGGATCAGCTGGCGGAGCGAACCAAGTACTACACACGGGTATGCAAGAACGAACGCACCGTCCTGAAACGCACCGTGGACGTGGGCCGTCTGAGTCCAAAGGACGCGGAAGCCCTCTGCGCGGTGGGCCCCACGCTGCGGGCGAGCGGCGTGAAGCGGGATATTCGGGCCGACGACCCCTACGCCGCCTACGAGGAGACCCCGTTCACCGTGATCACGTATGAGGGCTGCGACGTGGCCAGTCGGCTCTGGGTACGCTGCGACGAGATCCAGGAGAGCATCCGGATCATCCGCCACGCCTTGGACACACTGCCCGGCGGTGAGATCAGCGTTCGCGTGCCGCGAGCCGTGCCCGCGGGCGAAGCCATCAGCCGAGTGGAAGCGCCCCGCGGCGAGAACCTCCACTACGTCCGCGCGGATGGCAGCGAGAACCCCGCGCGCCTGAAGATACGGGCACCCACCCTGGCGAATCTGCTGCCCTTGTGTACGATGTTCGTCGACATGAATATCGCGGACATCCCGCTGATCATCGCGGGGATCGACCCCTGCATCGCGTGCGCGGAGCGAATGACCTTCATCGACCCGCGCAAGACGGCCCAATGGAGCTGGAGTAGTGAGGAGCTGAGGAGGCGCTCAGTGCAATGGTACCGGAAGAGATGATGCCAATCCTCAGCGTGCTGGTGTTCCCCGGCCTCGGGTTCTTGTTCACCCTGGCCCTCGTCAGCGAGTGGGTGGACCGCAAGATAGTCGCGCGGCTCCAGAACCGCGTGGGCCCCCTGCACACGGGCCCCGGGGGGATCCTGCAGCCCCTCGCGGACTTGCTGAAGCTGCTGTCCAAGGAGGACATCGTCCCCGCCGCCGCGGACCCCGTCATGTTCGCCACCATCCCGATCCTGACCCTCGCCCTCGCAGTGACCCCCCTCTTCCTCATCCCCATCGCCAGCCCCTCCGCCCTCGTCGGGTTCGAAGGAGACCTGGTCTTCATCCTGTTCGTCATGACCCTCATCGCCCTCACCCTCTTCCTAGGGGCCTGGGCCTCGACGAATCGCTTCAGCACCCTCGGCGGCCTGCGCGTCGCGCTCCAGATGCTGGGCTACGAGATCCCGCTGACCCTCGCGTTCATCGGCCCCGCCATCGCCGCCAACAGCCTCTCCGTGAGCCAGATCGTCCACGCCCAAGCGGGCGGCCTCGGGTACCTGGTGACGCAGCCCCTCGGATTCGCGGTCCTCGTCGTCTGCCTCCTCGCCGAACTCCACATGGTTCCCTTCGACGTGCCCGAGGCGGAGACCGAGATCGTGGCAGGCTGGCTCGTCGAGTTCAGCGGGAAGAAGCTCGCCCTCCTCCGGCTGGCCAAGGATTTTGAGCTCGTCCTGGCCGCCGCGTTGATGACCGCCCTCTACCTCGGCGGCCCCACGGGGCCGGGGACCCTCCCCCCCGTCGTGTACTTCGTCGTCAAGCTCCTTCCCTGCGTCCTAATCCTGTCCAACCTCCGGGCACTGTTCGCCCGGTTCCGCATCGATCAAGTGCTCCAAGGCGCATGGAAGTACCTGACGCCCCTCGCCATCCTCCAAGTCGTCTTCATCGAGTTAGCGCCGGTGGTGATCCCATGACCATGGAGCGGGAACTCCTGACAAACGTGGCGAAGACGCCGGCCACCCTCCGCTACCCAGCTGAGAAGACACCGCCCGTCGAGGGCATGCGGGCCCGGGTCACGTGGCGGATCGAGGAGTGCATCGGATGCAGGCTCTGCGCACAGGCGTGCCCCGCCGAGGCCATTGCGGTAGGGGGCACCCGAGCGGCGGCGGAGATCACGTACCGCCTCGATCGGTGCCTCTTCTGCGGGGAGTGCGTCGACGTCTGCCCCACCCGGGCCATCGAGACGACAACCGAATACGAGTTGGCCTTCACCACGCCAGACGAGATGATCATCACGTTCACGCGGGCGAAGACCCGAACGACCCGTGAGGCGACGGGGTCAAACGAGACGGGCGTGCCGCAACCCGATCGAGACGCGTAGTCTGTTGACAGGGGAACACTCCGAACCAGGCATCCGAACTACGTCGTGTTCTCGTTCTCGTGGAGGTGTTGTGGAGGGGATGCTGAGAACAAGATGGCGGGTCTCCTAGAACGAAGGTCGAGGGCGAGCATGACGACGTAGGGGAGGAAGAGATAGCCGACGGCGACGAAGAGATTGCGAAAGTAGCCCGCGAAACTGAAGATTTGATCGATGGTCTCCCCGTTGAAGACCGTGATCAACCCGTCTTGAATGATGAAGGAGACGAAGGTTAAGACCAAGACGACGAGGAACTGTATGAGCACGCCGCGATTTTTCCCAAGGATGAGCGGGGGGACGACGGAGGATAAGACGAAGACCCAAGCAAAGGCGCATATGAAGACGATCATATCCAGTCGCGAAACGAGCCAGCTCCCGACAGCTGGCCAGGATACATAGAGGGACTCCACGACGGTGGTGACCGCGGTCTGGGTGAACAACTGGTAACTGATCATTAACGTCCACGCCACCGAGAGGTACAAGGGTGTGATGTAAACCGATTTCCCCACAGGCAAGCTCTCCGCGTAAATTTTTACCTATCCGCAATTAGTTTTGGGCGTCATCGACGTAAAAACTTTGTGAATTACGGATAAGATCCACCCAGGTACCGCCGACGCCGAGTCAAGGGGCGTATTCGCGGCGACGAGGGCCGGTCAGGGACCCCGACGAGAAGAAGGTTTAATTGAAAGACTGCGTGCGTTTGGTTTGAGGTGGCGTCATGTCGTTTGTCGTGGAGGCGGAGGGGCTGGTGAAAGACTTCGGCGGCGTCCGAGCCCTCGACGGCCTCAGTTTTCAGGTGAAGCGGGGGGAGGTGTATGGCCTGATCGGCCCCAATGGGGCTGGAAAAACAACGGCCCTCCGCATCATCGCAACCTTGTTACAGCCCACCGCCGGCTCGGTAAAAGTGCTCGGCCGCGACGTGGTCGATGAGGCGGCGGAGGTCCGGCGGCGGATAAGCTATCTGCCCGAGGAGGCGGGGGCGTACAAAAACCTGTCAGGATACGAATACCTGGAGTTCATGGCCAAGTTCATCGCTGAGGACGAGGAAGGGGTGCGAGCCGCGGTGGACGCGGCCGCGGAGATCTCGGGGCTGGGCGAGCGCCTGCGGGATAAGCTGAAGACGTATAGCAAGGGGATGAAGCGGCGGGTCCTCGTCGCGCGGGTGCTCATGACGAAGCCGCAGCTCGGGGTCTTGGATGAGCCCACCGGCGGCTTGGACGTCCTGCACTCCATGCACGTCCGAGGCATCCTCCAGCGCTACGTGGCAGAGCACGGGGTCACCGTGCTGCTGTCCAGCCATAACATGCTGGAAGTCGAGTACCTGTGTGACCGAGTCGCCCTCATCAATCGGGGGACGATCGTGGCGGAGGGCTCGCCGAGAGAACTCATGGAGGACATGCAGGCGTCAAACCTAGAAGAAGTCTTTGCCCGGGTGGTTGGCTGTGGTTAAGGGTCTACTGTTTATCGTGGTGAAGGAGGTGAAGGAGCTCGTCCGAGACCCGAAAATCCTCTTAGGCATGATCATCGTCCCCTTGATCATGTTTCCCCTGATGGGATTTGCGGTACAAACCTCCATGGAGACAGCGGAAGTCAGCATAGGACGGATTTCAATGGCGGTCATCGACCTCGATAACGGTCCTTTCGCCGAAGGCCTCATGAACTTCTTGAAAGCCCTGAACATCACCCTCGTTGAGGTGGATGATTTGAACTTCACGGAAGCGGTTAACTACGCTCAACAAGCCGATCTCACGGGACTCCTGGTCATACCGTCGGGCTTCAGCGCCAACCTCACGGGAGGGGTGAAGGCCGATCTGGACATATATACCGTGTTTAGGGGAAAGGGCATCGGTGAGGCCACCAGTTCCTCAGCCGTAACCACGCTATTGAAAACCTTTGAAGGAAGCTTAGTATCGCAAACGATAGGAGAGAAGATTCCTGAAGAAGACCCCACAATCGTTTTAGACCCCATCCACATGGCTGAACGATCAATCTTTCAGGGAAAAAGCGTGGACGTCCCTGCAGACGCCCTCTTCGGGTTAATGATGTCCCAGTCCGTGGGCATGCCCGTGGGCATGATGATGCTCCTCATCTTCGCGATGCAGATGGCCGCGACATCGATTGCGTCGGAGAAGGAGGAAAAGACGTTGGAGACCCTGTTGACCCTGCCACTTAACCGATTCACGATTCTCATCGGAAAGATGACCGGGTCGATCATCGTTGCCGTTGTCGGGGCCGTATCGTACCTTATAGGCTTTGGGTACTATATGGGAGCCTTTACGGGAAGCATCCCCGTGGAATCCGGCGTCGACCTTGCAGCGATTGGATTGGCGCCAACCCCCGTCTCCTATTTTCTCCTGGGAACCTCCCTCTTCGTGTCAATGCTGTCCGCCCTGGCCTTAGCGATCTCCGTCTCGGTCTTCGCGGAAGACGTCAGGGGCGCCCAGGCCTTAGTGGGGCCGCTGTCCACGTTGTTGATCTTTCCCATGATCTTCATGATGTTCACCGACCTAAACGCCCTGCCCTTCCCCTTACGGATCGTCTTGTACGCAATCCCCTTCACCCACCCCATGTTGACATCGAAGCTGACCTTCACCGGCGACTACCTGACCGCCATTATCGGAATCGTGTACGTGTCCATCTTCACCCTCACCGTGCTCTACATCGCATCACGGCTCTTTGGCACCGAGAAGATCCTGACCGCGAAGCTAACGCTGCAAAAACTACGGATCGGGAAAAACAAGTAAGTCTTGCCCCCGAGAGGCGTAGAGGAACGCGCTAAGAGCAGCCAAGCGACGAAAGAGGGCTAGCTAGCAACGGAGCGCGGGTCTTACAGGTTCTCGATCCGCACCGGCTCCAGGGAGTCAGCGGGCTCGAAGCCAAAGATCCGTGAGTAAAAGTAGAACTCCGCCTCAAGACTCCGTTTAATGGTCTCGGCTCTCCGGAACCCGTGTTGTTCCCCCTCAAAGGGCAGATAGGCCACAGGCCGCCCGCTCTGCCGTAAAGCCTCCACGATCAGCTCCGCCTGATTGGGGGGCACCACCCGATCCTCGAGGCCTTGAAACAGGATCAGGGGCACCCGGATCCGGTCAAGAAAATGGATGGCGGATCGGGCATGGTACAGGTCGCGGCGCGTCGGGTAGGGCCCAATCAGGGAGTCGAGGTACCGGGACTCAAACTTGTGGGTGTCGTGGACGAAGACCTCGAGGTCACTAATTCCATAGTAGCTGGCTCCGGCCTTGAACACGTCGCGAAAGGTCAACGCGTTGATGGTAGTGTACCCGCCCGCGCTCCCGCCACGGATGGCGAGCTTCGCCCCATCCACCGCCCCCACGGCCACCAGGTACTTCGCCGCGTTCACACAATCATCGATGTCCACCACGCCCCACTGACCGGTGAGCCGCTGCCGATACGCGCGACCGTACCCGCTGCTCCCACCATAGTTCACGTCGACGACCGCGATGCCTCTGCTGGTCCAGTACTGAAGGGCCCACGACAGGGTCGTGGAGGCGGCGGACGTCGGGCCTCCGTGGGTGAAGACCAGTAACGGCGGGCGCGTGCCAGGCGGGGCACCATAGTCCGTGTTCCGCGGCGGATAGTAGATTGCGTGGGCGGTTAACCCCTGCTCCGAGGGGAACTCGATGGGCGTTGGCGTCGAAAGGTACGCCCCGTCAACCGCGAGGCCGCTGGACCGCTGCAATACCTTGACGCGACCTGTGTGGAGATCCAGTTGGACGATGGCGGGCACGTCTTGCGGTGAACCCCCAAGAAACACCGCAAAACCGGGGGCCACACGGAGGGACGCGATGTCAGTGTAGGGCGTGGGGATGACGGCGAAGGCGCCCGTCTCGACATGTAAGCGGGCAAGGTGCCACGCCCCCTTCTGCGTGTAGCTGCAGACGATGCGGCGCTCGGACTCACAAGCGTAGTTCGCCTGGGCGAAGACCCAGTGCGGAACCGCGAACTCGCCATCATACGGGTACACTGACGTCACCTCCCCCTCCCGCCAGCGGTAGAGGTTCCACCAGTTACTTCGATCCGAGACGAAGTAGAGGCTCCCGCTGGGCGACCATACAGGCTGTACCACGGACTCCGCAAGGGCTCCTGCAACTTGGAGGGGCTCGTCGACGCGGCCGTCGCCACGCAATCGGCCCACCCAGAGCTCGGTGTGATCCCACGGCATGTGGGGGTGGTTCCACGTGATCCAGGCCAGATGGCGTCCATCGGGGCTGATGCGGGGCGAGGAGTAAAAGTCGTTCCCCGAGAGGATGATCTGGGCGTCCTGGCCGTCAAGATCCATACTGACCAAGGTGTTCACCGCCTCCGGGCGGGGGTCCCGATGATCCTCCCGCACACAGATAAGCCGACCCCGACGCGTATCGAACGCGAAATCCGCGTACCGCACGTCAATCGCGGGGGTGATGGGCGTCGGCTCGTCGCCTGGCTGCATCTTGTAGAGCCGCTGATCATCGAAATGGGTGAAATACACTGTGCCTTGGTTGACCTTATACGCGCCGCCCCCGTACTCGTGAACCCTTGTCCGAGCGTTGAAGGGAGGCGGAGTCACGTCCACGGTTTCGCCCTCAGACGAATGCTTGACAATCACGTATCGTCCTGCCTCCGAAGGCCGTGACTCACACCAGTAGACGTCGTTGCCCTCGACCTCGACCTGTCCCAGCCGCATGACGCCTGTCGCGACCATGTCCGAGGTAATGGGTGACTTCCAAGACCCGTAAGGAGCAACATGCTGACTCATATACGTCACACCCATACCTCTCTAACTCAGAATATAATAGTTTGGGTCTAGCTGGTGAGCTGGGCTCTCCTCAGAACGAGAATGTATCGATGTCTTGATTCGGTCAACGTTCCGTGTTCCCCGGCTTATCGAGACGATGGCGGCACAGATCGTTCGTGCGAGAGAAGGTATAATCCCGCGAGTAACAGCAGAGCCCCAACCATCTGTAATGGTGTGACAGCCTCCCCGAGGACGTGCCACGCCAACACCGCGGTGAAGAAGGGCGCGGAGAGTTCGGTGAGAGCGACGTGGCTTGCCTTCATCCGCTTTAATCCTTCGTAGTAGAAGATGTAGCCCAGACCAACCAGCACGCCCAAAAGCACCTGATAGAGGGAGTGAACGACGAATTGGTTGAAGCCCAGTAACATCGGAAGGAAGACGAGGGACGCGATCAGGAACCGATAACTCACGATCACGACACTGCTCGCGTCCGCAGTCAATCGTTTCCCCGGGATGGCCACGAGGGCCCAGCTGACGGTGGCAACCAGCACCGTCAAGTCGCCAACGTTGCCGAGGGAAAAGTTGGCAAGGTTATCGGGGGTTCGGCTGGTGATGAGGAAGGCGGCAACGATCATGAGGAGGCCCGCAAGATAATCGCGTCGGTTCAGCCGCTCCTGTAAAAAATAGAAGGCCAAGAGGGAGACGAAGAGGGGTTGTAAATGGGCGATCAACGTGGCGTTGATGGCGTAGGTCTGGGAGAGCCCGAAGAAATACATCACGGGAGCGAACACGGTGCCCACCAGCCCGATGACGACAAGACGCGGGATATTCGTTCGATTCACGTTTAACGGGATGCGTCGCACCAAGGTGTAGGTAACGGCCGTGACGGTGGCAAAAAACGCTTCAGTGGCGGCAACTTGAAGGAAGGTGGAGGAGTGGAAGAGGAGTTTTCCGAGCACGGCCTCCACGGCCCATATGGCCCCCGCACTCACGCCGAACAGGACGCCCAGAACCTTTTGATCAGCCATACCTCCGTCACCAGGCCTCATGACCCGTTAAGAAGGATCTATCAACGCCCCCCTGGACTTTAAAGGATTCGCCCCTAAGAACCCCATAGCTCGGGGAGACGGCCACGGTGAACGCTATCTTGCGTCACGTTCAGGGAATCGTCCTTGCGTGAAAAAGACCGTTAAAGAAATATGGGGCATAATGAGTATACGTATCACCCGTCAGGTTTGCGGGGTGGGTTGTTCCCCATGGATGTCCTCCTCGTCACAGCTCTTCTCTTTGTCTGGAACCTCGCGGTCATTCACGTCATTTCCAGGCGGGTCTACAGGTATGTCACGAGGTTTGACGGCGTGCCTGCTGAGTACGTGGGCCGAAAGGTTGTCCACGTCTTAAACGGGGGCGTAACGGCTCTCGTGATTCCGGTGTGTTATGAGGGGTACTACTGGCTTGTGATGGTGTCGGCGTTTCTCTTGGCGGGCTACCTCTATTGGCGGAGAAAGCGGAGGCGGATGTACTGGTTTCAGGTCCCACAGAACGCGTACGAGGTCCATTTCGCGCTCTCGTATGGGATCGTCCTCATGATAGGAGTACTCCTCGGAGATGTGTGGATTGGTTTGATCCCCATGCTCTTCATGTCCTTCGGCGATTCAGCCACCGGCCTCATCCGAGCAGTCACTCAGAGGCGACAGGTCAAGTCCTGGGACGGAACCGTTGCGATGTTCGTCGTGTGTTCAACCATCGGGTACTGGAGACTGGGGGGGTACGGTGTGTTCGTGGGGGCCATTGCGAGCCTCGTCGAAAAGATACCGAAACTCGATGACAATATTACGGTGCCCATCGTGACAGCGGCCTGTGTGTATCTTGAACACCTCGTCCTTCCCTAAGGGCCAAGCAGCGTCGTGTCAATCTCGCGAACACCTCACGCCTTTCCCCATCGTCTCCCTTTGGGGAAACCAATCCGTCCAGCGCGTGAAGCGGATGCCCTCACGAACGGATAAGGACTAGAATCGTTGGCCGGTGATGTCTTCGTAGAGCTTGATGTAGATTGCGCTGACCTCGTGCACGACGGGTTCTGGCAGGGCGGGAATGGGGGGCTCCGCTCGTCCCTCCCTCCGCGCCGCCATCAGCTGGCTGTGGTAGCCAGTTCTGCGATAGTATTGCCTGACAAATTCTTTGCTCCGCTCCACGTATCGTCCCGCCGCGTATTCCGTGGCGTCCCAGAACCGGTCCTCGTCCGCGGTCCCAAAGGCGTCGATGACCATCAAGTTCCGCTCTTCGTCGAAGGCGAACTCCTTCTTGCCATCGACGTGAATCAGGCCCCTCGACGCTACCCGCGCAGCGATCTCCTCATCGATGCGCAAGGCCACCCGCCTAATCGCTTCGAACTCCGCCCGTCGGAGCCCCGAGATCTTCAGGGCCTCGTCCACGGTCAACGTTCGATCCACCTTCTCCAGCTTTGTTGTGACCTCGAAGAAGGGCTGGGGCAGGGGTTCGCCCAACGTCACGGTGTGGTCGTGGGGAAATCCCAGCTGCATCGCGCGTAAGGCCCCGTTTTGCACCCGATCCCACAACGAACCGTAGACAAAGTATCGTACGATGCATTCTAAGGGTATGAGATACCTTGTGGTCGCCGGCGTCAACAACCCGTAATCCCGAATGACCTGCACCCGCTTCACCCGCATCCGGTTCGATGCGGGGAGGCGGAGATAGTGGGTTTTCACCCCAAGCTCCTCAACGACCTCAAACCAGTAAGCACTTGTTCGGGCTAAGGTCTCGCCCTTATGGGGAATCGTGCTCGGGATGACTTTGTCGAAGACCGAGATTCGGTCCGAGAAAACGAATTCAAGCTCCTCGTCACTGACCTCATAGACGTCCTTCACTTTCCCCGACTTCATGAGACGCACCTTCAGTCATCCTCCCCTGACGACCTCAAACGTTCATCCGCGGCTTCCACCCGGCCTTGGATCTGCTGGTGATGGCGACGGACCGTGGCTTCCAGTCCGGGACGTCCCATGGCAAGAATCTTCAGGGCCGCCAAGGCCGCGCTTTCGGGGTCCAGGACGACCAAGGGACAGACGCCACTGGGCATCCTGAGGGTGGAGAAGATGTCGGCTCCGCTAAACTTGTCGGAGTAGGGCGGGCAGGCGATGACGGGGCTGCTGGTGTTCGCGTCCACGAAGCCCGAGAGGGCGTTGGACCGTCCCGCCACCGTGATGTACACGATTCGGTCCTCACTGGCCTCGTAAGCCTTCAAGATTTGGAGGAGCTTGCCAGGAGTCTTGTGGGCTGAGGCCACCCGCATCTCGTATGGGACGCCGAAGCCGTTCAATGCGTCCGTGATGGGCTGGGAAAAGCCTTCGTCGCTGCCGGAACCCAAGATAACGACCACTTTGTCCTCTGTCATGGTTGTTCCCTTGTTGGTGAGGGGCGATGACCTATTTGTCCGTGGAAGTCCTATTTTACGTTTTTCGTTGACCGCCCCGACAAATGTACTGAATAATGTTAATTTTACACGATTACTGTAATTAAATTTAAATATTTTCCTTAATTACCGGGAAGTATGAAACTAACTGAGCACTGCTCGGTGGTAGGCGTTTCCATCACGGACACCGGTGACGTCATCAGCCTCCTCCAGGAAGGCCTCAATGCCCTACAACATAGAGGGCAGGAATCCGTGGGCATCTCGGTCTACAACAACGGTATTCAAACCTTTAAGAGCATGGGCTTGATGTCGGAGTCCACCATATTCCGCAACCATGTGAAGGCGTCTCTGGGGATCGGGCATGAGCGGTATTCAACGAGCGGCGACAGCACGTTGGAGAACGCCCAGCCCCTGAAAATGCGGTCGAAGCACGGGGTGGACTTCACCTTTGCCTTTAACGGTAATCTGAGAAACGCGTCCCAGTTGAAGGCGGACATTGGATACCGCGACTGGGGGGCCATCAACTCGGATGTGGGGCTGATTGCCACGCTCCTAGGCAGAGACCTCGGCGCGAAGTCGATCGAGGAGATCTACCACGATGTCGCTCCCAAAATCAACGGCTCCTACTCGACATTGATGTTGGTGGATGGCGGAAAGCCGACGATCGTGGCCATACGGGACCCCCTTGGGATAAGGCCCCTGTGCCTCGGCAAGCAGGGCGACAGCTATTTCATCGCTTCCGAGTCCGTCGCCTTCGCCGACTGCTACATGGACGCCGAGTTCATCCGAGACATCGAGCCGGGGGAAGTCGTGACCTTGGACGACGCGGGCCTCCATGCCTGTCAAGTCTTTGACTGTCCACGCCATGGGCACTGCATGTTTGAGTGGGTCTACTTTGCGAGGATGGATTCGGTCGTTGAGGGCATCCCCGTCTTCCGCGTGAGGGAACGGCTGGGGAGAGTATTAGCAGAGCGATCCCCTGTGGACGCGGACATGGTGATTCCTGTTCCTGACTCGGGGAGGAGTGCGGCCACAGGCTATTCCCTAGCCTCTCAGATTCCCCACCGCGAGGTCTTTCAAGTGGACAGGTATGCGTATCGGCGCATATTCATAATGCCGAATCAAGCCATGCGGGAGCGGAAGGCGAGTAAAAAGCTCAATATTCTGCCCTCCCTGGTTAAGGGAAAGAGGGTCATCGTCGTGGATGACAGCATCGTCCGGGGAACCAACATGCGGAACATGGTGATCAACAAGCTGAAGAGGGCGGGCGCAAAGGAGATCCACGTCAGAATCAGCTGTCCCCCCCTCATGAACCGATGCCCCTACGGCGTCGACTTCCACAAAGGCGAATTGATCACCAGCAAGTACCAAGGCCTCACCCACGAAGAGATCTGTCACAAGACAGGTCACGAGTTAGGAGCCACCTCCCTCTACTACAACACCCTCGACGACCTGAAGACCGCCATCGGACTGGACGAAAACCAGCTCTGCCTGGGCTGCCTAACCGGTGAGTACCCCACCATCGACTGGACACAGAACCATAGTGCAGGGTGACCCGGATGGAGAAGGCCGGCGTTCTGGTTGTTACCTACGGGTCCCGGGGAACCGCCATCATCGACGCCCTGTGCCGCAGCGAAGACTACCAGGTGGAAGCCTACGTGGCCGATAGAAATCGGAACCCCTTCAACGTGGCGAAGGCGAAGCACCACCGCGTCATCCCCGACTTGAACGTGGAAGCCATCGTGGCGTTCGCGCAGCGATATCGACAGGAACTTGACTTCGGGATTGTAGGCCCTGAAAAACCCATCATACAGGGGGTGCGAGACCGGGTTGAGGGCGAAGCCGGCATCCCCATGATCTGTCCCACCAAGGAGTACGCCATTGAAGCGAGCAAAGTGGCCCAGCGCCGCCTCTTTCAAGAGGTGGAACCCGACCTCAACCCCGCGTTCAAGGTCTTTGACCCCAAACACTACACAAGTGTCGCGAGTGTGCAAAGGGATGTCTGGAAGTGGCTGGACCAGTTACAGAACCAGGTCGCCGTTAAGCCCGACGGGGTGACGGCGGGGAAGGGCGTGGGCGTCTGGGGTGACCACTTCCATACCCGGCAGGCGCTCTTCGACCACTTTCTATCCAACTACCAGTACGGCCCCGTGATAATTGAGGAAAAGATCGTGGGGGAGGAGTCCAGTTTTCAAGCCTTCTGTGACGGCAAACATCTGGTTCCCCTCCCGGAGACCCGAGACTACAAGCGGGCCTTCGACGGCGACAGAGGACCGAACACGGGGGGCATGGGCTCCTACAAGGCCCGCGGTGACTGGCTGCCTTTCATGACGGCCGAGGACCGCGACCAAGAAGTCAAGGTGATGGACCGCATCTTCAGACGACTGAAGGGGCGGGGGAGCAATCCCGGTCTACGGGGCGTCCCCTTCTACGGCGCCTTCATCCACACGGGGAGAGGCCCCAAGATCTTGGAGAACAATAGTCGGCCCGGCGACCCCGAGATCATGAACCTCCTCCCCATCCTCGACGAGGACTTCGTCGAATTGTGCTTCAAGATGATCGAGGGCACCTTGACGAGGGTCCCGGTGAAGCCTCAGGCGACGGTGGTGACTTACAAGGTTCCACCCACCTACGGCGGAAAGATGGAGGCGTTCACCGGCAACCGGGAACTCCACTTGGGCCCAGCCCGTCAGCTCTGTGAAGAGTACCGGGGACAATTGCGAGTCTATCCCGGCTCCCTAGAGTTGAGAGAAGGAAAGACCTATGCGCTCACCTCAAGGACCGTGGCCGTCGTGGGAATAGCAGATGAGATTCCGGACGCGCGACGGATCTCCCTTGAAGGCATCCGCAGCATTACGGGAGGTGCCCTCTGGCATCGAAGGGACATCGCCTCCGAGGCGAACATCGCGCGAAGCGTTGACCACATGACGAAATTGAGGAAGCAATAGGACAGGGATAGCACATGGGGGCGGGACGAATCTTCATCTCGGACTGTGAAGGCCCCATCTCAAAAAACGATAACGCCTTCGAAGTCACTCAAGCCTTCATTCCAGGAGGCGCCCCCTTCTACGCCCTGATCAGTAGATACGACGACGTGCTCGCAGACGTCATTAAGCCACCGGGCTACAGGGCGGGCAACACGCTGAAACTGATAGCGCCCTTCCTGAAGGCGTATGGGGTGACGAATGAGACGATGGTTGAGTTTGCCGCCCAAACCCTCGTCGTACTTCCCGGCGCTCGGGAAATGCTCAGCCACCTCACGCGAATCCTCCCCTCCTTCATCGTGAGTACCAGCTACGAACAGTACCTCGCGGCCCTCTGCGCTGTCATGGACTTCCCCGTCGAGAACACCTACTGCACACGACTCGATCTGGATCGGTACGACGTCCCCCCACGAGAAGCTGCGAGATTGAAGGAGATTCAAGACGAGATCGCGTCTTATCCTATGATTGACATCCCCGACGACGCAGAATCCCTCCAGGACTTCGCGGAAAACGACCAAGCCGTCATTGAAAGGTTAGACACCGTGTTTTGGGAGGAGCTTCCGGGGATGACGTGTGGGCGGATGCTAGAGGATATCACCCCTGTGGGAGGAGAGGCGAAGGCGAGGGTCGTGATGGAGATCGTTGCCACATTGGAGAGTGCCTTATCGGACGTGGTCTACGTGGGAGACAGTATAACCGATGTCCAAGCCCTTCAACGGGTGAAGGAAGGAGGCGGGGTCGCCATCTCCTTCAATGGTAATAGGTATGCCGTCAAGAACGCGGAGATCGCCGTTCTTTCCGACAACGCCCTCGTCACATCCGTCTTAGTCGACGTCTTCTATAGAAGGGGGAAGAAGGCTGTCCTGGAACTGGCGAGGAGGTGGAGTCACGGGGTCCTGAAGACGGACGCCACCAGTAATGCCCTGATTGAATCCCTGTTGAAGCAGGTGCCCCACGCCCTTCCCCAAGTAAGGGTAGTTGACGAGGCGGACGTTGAGGAACTGGTTGGGGCAAGCAATCTCTTCAGGAAGAAGGTTCGGGGAGAGGCGATAGGAAGGTTAGGGTGAGAGTATCGGTTGAAGGGAGTGTTTCCTCGTGAAGGTTGAGGTTGAAGACACCTTTGCAGAGGCCTTTGAAGGCCTCTTCATGAGACTCATGGTCACGGCTAGGGACCTGAAACGACTGAAAAAAGCCGCGTATAACGCAACAGCCCTCCCCTCCACCGTCATTAACCGGACGGAGGGCGGCGTGGAACGATGGCTGAGGAGGGAGGAGACGCCGGACCAGCGGGTGGGCGCCATCATACAGTTCTGGGGTATGTTTGATCGAGACAAGCCGGACGCGTCCTTGAAGAGGTTCTATCGGGAGGCTTCGTACCGCATTCGTCAGGGAATCTTGGTGGTTCCCACCACCGCTCTCTTCAATGCCCACCCGTCAACAGACAGGGTGGATGCCATGGAACGGATTGGCCACTGTGGCGACGGATACGAGTGGGAAGAGAGCTACTGTGGACGCCGAGTCATCAAGATCCCCCTCATGATGGGTGACTTCGTCGTCGAACGATATCTGGGCTATGGAGTAGGCGTCATGGGGGGAAACGTGTGGCTCATGTGTAAAGACGAGGACGCGGCCCTCGACGCGGGAGAGAAGGCCTTACAAGCACTTCACCGGGTTGCAGGCGTCGTCGCCCCCTTCGACGTCTGCGCTGCAGGCTCCAAGCCCGAAACACGCTACCCGGAAATCGGGCCCACCACCAACCACCCCTACTGCCCAGCCCTGAAGACGAAGATCCCTGACTCCAAGACGCCGGAGGGCGTGACCTCGATTCCGGAAATCGTGGTCAACGGCGTCTCCCTGGAAGCCGTGAAGCGCGCCATGAAGGCCGCCATCCTCAGCGCGATGGACGTAGAAGGCGTGGTGAAGGTGTCAGCTGGGAACTATGGGGGAAAGCTGGGAAAGTACCAGATTTTTCTCAAGGAGGTGCTTGCCTGATGCTGGACGTCATGGGCTTCGGCGCGTTAAACATGGATCGGCTCTATCGCGTGAAGCGGATAGCAGGGGCGGACGAGGAAAGCTTCATCACGGGGTACACCGAGGCTCCAGGCGGGTCAGCAGCCAACACCATGGTCGGCCTGGCCCGGTTGGACGTGAAGACGGGGTGCATCGGCAAACTCGCCCAGGACAGGGAAGGAAGACACCTCCTCCAAGCCCTCGTCAACGAAGGCGTGGACGTTAAGGGCGTGGTGATATCTGAGGAGGGGCGGAGTGGCGTGGTCTTGTGCTTCGTTGATGAGACGGGGGAACGCGCCATGTATGTCAATCCAGGCGTAAACGACGCCTTAACCTTCCACGAGATAGATGTGGAACACTGCTGCACGACCAAGTTCGTCCATTTAACGTCCTTCATCGGCGAACACGCCTTCGAAGTCCAGCAAGAGCTCGTGAAAGACCTTACCCGCGTCAAGGTGAGTCTAGACCCCGGCATGCATTACGCTGTCAAGGGCTTTCAGGCCTTGAAGCCCCTGCTAACGAAGTGCTACATCGTCTTCCCCAACGAGAGCGAGCTCAAGCTCTTGACGGGAGAGGACTACGTCCGGGGCTCACGCGCCCTCATCGAGGAAGGCGTCCAAATCGTGGCGGTAAAACTTGGAAAGAAGGGATGCTACGTCACAGATGGCGTGGAGACGCATCTCATCGACGCCTATCAGGTGAAAGTCATGGACACGACCGGGGCTGGAGACGCCTTCTGCGCCGGCTTCCTCTACGGCCTCCTCGCGGGTAAAGACTTGTACACCTGTGGACGACTGGGCAACTACGTGGCGTCACGGAAAATCGGGGAAAAAGGCGCAAGGCAAGGATTACCCTATAAAGCAGATCTCCCGAGCCCCCTCGGATGATAAACATCCGCAGAAGTGTTCGTGAAGGAGAACATCGTGTTCTAAAGCGTAGTGTTATCTACTACTCCCGACAAGTAAAGAAGCACAAGGCAGACTTTAGTGAAGCAGGATGAATAAGCCTTCCACCGGATCACTAAAGGTCCTTCACCTACTCCTCCTTCTCCTAGCTGTCTCCCTCCCGCTGCAACCCGTCTCTGCAGATAGAGGCTTAATCACGCATCCCCATGCCTCCTTGGAAGAGTCCGGTCAGACGGCCATCGTTGCCTGGAATGGACAGGAGGAGGTGTTGATCCTATCAACCGATGTGAAGAGCGCACACGCCACGACCGTCCTCGAGATCCTGCCCCTCCCTTCCCTCCCGACGGAGGTTGAGGAGGGCAGCTTCGACTCATTTCGGAAGATCAGTGACCTGATCAACGAGCGATATGAGGCGACAAACTACTTTCACAGAGGAATAGATCAGACAGGGGAAGGAGGCGTCGAAATAGTCTTCCACGAAGAGATCGGAGCCCACGGCATCACCATTGTCAGGGTAGAGGACCTAGACGCCTTCATTGAGTGGGTCGAAGGCTTCGCAGAGGAAATCGAGGTGGAACTCGCAGTTTCACCGGAGTTTAGGGATGCCGTATCCAACTATCTGGACCGAGAGATCCGATACTTCGTCTTCGACGTGATTGAGGCCAAGGAGGCCACGAGGAGCGTAAACCCTCTCATCTACCGATTTGAAACCGATGTCCTCTACTACCCCCTGGAAATCACGGCCGCCTCCAACATATCCGAACAGACCTACTCCCAAGTGAACCTCTTCCTCGTGACCAAGGGGATGATCAACAGCACCCTCATCAGCAGCGCCAACTTCGCCCCCCGATCGGGCTTCACCCACTTCATCGAGGTGAGCGTAGAGGAGTTGTCGGAGATAAGCCCAGAGCTTGCAGATCTTTTTGAAGACGACCCATTGGTCATGAACGCCTACTACCAGGGCCCTCTCAGCCACCTGAAAGACGATCTAATCATTGAGGAGGGCGCCCTTCACGCGGTGACCTTCGCTGAGCGGCTCGCTCAAGCACTAGTTAAGCTGCCCCTCATTGCACTACTGACTTACGTCTCATCTCACGCCTTCACACTCACCCCACTATTTGGGCAATTCGTGGTCACAGTATTGCTACTATCCTTCCTGCTGGGTGTCCCTTCAGCCATCTTCTTTATTGCGAGAAGGCTCACGCATCGTTTAGAGAACATGTCCTTAGGACCCCATACAACGGGGCTGATAAGCTACGGTGTGACGATTGCCGCTTCCATCTTTCTGTTATTCTCTGGCTCCGTGGGAGTGATGCTTCTGGGTGTGGTGGCCTTCACCCTCATAGGCATTGCAGCAATAATCTTTATGATAAGAAGGGTAATCAAGAAGAAGGCGCCAGAAGTCCTCCGTTAACCCTCCGTCAGCTACCAGTGAGATGGTTTCACTAAGGTTTCTTTCGATTGACGCGTCTTCACCCCTTTTTTCTTTGAAACCCACTACCTATTAAACAGCTAGTTCTCTGCTTCGGCTTGTGAAGCGATATTCCGACTTCAATCGGGTTCTGTCAAGGCTGTGACGATGATGAGACAACAAGAATATTCTTCGTCACGGATGTGATAGGTCATCTGTGTTGGAACAACGTAGAGAGATTAAAGGCGTGTTATCAAATGATAGACGAAAAACTTGGGGAAATACGAAGGAGAGGGAACAAGTCTGTGATTCTAATAGTCAGCGACCACGGAATGCAAGGAGGATTACATACACATAAAGGAGGTTACAGCGTCAACAAGCACCTAAACTTAAATACACCGAAAATAACTGACTTTTACGCAATCCTTCAGAAGATTCTGGTAGAGACTAACGAAAAAACAGCAAGCCCACACTATAAAGAAAAAGTTTTGGAGCAGTTAAGGGACTTAGGCTATTTTTGAAGACAGAGTGGTTGTAATTCGGTTACTCATATTTTTCGTACGCGCGTCTGAGGTGATCCTGCGTACTATTGGTGAGAATATTCGTTGGATCGTTGAGTCAAAGCCTTTAATGATGCAAGCTACGAGCGGGCTCAAAGATATGTTCTCTTTGGGTTCCAGAAAAGTTTATATACATGATATCGACAACGATATCTATTTCGATATCTAAGGCGATACTCCATGAAACGCGGGTCCCATAAAAGGCATACAAGGGAACGAATCGGAGTGCCAAAGGGCCTACTTCACCACATCACCCTAGACATCATTAACAGAGAGCCCATGTCAGGCTCCGAGCTCATGGATGAGATAGAATATTACACGGACTGGCGACCGAGCCCGGGCTCTATGTACCCCATTCTTTCAAAGCTTGAGAAAGAAGGGCTAATAGAGATAGTTGAATCCGAAGATCTCTCCCTGAAGAGGTATGCCCTCACCCCAGCGGGGAGAACGGTTGTGGAAGACCATCGAAGACACGCGTATCCTCACGTTAAGTCCCGCTTCCACTCCCTTCAAAAGATGTATTGGATCCTCTTCAAAGGTATGCCGGAAGACGCCTTCGAAGCCGTTTCTACACTATTGGAGACCATCGAGAAGACGACCCCCCAGTTAGAGGGTAAGCTCGAAGCAGCCGCCAGGATACAGGAACTACTTCGAGAGACCACGAAGAAGATCGAGGAAATCAGTGGACAGGTGTGAGAAAGAGAATGAGTGCGTTAACACGGATCATAGGGTTCCTGAAACCCTACAAGCGGGACGCCGTTTTAGCGATGGCGTTCCTCGCCCTTGTGGTGGTCGCAGACCTCTCAGTACCGCGGCTTGTCCAAGTCATCATCGACCAAGGCGTCGCCCAAAAAAACATGGAGATCATCCTCAACACGAGTCTGACCATAATCGGCATCTCGGTACTCAGCGCCGGACTCGCCATCGCGAACACCCGATTCTCCGTCAGCGTGGCCCAGAGCTTCGCCGCCGACGTGCGAAAGGCCGTCTACCATAGGATCCAGGCCTTCAGCTTCGGAAACCTCGACCGGTTTCAGACGGGGCGACTGCTCGTCCGCCTCACCAGCGACATAAACCAGTTACAGACCCTCGTCCTAATTTCCCTTCGGATGCTCATTCGGGCACCCCTGTTGATCATCGGCAGCATCACCCTCATGGTCACAACCAACCTACAACTCGCACAGATGATGCTCCTAGTACTTCCCTTGACACTGGTCTTCACCATAATCTTTGTCCGCATAGCGCAGCCCCTCTTCATGAAGGTTCAAGGAAAGCTGGAGAATCTAAACCAAGTGCTCCAAGAGAACCTGGCGGGCATCCGTGTGGTTAAGGCCTTCGTCCGAGAAGACCACGAGAACGCGCGATTTAATGAAGCGAACACAGAGTTGATGACGGAGAGCTTCAAGGTGGCACGGCTCATCTCGATTCTCTTTCCCCTCATGATTCTGTTTATGAACCTCAGCACAGTAGCCATCACGTACTTCGGGGGGCTCCAGGCCATCGCGGGAAGCCTGACCGTGGGTGAAATCATGGCCTTCATCAATTATCTTCTCTCAACCATCTTTCCGCTCGCCATGTTAGCGATGGTGGCGGGTCAGATATCGGCCGCCAACGCCTCGGCCAAACGCGTCATGGAGGTCATCGACACCATGCCTCAGGTCCAGGATAAACCAGACGCCCGAACGCTACCCGCCATCGAGGGCCGAGTGGTCTTTGAGGACGTCGACTTCAGCTACACAGAGGATGGCTCGGAGCCCGTCTTACAGAACGTGGACCTCATCGCTGATCCCGGGCAAACGGTGGCAATCCTTGGCGCCACTGGCTCCGGCAAGACCAGTCTGATTCACCTCATCCCACGGTTTTACGACGTGACAAAGGGCCGAATCACCATCGACGGCATCGACATCCGTGACGTGACCCAGGACTCCCTTCGCGCTCATATCGGGATAAGCCTCCAGGAGGTGGTTCTCTTCTCCGGCACCATCCGCGACAACATTACCTACGGGAAAGACGATGCCTCCGAAGACGACGTCATCGCTGCGGCGAAAGCGGCTCAAGCCCACGAGTTCATCATGAGCTTCCCCGAGGGCTACAACACGTTGGTCGGGCAGCGGGGCGTCAATCTATCGGGGGGGCAGAAACAGCGGATCGCCATCGCTCGGGCCCTCCTCGTGAATCCCAAGATTCTCGTCTTGGACGATAGCACCCGCTTTGTGGACATTGAGACAGAGGCGAAGATCCATGAGGCCCTGGAGGAGTTAATGAGGGACCGCACCAGCTTCATCATCGCTCAACGAGTGAGCACCGTCCTCAACGCCGATAAGATCGTGGTACTAAACCGCGGCAAGATCGTGGCCGAAGGCACACACCACGAGCTGATGCAGTCGAGCCCAATATACAGGGAAATTTATGAATCCCAGCTGGGGAACGGAGGCGACGCCGATGAGTAGCCGGAGCCGGGAAGGCCAAACGCGGGGATTTCGGGGTCCCCGCGGCCATATGGGCAGCAGAACCATTGAAAAGGCTAAGGATCCAAGAAGCGCCTTAACGCGGCTTCTCTCCTACCTGAAGCCGTTTCGACTGCAGCTAGGCATAGTAATCGTCCTGGTTGTAACCAGCACGCTACTGTCCTTGATTGGGCCCTACCTCATCGGGGTAGCCATCGACCAATTCATCGTCACAGGGGACGTGGAGGGGCTGTTGAAGATCACGCTCCTCATGGTCGGCACATACCTTGCCCAGACACTTACCTCCATGGGTGGCGGATGGATCATGGTGAAGGTCGCCCAACGCGTCCTCAAAGACCTCCGAAAAGAGCTCTTCGAGCACCTCCAAACCTTGTCCTTAGGTTTCTTCGATCAAAGGCCTACCGGCGACCTCATGAGCCGCCTGACCAACGACGTCGACGCGATCAATCAAGCCCTCACACAGAACGTTACCCAGCTGATAACCAACCTACTGACCACCGTAGGCGTCCTGTTAATCATGTTCCGCTTGAACCTCTGGCTCACGCTGGGCAGTCTCCTCGTCTTTCCCCTCATGATGGGAATCACGGCCTTCGTGGCGAAGCGCACCCGCTCCGGCTTCCGGAGCCTCCAGACGAAGATGGGCAGCCTCAACGCCGCCATGGAAGAAACCCTGAGCGGGGAGAGAGCGGTGATAGCCTTCAATCGACAACCGGCCGCCCTCGCGGCCTTTGATAGGATAAACTACGATGTACGGGACACGGGCATCTGGGCCATGCGGTACGCCTTGTTAATCATGCCCGTACTAAGCATCTTAAGCAACCTCAACATCGCTGTAGTCGCAGGCTTAGGCGGATGGCTGATCCTCAACGGGTTGGCAAGCATCGGCACCATAGCCAGCTTCATCAGCTATTCCAGACAATTCACTCAACCTCTCCGACAGATTGCCGAAGTCTACAACAGCATCCAATCAGCCCTCGCCGGCTCAGAGCGCATCTTCGAGATCATCGATACGCCCCCAGAGTTACACGACGTGCAAGACGCTATTCCCCTCGAGGCCATCAAGGGCGAAGTCGTATTCGACCACGTCGACTTCAGCTACATCCCGGGCATTCCCGTCCTCAAAGACGTCAGCTTCCACGCTGAGCCAGGCCAAACCATAGCACTAGTAGGACCGACGGGGGCGGGGAAGACTACCATGGTCAACGTCCTCACGCGGTTCTATGATATCCAAGGCGGCGCCATCACCATCGATGGCCACGATGTCAGCACGGTTCAGAAGGAAACATTACGTCGACAGCTGGGCATCGTCCTCCAAGACGTCTTCCTCTTCTCAGGAACCGTAATGGACAACATCCGATACGGCAGACTCGACGCAGCGGACTCTGAGTGCATCGCAGCAGCTAAACTAGCCAACGCGGACGCCTTTATCACACGACTGCCCCAAGGCTACCTGACAACGTTATCCGAACGCGGCAGCAACCTCAGCCAAGGACAGCGCCAGCTCCTCTCAATAGCCAGAGCCATCGTCGCAGACCCGCGCATCCTCATCCTCGACGAGGCCACCAGCAGCGTCGACACCCGAACGGAGATACAGATCCAAGAGGCCCTCCTACGCCTCATGGAAGGACGCACCAGCTTCGTAATAGCCCACCGCCTTAGCACCATCCGCAACGCGGACCAAGTACTGGTCATAAAGGAGGGACAGATAATCGAACGCGGCACCCATACACAGCTGCTGCAACAACGAGGATTCTACTACAACCTCTACATGAGCCAATTCAAAGGTACCAATCAAACCCATCAACACCCTGCTTAACCTCGTCCCGCTGCGCCACCGCGCGTAGCGGTATCAGAGCAGACGAGATTCCCGGAGTGCGTCTCTATATACGGACAATACACCGTACAGACGCGATACCGTTCAGTCTTCCGTTTTTCACCATATCTGAACTGATTCTCACTAGCTAACTAAAAAGAAGGAGTGAAATGAGTCCGGGTTAGATTCCGGGTCAACAAAGAAGATATTGCACAGTCTTCTGCAACGTCTCTCCGCTCACGCGTCCCCCCAAAGATCAGCTACTACGTTATCCAATTCAAAGGTTTTCAACGTCTCGGGGAGGGGTTTACCTGCTTCGTCCCATCCCATGCCCCGGTAGTACATATCCAGTATCTCCTCCCAATGGGCGACAAGCGTGACGCCCTTCCCGGACCCGGCGTCGGGGATGGATCCATATCGTGCGGACGGGCGATCCAGCGCTCGCCCCGCCACGCCATGTCGCACGTTGAACGCCCGCAACAGGTGCACAATCCGGCGCCCCGCCTGCCATCCCTCCGCCTCCGAGAAATCCCAGCCCGTGGCAGCGCCCACGGCGCGAGAGAGGAGCGCCACGTTCATGTTGGTGTTGAATCGACAGGTGACCATGGAGTCCTCCAGCATCATGGCGCCCTTATCGCGCAGATTCTGGGCGACCAAGTCGTTCCAAGGCGGAGTCCCACCCAAGGCAATTGGGCCGCCCCACGTCTCAAGGGTGCTCGTGTTGGAGACACAGGTGTCGAACATCTCGGTCCACCGGTTGCGATGGTCGTGGCTTCGAGGCGTGTTGCCCTTGAGGGTATGAATGGCAAAGTCGGTGGCGCCGTTTCCTATCGCTTGCGCAGCTCGCATCACCCCGTCCGCCAACACGTCGCCCAGCCCCTGCCGCTTCGCGATCAGATTGAGGAGAAGCCGCGCGCCTTCCGCGTTCCCCCACGAGAGATCAAGCCCACCCGTGTCCCCGAAAGTGAGGAGCCCCCGCTCAAAACACTCCATGGCAAACCCCACCACCCAGCCCCCCTCGTTGTTCTCCAAGCCTAACTGATCGACTTCTTTACTGAGCATCATGGCGGACGCCACGTCTTCTTGGCCAATGGCCGACGCCCAGGAGGCAAATTGCTCGTACTCCGGCTCCTCCAGCTCCTCACCCGCATAGGGGCCTTCCGTGATCGTGATCATGTCGCAGTGATGGATTTGACACGCCCAACAGGAGTTCCGTCGCCCCGGAAACGTCTCGCGGATGTACTCGGCGCCGAACTTCTTCCACTTTTCCTCATCAATCGTCCACGTGCTGGTCGTGTAGTTCTTCACGGGGATCATGTTTCGCGCGGCGTTCCCGTGCATTCCTCCCAGGGTGCCGTACTCAAACAGCCCTTGGTTGGCCTTCACGTTGTCCAAGAATTGAGTTCTGACCTCGGCAAGCCCGTCCGCATCCCTCACGGGAACCCGTTTCGTTCCCCGGGAAACCGCTATTGCCTTTAACCCCTTGGATCCCATGACTGTGCCGATCCCGTTATGGGAAGCAGAGTGCCCCTTATCAAACAGGATCCCCGCAAACTTCACGAGGTGCTCTCCCGCTGGCCCAATGGAGGCCACGCTCATCTCCCGCTCCCGCTTGTGGAGGTCATGCTTCACGAGGTCAGCGGTGTCGTAGGTACGCTTGCCCCGTAGCCAGTCCGCGTCCCGCAGCTCCGCGGAGTCGGTCTCAATGTGAAGGTAGGAGGGCGTCTGAGAGGCGCCTTGCAGGATGACGCCGTCGAATCCACAGAGCTTGAGGTAGGCGCCAAAGAAACCGTTGGCTTGGCAGCATGCGGCGCCCCCCGTCATCGGCCCCTTGGTCACGACGGAGGTTGACCCGGACCCACCTATCGTCGTTCCATTGAGGGGACCCGTGGCGAAGATCAGTCGATTCTCGGGATCAGCCCAGTCGACGCTGGGAGGAACTTCGTCGTAGAGGAAGTGTGCCCCGATCCCAGTTCCTCCCAAGAACCGCCTGAGCACCTTTTCCTCAACGCTGAAGGGGGTTATCTCTCGTGTTGATAGGTTGACTCGCAAAAACTTACCCGCGTATCCCTTGACCATCTATCACACCACTCAGTCTTTAACGTACTTTTCAGATAAAAGCTTTCAAAACTAGGTTAAAGAT
>Ga0209427_10000290_pt1 | contig 51250 bp, 43 predicted proteins | sample DeeMarSWOR136_30_FD_187465 | JGI IMG/M metagenome (GOLD analysis project Ga0209427, IMG submission 187465) | Marine sediment microbial communities from White Oak River estuary, North Carolina - WOR-1-36_30 (SPAdes) (version 2) | ecosystem: Environmental > Aquatic > Marine > Intertidal zone >...
CCAGAATCATCATGAACCACTTTAGGTATTGTCAATCCTCAATCCTCCTTCCAGTAAGTTTCAGGAAAACATCGTCTAATGTAGGTTCCTTTACCTCGAAGTGTTCGACTTTCACCCCAGGTGTCTGATGCATGATATTTAATAACCGATATGCAAGTTCATACCCGTCTTCAGCTGTTACAACGAGTTCAGAGTGACCGTTTCTCTCTGTGGATGTAGCAGTCATGACCATATCCATTGCTCTAATGCTTTCTATATCTGGACTTCCAACTACCTTCATGTGCAGACTGTCATAATTCCTGACTTCCTCTTTGAGTTCCTTTGGAGTTCCCAGACTCTTGAGCTCGCCCTCGTTTATCAAAGCGATTTTGTCACAGAGTAGATCTGCTTCATGCATATAGTGCGTTGTGAGTAATATTGTCCTATCATGTAGTTCATCGCGGATGAACCTCCTCAGGTCTGTTGCAAATGTTGGGTCTAATCCTTGAGTTGGTTCGTCTAAGAGTAAAATCGGAGGATCATGCAGGAGTGCTCTAGCGAATACAATTTTCATCCGCATCCCATGGGACAAATTCTCTACCTTTTCATTTGCTTTTTCCAGAAGTCCCATCCTTCCAAGAAGGTCGTCAGCTCTCTCTCTTGCTTCATCATGAGGCATTCGATAGAGCTTTGCGAAGAATATCATGTTCTCCCTGGCACTCAGTTTCCAGTAGATTGATCGCTCGTTACCCTGACATACTCCCATTGATGCCCTAGCGTACGTAGACTCCTTTAGCACATCATACCCATTCACTCTTGCGGTTCCAGATGTGGGGAGGACAAGAGTTGCGAGGCATTTGATTAGAGTTGTCTTCCCAGCTCCATTGGGTCCCAAAAGGCCGTAGATCTGACCTTTCGGAATATTCAACGTAACGGACTTGAGCGCCTCAACCCTCGTTCTCTCTACAGGGATGACAATTGCTCGCCTTCTAATGCTAATGAAGGTCTTTGAAAGGTCGCTAATTTCCACAGCGTATTCATTCAATGTTAATTACCTCCCCCAAAATCGGGTGAGCGTTTTGGTGTCAGTTCGTATAGCCCATAATGTCCACTCGGATGATAATTTACCCGAGTGAGAAAGAATCTCTCGGGTATTAAACCCGCCTAAGTATTTTGAGCATACTAAACACCAGTTTCGAGCGGTCCGTTATTACTATATGAATTTTACCTCGAACGCGAATAAATTATGCTTTTTGGAATATTGTTCTGAAATCCTGCCTATCCTATACCTTCCGATAGGGTCTTAGGTAGGTATTCAAGTGCCCTGATGTTATGCAGGTTAACCCCGATTTGATTCTTGGCTCAGCAATAGGCTTGCTAGGTGCAGCACTTTACGGTCTTTCTGTTGTTGTGTATCGTTCACAAGCTGATGAGATCAACCCAGTTGCTGTTAGTGCTATCAAGATGTGGGTTGCTTTGCCATTCATGACCATTGTAACTTTTCTTGTACCAGGATTTGAGGCTGCAGTTCTTCCAGTCGCGACTGTGTTCTTGCTTTCAGCATCCGTCCTTCTTGGAGCAGTTATTGGGGATACGATTTACCTATGGAGTCAAGCAAGGATTGGTGTATCTTACGCTTTTCCAATTGCCATGTCTTTCCCAATTATTACTTTCTTCATGACTGTAGGATTGCTGCATGAACCTCTTGTTCTATCTAGACTTACAGGTGCGATCATTGCAGTATTAGGCGTAATCTTAATTTCAAACGAACAGAATCAGAATCAGAAATCTCTAGAAATTCCTCTAAAGCTTGATCTATTGGGTATATTTGGCGCTATTGCAACAGCGATTCTTTATGCAGCTGGCACAACCATACTCCAAGTTGGTATTGAAGGCGTTGATCCCATTGCTGGCAATCTCATTCGGATGATTGTTGGTTCTATTTCATTTGTACCAATGGTAGTTGTTGCTCGATTGGGAGGGATGAAACTTCCCTCGCAAAAAGCCACTGCTCGAGTTATCGTTGCTGGATTCTTTGGAATGGCAATAGGATCCTTGCTCTATGTCATGGCTGTTGCTATAGTTGGTGCAGCAATAATGTCAGTCTTAGCATCTACTGCACCTCTTTTTGCAGTGCCTGTATCGGTTCTTATTCTAAAAGAGAAAGTGACAACTGTTGCAGGTGTGGGCATTCTCGCTACAATAATTGGAGTGACTCTTGTTATCATTGGTATCTAGATCATTAGGGAGCATCTGTCAACTCAAGGTAGCCTTCAAAGACGTCATTACCTCGTTGGAATCTCACCATTAGTTTCTTACCAACTTTACTTCGTATTACCTGACTTCTCAAATCCTCCATTCCAGAGATTTCCGCACCATCTATGGCAATAATCACATCTCCTGATTGAAGCCCCATGTTCCTCGCTGGACCTCTTGGAACTTCTACCAACAACGCTCCTTTTTCTACTCGAAGGTTGTAATGAGATGCGATACCCTTGTTTAAAGTCACACCAACTATTCCCATCCAAGGTGTACGAACAGTACCAGTCTGTACCAATTCATCAAATATTGCCTTTAGTGAATCAACAGCAATGGCAAAACCTATGCCTTGACTCCAGGGAATCATCGCGGTAGGAACTCCAATCAGTCTGCCGGATGAGTCTACGAGAGCACCTCCGCTATTTCCAGGATTTATTTGAGCTGATGTTTGGATTAATCCCTCGAGAAAAGACCGCTCGCTCTGAATTGTTCTATCTATCGCACTAACCATCCCGAAGGTGACAGTTGATCCTAATCCCAATGGATTTCCAACTGCAATAGCTAGTTGTCCAACCTTTAGTGATCCAGAATCCCCCATTTCGATAGGATTTAGCCCTTCAGCCTCTATCTTTAAGATAGCAAGGTCTCTCAGTTTTGATTCTCCCACCACAACTGCTTTGAAGGAACGGCCATCATGGAGTGTCACATCAACATCTCTTGCGCCTTCGATAACATGTGCATTTGTGACAATGAACCCTGTATCAGTGAGGACAACTCCCGAACCTTGTCCTTTGATAGGTACTACCTGTGATAATTGTGTCCTAGCTAATCTGGTGGTTGTGACACTGACTACACTTGGCACGACTTCATCCACTATCTCTACTAATTTTCTCTCAAGTTCTAGAAACATATTATTAACTATAGCACAGAGAATATTAAGTTGACTAAATATGCCATTGTAACAAGAGTGTATATCCCACACAATGAAGCGTGTGGGCTTATATGCTACCAAATGCTCTCCAGAAACGGGCGACATTCTTGATTGAGTTGTTCAACATTATTGTCCTAATCTTATCTTCAATTCTATTCCTTTACTTCTATGTGAAAAGTGTAAGTCCTGCAGAACTTGAAAAAAAGATAGGAGAAATAGCGTACCCGAAATGCAAGACTTATCGAATCATTGCTGGTGCGTTTGAAGGGATAACTGTCATTAATTATGTGATTTATTTCTTCTATCCTCTCTCGCTTGGCATCCCTTTGGTCTTTCCCTGGCCATGGCTTTTCTCAATCCTTATAGGACTCTTGATTCTGATTCCGAGTTTCTACCTCATGATAATTGGCATGAAAGATGCGGGTCGTGAAACCCTTGAACCAAGGAAGGAGCACACACTCTATGGTGGAATCTACGAAACTATTCGACATCCTCAAGCTATCGGTGAGGCATTTGTTTGGTTTCCAATAGCTCTTTTCCTTAACTCACCCTTTCTGGCTCTCTATTCTTTTCTATGGATACCAATCTTCTACATCATGTGTCTTGCAGAAGAGAGAGACTTGGTTGTTCGATATGGGACTCCTTATCTCGAGTATAGGGAACGTGTTGGATTCTTGATTCCAAAACGAGCAAAGTGAATATTTCAATATAGCCACATAGCAACCTATTTCAAATATCAGACAAACGAAAAAGTACAATGTCAACTCCGTTCATGAATAATGGTCGATTCCTGGTCAGTAAGGTTGTTGCTGAAGTCGATTTGAAGAGTTCAATTCAACGAGCTGTTAGTCTCATTGGAGGATTGGATAAAGTCATAGTGCCTGGTGACAAAGTGACCATAAAACCAAACCTCAATACTGCGGATCCTTATCCCGCCTCAAGTGATCCTGCATTCATCAAAGCTCTTGGGGAGGTCATTCTAGATGCAGGTGCATCTAAGCTAGAGATAATTGATAGCTCTACACTGAGAGTTTCCACTCGTGGTGTAGCAAAGAAAATAGGCCTTGATGTCGTCGCTGAGGAACTTGATGCTGACCTCATTTTCCTTGATGAACATGATTGGGTCAAGGTAAAATTTCCAAAGGGTAAGTATCTCAAGAGTGGATCCATTGGCAAACCTCTTCTGAATATTCAGAAACTTGTTCTTGCGCCTTGCCTAAAGACTCACTTCTTAGCTGGATATACTGGGAGCATGAAACTCTTTGTGGGTTGGATAAAACATAATCAACGCATTCGTATGCATGCCCGGAATCTTCAACCAAAGATTGCAGACCTTGCATCCTACTTCAAACCAGATTTGATCGTCATGGATGCTAGAACATGTTTCGTCACTGGTGGTCCTGCTTCTGGTACATGTTCTTCCCCTGGAGTAATCCTTGCAAGTGGTGACATGGTTACTATCGATGTTGAAGGAGCAAGAATAATCCAATGTTGCAATGCCAAGAACAAGATTGACATGGATGTTTGGCAAATTCCACAGATAAAGCATGCAGTTGAGCTTGGGATAGGAGCAAAGCGTGATTCAGACATCGAGGTAGTAGAGTAGAGGTCAGATCGTAACAGAGTTACTGGGTTTTGGTAGCCAGATTCTGAACTCTGCTCCCTGTGTGTGGTCACCTTCCACTCGGTCGTGAACTTCTATACTGCCATCATATTTCTCAACTATGTAGTGTGCGGTATGTAGTCCGAGACCTCCGAATCTTCTGGATGTATCGAAGAGGCTGGCTTTGACAGTATTAGGTATCCCTTTTCCATTATCTGCAATTGATACAATAAACCCATTCTCATCCTCTTTAAGTTCCACCCAGACCTTCTTCTCATCATTTGGATTATGTTCGATAGCATTCATCAATATGTTAGATAATAGTAACTCAAGAAAATCGTCTGCCTCAATTATTGCATCTTCTGAATCAATGGAGGTTTCAAATGTTATTGACTCGGAACTCTTGGACAAAGCCTTGATTGTCAATTCAACTGCTTCGTCAAGTCGTCTTTCTCTTTTTGGGATTGCAAGCAACTGTTCGGTTGCTTTTGCCTCTTCGATAATCCGCGCACAACGTCTGACTGCATCACCTATTACTTTCATGAATGACTCTTTATTTGATTCATCAACAGCTGATTTCATGAGAGCCGCACTATTGAGAATGACTTGCAATTGTTGTGTCAAGTCATGTCCCATAAGATCAAGATAGAGTAGAGCTCGGTCTTTTGCAACACGAAGTGCACGTTCACTCTCGCGTCTATCAGTTATATCCACAATCACTGTTTGAATAGCAGAGGTTCCTCCATATTCGACTCGAGTTGTAAAGCTCTCAACCCATCGAATATCTCCATTCTTCCGAATGAATCTATACTCATATCGTGGAGCGATTGGTCTTCCTGCGATCTTGTCTTCCATTCTTTTTCGCAATTCGTCCCTATCATCAGGATGCACTAGCTCCCAAATATCATCTGCACTCATTTCAGAGATTTCTTCATCGGAATAACATACGAGTTCTTTGAAAGCGGGATTATAGTAAAGTAATTCACTAGAAGTGAGAATAGTTATTCCTTGGACCGATTGTTCAGCCAAGCTCCGATACTTTGCTTCTGACCGAATTAGATTATCCTCTGCGATACGCTTCTCAGTGATGTCATGATAAGTTCCTAGAACTCCCATTACTTTGCCATCTTCAGCATGCAATGGAACGATGTTAATCTCAATCCAAGCATCTTTGTCATCGTCTTGACGTTGTGGAGAAATGACATTCATCTGTGGTTGATTTGTCCTTATTACCTCTTGATCAAGAGCTCTGAACAATTCCGCTTCCACGTCACGCCATGCTAAGTCCAAGTCGGTCTTTCCAATTATATTATCAGGTGTACCGACTCCTGCTACCATAGCGAAATTTTCATTACATCCTAAATAAACAGAATCAAGGTCCTTCCAGAAGACATACTGGGGAATGGTATCAATAACCTTCTGAAGCATCTCTTGTGAAGCACGTAATTTTGCTTCAGCTAACTTGGCATCCGTCACATCAATCAGTAAAATCTGTAGAGCTCTAGCCCCCTCATATTCAATCTCACTTGAAAATTCTTGCACCCAGCGTATTGTACCATCTCTTCGAACGAATCTATATTCATAGGGCATCGGTATTTTTTTCCCAGTCCTTCTATCATTAAATAAACGAAGTAGGTATTTCCTATCATCAGGATGAACCAGACTCCATCCATCCTCAGACGACATTGCTAGAATTTCATCAACGGTGTATCCGACCATGAAGGCAAAAGCTGGATTGGCATAGACATACCGATTTTCTTGAATTATAGCGAGTCCCTGTAAGGAGTGTTCTGAAAGTAACTTGTACTTTCTCTCAGCAACAATTCGCCAAGAGATATCTGTGACCACAGCAAAGGATCCTTGATGTTTCCCCTCTTCATCTAAGAGAGGTGTCCCTGATACTATTGTTTGAACTCTCTTGCCTGTTTTTCCTTTCCATTCCAATTCATATTGAGATGAAATTCCCTCGTATCTCTTCCGAATATTATTTTGCAAAATGAAGAGATTCTCATCGTCGACAAAATTCGTAATTGGTTGACCAATCATTTCGTCAATTGTATAGTCAAGAAGGTTAGCGAATCTCTGATTAACATAAGTGAAAATCCCATCCCGATTTATTACTCCAAAAGCATCATTCATCGCATCTAAGAGCATTCTTCTACTAAGTAGTTCTGTATATGTTTCATGCTCAGGACACGGTTGATTTTCAGGCAATTGTGTTATTCCTCTGTCTGGGTGAAACGCTCTCTGAGAGGAAATCGTTTCAAGAAAGAGCCATTATTATGCATATTCATGTCTTTTGGGTTTATCCTTCGCAAGTCAAATCGCAATAATATATCACATAAAGGATTTTACTACTAAACCGTTCAATTCTCAACGTGACTTAAATGGCAATACCCTCTAGAATTTTTGCAAGACGTGCTATCTCCTACAGTTGCATTGCCTTGATAGCTACTTTCGCATGGTTCTTAGTTGGGTTACCTGCTTGGCAGACTTTCCATACAGATATAGCATTTCAGTCATTCTTAGCTTTCTCTGCAATAGCTTGCATAGCAGTTGCATTACTTGCCTATAGAGAGAAAAAAAGTCCATTTCTAATAATAATTCAGGCTGCTATGTTCTATTCTGGTACCTTGCATTTAGGCATCGCAGTTGATATGCTCTTTACTCTAGAGGATCCGATTTTGACAAGATCAACCTCGAATTTATTCAATGACTTGATTGAGCTTGTTTTGTTCAGCTCATTGCTCTTAATTGCTGTATATTCAGACGAGCGATACAGAACATTGTCTGGGAAAAGACTGTATGTCCTCTCATTTGCTTTGGCAGCATCAATGCTGCTAATTTATGGTACTCTCTCAGGAAGATTCATACTTGTTATTCCCGAGTCAATAAAGCCTTCTCTGAGTTTTTTCATATTTGCTATCATTATCATTCTATTAATTATCACAATGAATCTTGTATATGGCTCTGCGCACAAACATCCTCCATACCACTCTGCTTCGCTTATAGTATGTTGTATCTTGTTGGCAACAGCTTCAGTGGCGTTATTAATTCCGATTTATCAGCTATCATTAGTTTGGACATTTTCTGTCACACTTAATTCAGTTGCATTCTTTGTTTTCTATTTGTCATTGACTGTTCCATATCTTCATGATGTTGGAATGAAGCCACGAAACGCCACAATCTTTGCCTCTGGATTCTCAATACTCTTTCTTACTCCATTTTTTGTAACCATGATTGTTGAAGGTCTAATACCTGGCTTTTACAACCCTGATATAGGTGCATATACGATAATCCATCTTGGAGCAGCATCTTTGTCAGCTGTTATGGCACTATTGACATACGGTCATGCAAAGACAAAGGGTCAATCGAATCTCTATCCCCTAATCCTCCTTTTTGCATCATGGACTGTTGTTGATATATTTCAAGTTATAATGTCTCGATTTCCTACACCATATGCTGGAGAGTCACTAGTGCCATATATCACAGGAAGTCTAGTCAGTCTTATCTCATTGTTTCTCGCAATTCGATGGACCATGAATATACCACCAGCAAATCTACCAAGAGCCGAGCTATGGCCTGTTTTTGGAGTAGTATTTCAAGCTGGACTAGTCACTCTATCTGAATTCATCCAAGCAGAATTATATGGAACAGCTCCCATCTTACTCAATAGTCCTCTAGGAAGATCCGTTCTTCTTACCATCAATCTTTTCGCTATGTTTGAATTCACATACTTTATTGTCTATCTTTCAAGAACTGCAGGAGGAGGTTTAACAGTAGAAGTTCTCCTGAGTGGTTTCCTTGCTTTATGGATTGTTCCCAATATTTTGAAAGCTAATTTCTTGGACTGGACTGCGGGATGGTATTCAGCAGAGTTATTGTTACTCATAGCACTTCTTTTTGGTCCTGGTTTGTTGGGGATGCTCTATATTGGAGAAATGAGAAAGTCAGAAACTGCTCATCAAAGAGCTCGTGTGTATTCTGACTTGCTAGTTCATGATATTTCTAACTACCATCAAGCCATTCTCATCTCTTTAGGACTTCTAGAAGTAAATGCTATTCAACCTGGCGTTAGAGAACAAATAGTAAGAGATGCTCAGGCTGAGCTGCATCGAGCTGACGAGCTGATTAGGAATGTAAGACAAATTGGAATGTCGGAAATAATCGCCCGCGAAAATCTTGATCGAATTGATTTGGTTCAATGTATCCGAAATTCATTTGATAATACCTTCCCACCCTTGCATCGCCAGAGTATTGAATTCATTGTTAACAGGAATCTTGGTGAATGCTATGTTTACGCCCACCAATTGATTGAAGGAGTATTCACAAACCTCTTCCGAAACGCTGTAAGATATTCTTCAGATAGGAAGCGAATTGAGGTGGAAATTGAACCCAAGTATGACCAAGATCAAATATTTTGGACAACACGAGTTATTGACTATGGCTTTGGAATCGAACCAGAAAAGAAAGCAAAACTCTTCAACCGCTTCATGAGTGGAGCTGAAGGAACTGGTTTAGGTCTTTCAGTTGCAAAAACACTCACAGAGGTCTTTGGTGGAAAAATTGCAATAGAAGATCGAGTTCCAGGAGACTACTCGCAAGGTTCAGTCTTCATAGTGATTCTTCCTGCAGCACCTTAATCAGTTTATGACCTGAAATGCATTATTTTTTCTAAGTTAGAGTGATATTTTAGCAGATGAAACTGTTTCAAGCGAATCTAATCTTTCCTGAATAACTTTCTTGATATCCTTGAGCATTGGTTTCAATGCATCCTCTCTACCTCTTCTCAAATCCTCGATAGATTGAATGTCTTTCATCATAGCTCCAAGCTTATCCATCAGACTCATAACTCCAAGATTGAAGATGTCTCCAAAGTCACCCTCAATCGCGTAAAGGACTCGTTTTCTACCACGACCCGTCTGATCATAATCTCTTTGCCCATCGATAACTCCAAGAGCTTCCAATTGTGAGATAATTAACCCTGCATTCGCTCGAGAATATCCAGTGGCTCTACAGATGTCATCAGAACTCATACGATTTCCTGTTTCATAACTCTCTATGAAGAGAGCTGCTATTACTGGTCCTGCATTTGTTGAAAGTCCAATCCATTTTGCCACTTTCTCAAAGAGTCGTGTTATTGGTCCTTTGAGAAATCCTTCGCCATCTCCCATCAGATTACACCTGTTTCAATTATTAGCTAATTAGCTAACCTAAATTTAATTCCTATTTTGTTAATTTCTCTAATCCATATATGATTATTGGGTAATTTAAAAACATGAAATCAGACTTATTTCTCTCGAATTACAACAAACAAAACATCCTGTCCAGAATAACTGCCTCTAGCAATTCTGGTATTCGCCTGTATGTTGCTTCCCTCTGTTGACTTGAGAGGCACCTCAAGTTTGATGACATTTCCTTCGTTGGCATCACGCAGAACATCATTAATTCTATCGCGAACTTCTTCATCATAGAAATCTTTGATGTTCATGCCGTTTAGATTATCTTCATGAATTCCAAGTCGTGAACTTGCAGTATGGTTTGCATGGAGCATATATCCTTCTCCATCGATGATGAAGAAAATATCTTGAAGTGAGTCGAACACTCCTATCATTTCAGATTGCGATTGGATGATTGCTTGTTGTGCTTTTGCTCTTGCCATGTAGGCTCCAACTTGTATGGCTATTGCTTCCAGAGTATGTCTGTCAGTAACTGGTATTTCATCATGTGAATGTGAGCCTAAACTAAGAATTGCCGCAGTCTTGCCTTCAATAATGACGGGTACAATTGCTATAGCTGTCAGATCTTCATAATCACTGAGTTTCCTAAGCGAATCATCTATGTCTTTTCTTGAAACATACATAGGGTCAGTAACATCAAGACTCTTCTCTTCTCCGAGGATACTTTTTAGAAACTGGGCAGATATACCTTGGCTCGTAGAGAGGTCAAGTTTTCCAGTCTTATCATCAACAAGGAAGATACCTCCAGTATCAACTCCATCCAACTGGACCGCAGCTTTCAGAATCCTATCTAGCGCATCAATCATATTCTCTGTTTTACACAGTGTATTCCCTAGGTCTCTTTGTAGGAGCAAGGAATCCTCAACTTTCTTTCGTTCTTCAATTTCTTTTGCCAGCTGCTCGTTTGCTTTTGTGAGTTCAGCTGTTCTTTCCTCAACTCGTTTCTCAAGCTCGTTTAATGCAGTTTCCAGAGCTTCTTCTTGTCTTCTTGCTTCTACCTCCGTTACTATCCTAGTAGCTAATTGAGAAAACAACTCTCGGAACTCTTCTGTTCCCTTCTTTAGATAATAGTCTGCACCAAGATTCAGTGCTCTAATTGCTACAGCTTCTTGGCTTCTTCCTGTAAAGATAATGAAGGGGATGTGTGGATTGAACTCCCTCACCCATTCTAGTAATTCCAATCCAGTCATACTGTCATGACCAAGAAAGTGGTCACACACGATTGCATCAAATTCCTCTTCTTCAATCAACCGTAGTGCTTCTTGATCCGTGGTGGCTGAAACAAGCTGGATTCTTTCATCTTCCCGAGTAAGAAATTTCCCAGCTAAGAATAGTAGGTCCTCATCATCATCAATTACTAGGACCCGAATCTTCATTTCCTCTCCACCTTTTTCAAAGAGCTCTTCCTGCTCTATGATACATTTCTCTTGATTGATTGTAATAATTATCAATTAATAGATATTATACTTGTCATCACATTATTCTCTGGTGTTAAAAAAAGGAAAAAAGTAAGGGTTGACCCCTTACTTTAATTTTTTACCTCTTTCGGAAAATCACTGCAGCTACAATGATGCCCACTACCACTCCAACAACTCCGATTACAGCAACAGTCAAGATATCGAATCCTACAGGAGGTGGTGTTGTTGTACCTGTTGGAGTTGTTGTTGTTGTCGTTGTTGGTGGTGGTGCAAATCCACCTGGCACATATGGTTCACCATTCCAGAGGGCCGCAATTGGAGGTGCGACCGTGTTACGGTCAAGGGTTTCAACCAATTCAGCAATGACCATATTATATGTTTCAGATGCTGGATTAGTATCATTCACAGCTTTTGCGATGTACATCTCTGCAAGTCCTTGATGATCATCGGGTCTCAGGTATGTTGGTCCTTTTGGACAATTTATCGTGACACCGCTTTCTAGATAATTGATCATCAAATCAGTATCAAGATCTGAGATCTCATTCGTGACATCTACCAAGAATTGTGCAGTTGCAAACGCACTTGCTGTGAAAAGCTCAGGCACTCGATAGGTTTGCAAGAATATATTGTAGTTCGGCCTAATGTTTCTGGTTACATGTTCAGCCACCATCCAGTCGTTAACTGCATTGTTTGGCAGTTTGTAACCATATAGACAGAGTCCAGTAGAATTGATGTAGGTTGCTGGAGGTGTCAAACTTGCTTCAATGAGGTTCATAGAAAGGATATCAATACATGCTCCAGCGATTTCCATATCTGATGCGACATCATAACTTGTCAAATCTGTATACAGATATGAGAAGTCTCCAGCCCAAATGATGAACAAATACTCAATATCCGAAACTGCATCGACAGCCTGAAGATTTAGTATATAGGGCGAGAAGTCAGTTGCAGACAAGGGTGCATACTGAATACTGAGTACTGATCCTCCTCTGTCTTCTATCAAAGTCTTCATTGATTCAACGCCATCATATCCAAAGGAATAATCAGCAGCAAGAAAAGCAAATCTAGAATAGTTTAGATAGTTTTCATCCATGGCGTATGTAACGCCTGCATATGCATCATGCCAGTTATTTCTGGCGATGCGGAAAATGTATGGATTGAAATTTTCTGCAGTTATTGAAGAAGCAGCAGCTGGTGTTACGAAATATAACTTCTCATAATCTTCAGCAATACCTGCAAGTGTTGCTGCAACTGCACTAGAAGTACCTCCAACAAGAATGTCAATTCCATCCGTTTCGATTGCATTTATTGCTTGGGTTCTTGCATAACTCGTACTTCCTTGCGTATCATAGTAATGAATCTCATAAGGCCGCCCGGCTTCCGTCATATTTTCATTATCATATCCCATCATCGTCGTTGCATATACCAATCCCAACTCAAACCCTTGTTTCGTCCAAGGTCCGTAAAACCATAGACCCAGCCCGACTGTTTCAGGTGTGAAAACTCCAATCTTAATTGGCTCCTGCGCAACAGCTGGCTTCACAAAGAAAACAGGTATGAAGATGGATACTAGGAGTAGCAACGAAAGAGATAGAGATATTGTTCTCAGTTTTTTCATCTTCTATCCTCCCATAACAGTATCTATCCTGTAGCAATACTGTTAATGTTGGAACATAGACTGTTCTATGTCTATCCATTTAAGGAGGGGTCCCGGCTATATATCTCTTAAGGAAACCCAGACCTAAGATGCAAGTTGTTGTTGTTTACGTAGGAAACCCAGAACTATACTGTTAAACTCCTCAGGTCTTTCGAATGTTACAGCATGTCCTGAATCACGAACAATGATCATTTCTGAATTGGGCAAGTTATCATGAATCAAGCTTGAATATGGGTATGCTGGTTTCAAGATGTCTTTCTCACCAGCAATGACACAAGTAGGTGTTTTGATTCGTTTCAATTTGTCTGTGATATCTAGCTCAAGAAAAGCATCCATCAATCTCACAAGTGGAGGATAATCTAATAGTGTATAACGAACCTTAGCTTGTTCCAAAATAGTAGTATTTTCTCGAATGAAGGTGTCTCCAAAATTCAAAGGCACAGTGGCGTGATAGAATAAGTCCGGATTACCAAGTTCGCATACATATCTCCAAAGTTGAGCCAACTCATAAAGCACAGGTCCCAAATACGAAACACCACTGCAAACAACCAAGCTCTTCAACATCTCAGGATACTTCATTGCAAAGACCAGGCCGAGTTCAGCTCCATAGCTGATTCCCACATGGTGCACTCTAGAAATTCCAAGCTCTTCGAGAAGTGCTTTTTGATCCTCAGCATGGATATCGAATGTATAGGGTTCTTTTGGTTTCTCACTCTGTCCCTGTCCGCGCATATCGTATAGAATAACTTGGTACTCTTTGGAAAATACCGGTACTTGATTGATCCATCCTAGCGTATTCGAAAAGACACCATTTCCAAAGATTACAGGTTCACCTTCTCCATGTATTTCATAATAGATATTCACACCATTCACATTACTAATTGGCATGGTTATTTCCCTTCTTGTCCAAAATCTTGCCGCAATTTTCGTTTTAGGATCTTCCCTGCTCCAGAGATATAAGGAGTAAAATTATCCACATAGGCTACGGATTTGGGAATCTTGAATTTTGCCAATTTATCAGTGCAGAAGTTGAGTATCTCCTCCTCTGATGCTTCTTGCTCTGGTTTCAATACAACAACAGCCCGTCCTACCTCTCCCCATTTTGGATCAGGTACACCAATAACTTGCACCTCTGCAATCTTGGGATGCTGTTCCAAGACCTTCTCAATCTCCCTTGGATAGACATTCTCACCCCCAGAGATGAACATATCCTTCACTCTATCAACCACATAGTAATACCCCTCATCGTCAAAATACACCATATCCCCTGTCTTAAACCAACCATCATCATCTAAAAGATCCTTATTCAACTCTGGTCGATTCCAGTAACCTATGGTCACTGTGGGGCCCTTGAATAGAAGTTCGCCAACCTCATTTGCGCTGCAATCCTTTCCGGTTTCAGAATCAACCACTTTTGCGTCTATGAAAAAGTTCGGTGTACCAATGCTGCCAATCTTTCGCTCAGCATCCCATGGATCGAGGGCAAAACATCCTGGTCCAACTTCTGTCATTCCAAATCCTTGTTTGAATTTGACTCCATGTCTTTCTCGAAATGTCTTGATAACGTCCAATGGTAGAGGCTCTCCCCCAGATGTCAAGAATCGAACATTACTAAAATCAATTGTACCAAAATCTTGATGATTCATCAACATTCGGTATTGTGTGGGGACCGCGAAGAAAAAGTTGGGTTTCTCCTTGTTAATCACTCTTATCAACGTGTCAAGATCCCATCTCTTCATTTGGATTACCTTTCCTCCGAGAATGAAAAGTGGAATTGCATAAACATACAATCCTCCTACATGAAACAGAGGTAGGTGATTGATGTAGACATCTCCTGGAAGGATGTCTCTAATTGTACTGAGTGTATTGAATGCAACTTGTTTGTAGGTAATCATTGCACCTTTTGGCAAGCCAGTGGTTCCCCCAGTAAACACAATGCCCATTGGATCCTCATATGAGAGGTCTACTGCATTGGGAGGAGTCGAATTTGTATTTTTCATCAACTCTTCATAGACCAAGGAACCTTCCACATGTGCTCCTTTTGTGGTCAATGAAACCCAATGATCAACAGCGACTTCCTGTATAAGCTCCAGTGTAACATTAGCCATGTCTGCATCATAGAATATCATAGAGGGAGTAAGATCCTCGATCAAATCAGCTAACTCTCGAGCTACTAATCGCCAGTTGAGAGGACTAAAAATACCCCCGCATTTCTGGCACCCGAAAAATACTTCCCAGTACTCCAAGCTGTTCTGAGCGAGAATACACAGCCGATCTCCCTTTTGAAAATCCATTTCTTGTTGTAAAACGTTTGCAATCCTATTCGCTTGTTTGTTGAATGCTCTGTATGTATACCTTCTACCGGTTTCTACATCCACTAGAGCTTCAACCTCTGGCGAGAAAACGTCCCTCTTGGACAAATAATCGAACTGATTAACCATTTGGTATTCCCTCGATAGGAACTCTACTTTTCCTCAATCGAGAATATTAAGCACAACCAAAATAAAAATCCCTTACCACCATTTCAATACAGCGGCTGCCATGTTGAAACCTCCCCCAGATGAACAAAGTGCAATGTTCTCACCGTTTCCTTTCCCAGGTGGTGGAAGTTTCCCTTGTTCAATAGCATCGTACATAGCCAATGCAATGCAAGCAGATCCAGTATATCCCCACTTATCCATTACATTATGTGTCTTTTCAAGAGGCATGTCTAGTTCTTTCATTACAGCTTCAATAGTTCGTAGGTTTACCTGCGTGAAGAAAATCCAGTCAATATCCTCGATAGACAAATTTGCCTTTGAAACACATTCTCTTGTTAGAATTGGCCAGTGTTGAAGGTTTGTATCTGCAGGAAATCGCTTTCGAAAAGATAGATGGTGTCTATTATTCTGAATCGCTTCAATTGAGGGTGGTTCAGCTGTTCCTCCGACGAAGACTCCCAAATGGTCATGAAAAGAGCCATCTGCAATCAGTTTTGAAGTAATGAATCCCTCTTTATCCTCACTTGCTTGCAGTATCATTGCTCCTGCAGCATCTGCAAACAAAGTACAAGTGTAGTGATCAGTCCAATCAACAAATTTGGTCATTCCGTATGCTCCGATAACCAAAACCGTATTAATGTCCGAATCTGTTCTTATGTATCGGGAGGCTATGTCTAAAGAAGTAACTAGTCCTGCACAAGCACAATTGACATCAAAGGTACCCGCATTCTTGGCACCGATTTTGTGTTGAACCACTACTGATGTCGCTGGAGAAAGATAGTCTGGTGTATCAGTACTCAAAATTATTAGGTCAAGCTCCTCAGCATCGACACTTGCTTTTTCCAATGCTTCACGACTTGCATTTCCTGCAAGATCAGATGTAACCTCATCTTCAGCCATGATATGTCGTTGTCTAATACCAACATTCTCAACTAACCAATTGGCAGTACCTGGACGATGAAGCATCTGTTCAATGTCTTCATTTGTCAACATCTTCTCAGGAATGTATATCCCCAGACCTGTGGCCACAGCTGAGCGAACCATATTCAACAACCCATAAGTTTTCTTTTCCAATTGAACACTTTTTCTAACCCGCTAACCTTCCAATGTTGCTTTGGAATAAATCATCCTTTCTCCACTTCATCTATAAAATTCATTACCTCTTGATTGAATTCTTCATACTTTTCAATGATGACAAAATGTGATGCGCCTTCTATAATTTTTAATTTTGAATTTGGTATACGCTCCGCTAGCAGTTCTCCGTTCTTCGTTGGTACTGCACGATCATTATCTCCGTGTAGGATAAGTGTTGGTGCAGTTATCCTGCTTAATTCCAATTCGGAATCAAATTTACTTGTTGCTGTGCTTTGGTGCACTTGCGCGTATAACGGTGTAGGATGTTTTTCTGCCCATACATCAATTTGTTCTATTACTGAACTGTTTTCCTGGAGGAATTGTGGACTAAAGGTAGCTCTATAACGCATCTCTCGGGCTTGTTCTACCGAGATTGTTTCTGTAGGTAAAGCAATTAGCAAAGCCATCGTCTTATCATCCATCGGGACATAATTAGATCCTCCAAAATGAGTGGAAGTTAAAATCAAACTTCGAACTTTTTCAGGATATGAAATGGCAATCTGCTGTGCAATCAATCCTCCCATTGAGATTCCTAAGATATGCGTGGTTTCGATCTCTAGTGCATCCATCAGACCAACTGTATCAGCAGCCATCATCTCTATAGTGTATGGATAATCCGGTTTGGAGCTTTTTCCTGCTCCACGATTATCAAAGACAACACATCTGTATTTTTCCTTGAAGGTAGGGATTTGTCGAAACCAAATCCAGCGATAGCTTGCCCAGCCCCCAATTAGTACAAGGGGCGGAGTGTCACTCAGTCCATGAATCTCGTAATAGATATCGATATTTTCTACAGAGAAATCGGTGTTTCCTATCCTTGCGTATGGCATACCAATCACTTCCTTCTTCGTAATCTCGATTTTATCCTTCCACCAGAAGCTTTCGTTTTTGCCCAAATTTCCCTTCTAAAGACAATCAAGAGGAGGAAACCAATCGCCCCAAGAAATCCAAATATCCCGATTACAAAAGGGAGAAACCTAATATCTTCTAATAGAAATAGGATTAAGCCCATTATTCCGAGGAATCCAAATACCCAATAGTCTGCGTCCTTTAGTCCGAAATTGATTCGACCCAAATTGAACTGTCGCAAGCTTTGTTTAAGATTGCTGGACCTTTGTCCAATGGAACCAACGATTCCAAATGGCATGAATAAAACAATGAATATATACATCACACCTAACACAACCAGCCATAATTGTCCAGGTAGACCCAGTCCCTCAGTGATGAAGTCCACTAAATTCAGCTCAGAGTAAACAACTACTCCGGTTCCGAGAATTGGACCAAACAGTGTACCTATTCCTCCGATAATAGTGTACAACATTGCATTGATTGTAATTTCAACCCCTAACACTGAGTGTGGATCAATAACTCTAAGATATGGTGCATAGAACGCTCCTGCAAGTCCAGCTATCGCCCCACTTATGACTAGCACAACTATTTTGGCACGATGACTACTGTAACCTAAGGCTTCAGCTCGTTCTTCATTCTGAGCCACAGCTGTAACCATTCTCCCAAATGGTGATGCAATTAATCGTCTTATGAAAACATAGGTTATTACCAGACAAGTCAAAACTAGATAATATGTCACAGGAATGGTGAAGTAAAATATAGAGGAGTCTTCAATCCATAATGCGACCATTTCAGCAATGTTTGAACCAAAACTAACAACAATACCACTCAGGACGATGATTATGATAGTGGATGGTAATATGTAAGTAGTCACAATATTAGATGATTTTACCCCTCCTGTGATCGATAAGTTCTCAGAATATTGAAGAGGGTCACTAATGGATTTACGCCGTTCCATAAAGTAGAGAACAATCATCACGAGAAACGCCATGAACAAAAAAACCGATCCGTAGGCATTTCTCCCAAAAACAAATGTGAAACATGTGAAAACTACCATAACTGGAGTGATAAGGATCAGACCAGTATAGTCTGTCCGTTTCTTTATGTAGAGAATCATCATTCCAATAAATGCAGCAAGGATTACAAATGCCAGCGTGATAAATAGCAAGTAGAAAGGACCAGTCCTTATCAAATCAGGAGTCGCTACACTCAGTCCTGTTTCTCCTCCAGAGATATCTGGATTTTCAACAAAGAAATTATAGATGAACATCGCTATCGCCAAAGCAATAAACGCAAACGCAGTGCCCCTCATTCGACTTGTTGTCAGTCCCATTATGAACCCAAGAGCACCACCAATCATCATTGCCACAATTAATGTAAGGGGATATGGAATTGCAGCAATGAGATTAAAGGGCGGTGGGAGAACGTCTGCGTCCAGAGTAAATGCCATGAAATAAGCTCCTACTCCAAAAAGCGCTACATGTCCGAAATTAAGAAGCGCTGACCGTCCTAGTTGTAAATCAAAGGACATTGCTAGAAGAGCGAAAATCAATATCTGAGTTATGAGGGAAAGCAGAGCTCGTGTGGGGGACGTACCTGCTGTTGTTCCCATTGGGAGTAGAAACAAAAACGCAAGGACAGCTATTATTGTTTTATTGCTTGACAGCATAGAAGGTATTCCAAGAATTATTTCCTTTATTGTGTCTAGGATATTTTTCACGTTATGCATGACCTGTTAATCCTCCTGGTCGTATTATCAGAATAATCGCCATAATGATGAAAACAATGATGTTCTCAAGAAATGGAATGAAGTATGCTGTGAATTGCATTGATAAACCAACTATTAATGCTCCAAAGAAAGTTCCTTCAAAGCGACCATAATGGGCTCCACCAACAACTACTATGACAAATGCAAATATGAGGTATGTAAGACCGTGCCCTGCGTTTGCTCCAATCCATGGGACTAAGACTGCACCTGATAGTCCTGCAAGACCCGCACCCAACATGAATACGATTGTAAACAGCTTTCTGATATCTGTCCCTAATGCTTCAACCATTTCCGAATCTTCTATTCCCGCTTGAATCTGGAGTCCAATACGCGTTTTTTTGAACCCTACAAACATCAATCCAGCAACAGCTAATCCCAGAAAAATCAAGAAAATACGGTAGAGATCGAATTGTAACCCTCCACCAAAATCAATAATGCCACTGATGAAGAAGTAGGATATTTGCGACCATTGAATAATATCAAAGGTAATCTGTGAAGGCGCCCAGATAATCTCAGCCATTTGAGTAATAATGAACATAAAACCAACTGTCAGCAGTATCTGAGCTATAGGATTACCATAGAGCCTTCGAATTGTAAAGAATTCTATTCCTCCACCAATGAGCGCTAGAACAGCTGTAGCTCCAAAAGCACTTACAATAAATGCTACCACTGACAAGGCAAAATAATTCTCTCCGAATAGGAGATAGAATGGTAGGGTCGGATCTAGGAAAACCGCCTCCGTTGCGATATAGATTACAAAACCCATGAAACCTCCCAACATAAAGAAGGCGCCATGAGCGAAATTAATGACATCACATAAACCAAAAATCAAGAAAAAGCCAGAAACCATCAAGAAGAGCAACATGCTGAGGGCTAGTCCATCAACCAGAGATTTACTAGCTCTAACAACAAATCCATTCCACGTATAGACATCTATTGCTACAACAACTAATAGAGCTCCAATAATAACGAAAACAACTACTAACGCGATTTTCAATATCTGACGAATTTTAGGATTTTCTTCCATGTAGATTCGAGGTGAGAATCTCTCTCCTTTCATAGTCATTAAATGCTCACCCCCAGGTATTGTGCAACAAGTGCCTTGTCTTCTATTAACTCATCCATGTTATTACCTTCATGAACGATTTTTCCATTATCGAAAATGTAGAAATTATCACCCAGCTTGGACACTGCCCGGAAGTTCTGTTCGACCATTAATATTGTAGCATATTCCTTTAGCCTATCTAAAGAGTTGATAAGGTTCTTAGCTAAGAGAGGACTCAAACCCTCAGTAGGTTCATCTATTAACAACAGCTCATTTTCATTCATCAATGCACGAGCAACTGCCAGCATTTGCTGTTGCCCACCTGATAGAGTTCCAGCTCTCTGTTTCATAAATCCCCTCATGTCAGGAAACAGTTCAAAGATGATATCCAATCGATATTGCATGTCATCTCGAGAACTCCCCTTCCTCATGGACACAATTAGATTCTGTTCAACTGAAAGTGATCCAAATATCCTTCTCGTATCAGGTACATATCCAATACCTTTGTTGACAATTTTATGAGTTGGTAGATTTGTTATCTCTTCACCCTTGAATACAATACTCCCTTCTTTTGGAGGATATATCCCGAGTATTGATTTCATTGTAGTAGTTTTCCCAGAGCCATTCCGGCCTAGTAATAGAGTGACCTCTCCTTTTGGTACGACCAATGAGATTCCTTGCAGGATGTAAAAGGAACCAATATACACATGAGTGTTTTGTATTTCAAGCAAGTTTTTCATCTGTACCACCTAGATAGGCTGTCAATACTTCTTCATTCTCTTGGATCTCCTTCGGAGAACCTTTAGCAATCATCTTTCCTTCTGATAGGACAAAAATCTCCTCGCTGAGGTTCATTACAATGTCCATCTTATGTTCAACCACCAATAGTGTAAGTTGATCACCATACGATTCTTTGACTCGTAAAATGGCATCAATGACTTCTGGAATCTCTTCAATAGCCATTCCAGCCGCTGGTTCATCAAGTAAAAGGAGTCGCGGCTCAGTAGCGAGAGCCATTGCGATTTCAAGCTTTCTCTGTTCAGCATGTGGTATTAAAGCCGCCGGGATATAGAGTCGCATAGGATCAAGACCCACAATTGAAGCAATCTCCAAGACTTTCTCATGAAAATTGGTATATGTGCCTGCTTTCTTCAACATCCCGAGGAAGTTCACTCTTGCACCACTGCAACCTTGTGCTGCCAACCGAATATTTTCGAATGTTGTCTGATATGGAAAAATGTTCGTGATCTGGTAAGACCGTGAAATTCCTAGTCGTGTGCGTTGATGCATTGAAGTGCGAGTTATATTTCGACCTTCAAAGAATATATGTCCTGAAGAGGGTGGGAAGACTCCAGTAATTAGATTAAAGAAAGTCGTTTTTCCTGAACCATTTGGGCCTATGATTGCTTTTATTGAACCCTTTTCCACATCGAGGCTTACATCATTAACAGCAATCAGCCCGCCAAAACTCTTAGTTAAAGCACTCGTGCTTAGGATTAAATCATTCATTGAGGACAATTCGATTTCCTTCTATATTATATATTCAAAATTGATTATCCTCAGTGAAGTCGATTCAGGCGAATAATATATCTTTTGGATTTAATTGGAGCTATTCTATTGTTTCTATGTAAAAGAAAAGAGAAAGAGAGGTATCTTCAGGAAGACTAATACTCAACATTATCTTCACTCTGAATCAATAGGAGACTTTGCAATGGACCTTAAAGATTGGTCTTGGATAGGCGATTGGACAGGAAGAAGAGCCCTTTTGACTCCAAAAAAGGAGGCAATTTTTGACAACATCCAGAAAAAGAGATACACATTCGAAGAAATAGATAGACGAGCGAATCAGGTATCTAGGTTTTTTCTTGACTCAGGAGTACAAAAGGGGGACCGAATAGGAGTCTATTCTAAGAATAGGTTTGACTTTCTTGACATCCTCTTTGCTTGTGGGAAGATTGGAGCTATACTCACTCCGTTCAACACTCGCCTTACTGCACCTGAACTTGAATACCTAATAGAAAAGACAGACCCTGCGATGTTTCTTTATGACCCCAACTTGGACTCTCAATTTGAGGATTTACGTCCCTTTCTCGAGAAGAAGCATGTTATTGTCATGGGTGAGAAGACAATTGATGCCGATTCCAACATGCATTCATTAATGACTAAAAAATCAGCTAGTGCAATCGAACGACCACCCCTCACACTTGATGATTCTTATTTAATCGTCTTTACTGGAGGTACTACTGGATTACCCAAGGGAGCTATCCTCTCACATGGATTGGTATTCTGGAACTCAGTCAACACAATTGTTTCATGGGGTCTCAGACCAGATGATATCCAACCACTTCTCTTTCCACTCTTTCATACTGGTGGAATCAATGTTCTCTTAATTCCTTTCTTTCATCTCGGAGCAAAGTCTATCATCATGGGAGATTTTGGTGCAGATGAAACTTTGAGGGTAATTGAAGATGAGAAATGTTCCATTGTCATTGCTGTTCCAACAATGTTCAACATGATATCTGAATCTCCAAAGTTTTCAAAGACCAAGTTTGACAGCGTTCGTGTCTTCATCAGTGGTGGTGCTCCCTGTCCAGTAGCAATTATGGAGAAGTATTGGGAACGTGGCAAGATACTCAAGATGGGTTATGGTCTTACTGAGGTTGGTCCAAACAATTTCTTTCTTCCTGAGAGTGAGGTTAAACGAAAGCCCTCGTCTGTTGGTTTCCCTGTCTTTCATTGTGATATGAGAGTAATTGATGATAATGGTAATGATGTACCAACAGGCAATGTCGGTGAGTTGATACTCCGAGGTCCTCACATATTCTCTGGTTATTGGGATGAACCTGAAGAAACAGCAAAAACGATCGAACCTGATGGATGGGTCCATACAGGTGATCTCGCTGTGATAGATGATGAAGGATTCTATTTTATTACAGGTCGAAAGAAAGACATGTTCATCTCTGGGGGTGAGAATGTATATCCCACTGAAATCGAGGAACTTCTATACAAACACCCTTCAATATTGGAAGCTGCTGTAGTTGGAGTACCACATGAGAAATGGGGTGAGGTTGGGAAGGCAGTCATCGTGTTGAAACCTGGTATGAGTCTCACTGAAGAACAGATTCTTGAATATCTTGATGGAAAGCTTGCTCGATATAAAATCCCGAAACACTACGAATTTAGAGATGAATTACCAAAGAGTGCAGCTGGGAAAATACTGAAACGTGAATTATCAGAATAGATGAGGTTGATTAATGATGATAAAGAAATCTATAGGAATTGAAGCCATCGGTACTTACATCCCAAAAGAACGTCATACTGCAGAGTATATCTCCAGCAAGTCTGGGACCCCTGTTGAGATTATCAAGTCAAAGATGGGCATGATTAGTAAAGCAGTACCAGGAAAAGATGACCACACCGTTGCTATGGGAGTAAAGGCTGCTAAGATAGCAATTGAAAGGGCAGGTATTGATCCTGCAAAAGACATCGATCTTGTGATTTGGGCTGGTGAGGTATATGCTGAACATCCAATGCAGACCTATGCTATTAAATTCCAGGGTGAGATTGGTGCAACAAAGGCATGGGCTTTTGATGTCAACCAGAGATGTGGTACTATTGTTGTTGCTATGATGCTAGTAAAAGCGCTCATGCAAACTTATGGATATAAACGCGTCATTATCGGAAGTGGTTATCGGAATTCAGACCTAATCGACTATGGGAACATACGAACGCGATTCATGCATGACTTGGCAGCCAGTGGCGTTGCCATGATTCTTCGTGCAGATTATGACAGAAACATCGTTTTGGAGGGGAGTGTTATCTCTGATGGTCAGTTCTCTGAGGATGTCTATGTCCCAGCTGGTGGAACCGTCATGCCAATTACATGTGAAGCGATTGAAAAGGGTCTTACATATCTAGATGTTTCTGATCCTGAAGGTCTCAAACAGCGTTTGGATAAGTTATCAATGAAGAACTTCATTGCTGTCGTGGATGAGTCTCTCAAACAGAGTGGATATAGTCGAAAAGACATTGACTATCTTGGACTTTTAAGAATGAAAAGAAGCGCTTTCGAATATGTGGCAAATGAGCTTGGCGTGGATCCTTATGAACAATCTACGTATTTCGAAGAGTATGGTCATATGGGTCAAAATGATGCAATTGTTTCTCTCGAAGAAGGTCTAAAAAGTGGAAAGATAAAGGATGGAGACCTCGTTGTTCTCACTGCAGCAGGAATTGGCTGGTCTTGGAATGCAATGACCATAAAATGGGGCAAGGAGAAGTGAAGTAAATGGAAGTAACAAAGTATTCGGATATCAAAATGGGACAATCCGCAGAAGTTGTACACACTATTACTGAAGAGGATATTCAGGTCTTTGGTGATCTTAGTGGAGATTATAATCCGTTACACTTCGATGAAGACTGGGCAAAGAAGACTATGTTTGGAGGTCGAATTGCTCATGGGATTCTAACAGCTTCTTTCATCAGCACTGCAATTGGTATGCATCTACCTGGCCCCGGGACTATCTATATGAGTCAGAGTATGCGTTTTCTTGGTCCTGTGAGGATTGGAGACACAATCACAACCAGAGTAGAAGTCGTACTTTTGAATGATGAGAAAGAACGAATAACCTTGAAAACTACTTGCACAAATCAGGATAGCAAGATAGTCATGGATGGAGAGGCACTAGTCACATTAATGAAGATGGACTGATGACTCCTATGGATGATGAAGAAAAAGCATCCACCATCAGAAAGATAAGGCTTGATGAATACTGGAAAAAACACACGAGGTAGAGGAAAGTGGCGGAGCATAAAGAAGATGTACTCCCTGTCATTCATCTGCGGATTCGAGTTTCCAGACCAGTGGAGGAAGTCTGGGAAAAATTCTTAGATCCTGTCATTATGCTTCAATGGCTTGGTGATGAGATTAGCGCAGATGTTCGAGTCGGTGGTACTATTAGATTTCTTGGTCCACACGCTCCTACCACACCTGAAATCGCCAACTATTGGGATATCAAAGAAGTCAAATTTCAGAAAGTCCTTCTTCTTAGTTGGAGAATTATGGGTGTTGACACACTTCTAGTCATTAGATTCAATCCCATTGGACCTGGCACAATGATACAAGTGAACCATGGGGCTGTGCCAGTTTCTGCTCGTAATTATCATCTTCCTGAGCATTGGAATCTCTTGCTTGCCAATTTCAAGGCTGCAGTTGAGCTTGGAGTTCCAGCAATTCGTTTCAACTACTCAGATTACCATCCCTTACGCATTACTCGCTATGATCCAGTCGATGTCCGTCTTAGTGTCATTTGTAAGACCCCTCCCTCACTTCCATTCGATGTATGGACAAATCCTGAGAAGTTGAAGCATTTCATTCGAGCTGACCATCCTGTGGTTGACCGTCAGTATGCTGGAATCTATACTTGGTGGGCTGAAGGTCAAGGACCTATTGTGTTCAAAAAGTTGATACCTGACCGTGAGCTAGAGTTCTCATGGGTTCATGGCGATGAACCAGAGACCTTAGTCAATGTACGTTTTGAAGAGGTAAATGATCATACGTTAGTTACTCTCCACCATCATGATTTCCAATCACCAGAGGCAGTCGTTGGTTATGACATTGGTTGGTCTGGCATCCTCGCTGAATTGAAACTTGTGTGTGAATTGGGAGAGTCAGGAATCGAGAGAATCAGCGATTGGGGATAATTCTTTGATTCTAGATTGGGAATAATATTGTTCCTGGAAAGAGAAACCACCACATTGTTATTGCTGTGACCACTGGGATGAAGAAATTATCTGTCCAACCAATACTAAGGAACTCTGCAGCAGTTGTAAACATTGCTATCAATAATATTTGAGGTAGGACATTGAAGACAACAGTGTCCGGGGAAAATAATACCAATGATGTGATGACTGATAATGCTGTGAATAATAGCACACCAATACTGCCCTCCAGCGACTTGTTACGATATTTACGTTTGACAAACCTACCTCCATATGGTCGACCAATAACTTCACCAGCAGCATCACCCCATGATACAGCTAAGATTGCTGCTACAAAAATCTCAGGTCTTGCAAAGAAAAGGAGGAAAACAGTCGTGAATGAAATTAGCCCCATGAATCCTGAAGCGAATGTATTGAGTCTTGATTCCTCCTCACGACTTCCAGCAATCAACAATTCCCAAATTAATTCGCTTTTATGAGCCCAGGCGTACATTAGAATTGTCAGGAAGATACCCACAGCGAATGCAGGTCCACTTAGATTTGAGTAAGCAACTACGGTCAAGGCAATGACGGTACCCATTATGATATGAACGAGCTTCCTTGGTTTCCAATGAGGCATTCCTGAGGCAGCCATATAATAGGCTGTTGCAAGAACTACTGACACAATAAGTCCAGTGGCAATTGCCATGCCAATGTCCAGCAGGGCTAATTCCCCAAATACAAGATCCACCATCTTAGACAATACTATGGGAACTATGGTAGTATTTCATTATTGCCCCTCTGTATGCTTTGTTTGTTGTGATTAGTCGAGAGGTTCGCCCCTTATTCTCCAACTGGATTTTACTATGAATTTAACATAAGTCAGTTGAAACATAACAAAAGCAAAACCAGCAAAGATACCTGCAACAATAGCAGTAATTGGATCAAATAGAATATTGCCTCTAATAGAGAGGATAACTGAAACTGCACATGTAGAAATTACAAAAATACTGATGTAGAGAAATCTCCCGAGTTTCCTTCCTGAAGGTTGATTAGACTTTGGTTCTTCGATGGCCATTGTTATCTTGCTTTTCCTCGTAAAGAATGAATAAGAGGAGTACCATCCCAGCAACAATTGCGCACATTTGTCTAGCTAACAAGATATCTTGGATGCGGTTTTTCTGGGCGAATCCTGTCCTCAATAAGTACTCCCGAGAGTGCTACATCCACCATTGCAACAGACGGATAAACAATTGGAGCATCCTTTGCTGGTCCCATCAACACAAAATCAGCTCCAAGGATGACTGGCATAAGACTGGATCCAACTAACGCCGGTTTCTTTGCATCCTTCCCAAATTTTGGAACAAGTCCTTTCCATGTGCTAATTGCATTATGAGCACCGTTTCCAACCGGAAAGCCATACTTGTCCTTCAGAATTTGTTGTGTTTTACAAGCTATCCCCAAAGTTGGAAGATCCATAACTCCAGTATCTATCAGGATATTAGAAACTCCTACCGCTTTGGTTCTTTCAATCAGCGAATCCGCTACCTCCACTCTCTTTGATACAGAAATCATTGACTCTGAGTTAAAAGTCAGGAGTAATGCGTTTGCCAAACCTGTTTCTTTGACCACTCCATAGAGTTCCTCTTTTGTGTCTGGAGTAAGGGAGTTAATGATGACCCTATCGAGGAAGCCTGCATCTTTTGCATATCTGATTCCAGCAGTATTAACCTCTAGTGAGTCAGACCCATCAATCAACAATGGGAATTCCGTCACATCAACAAGATATTGTAAATATACCTCCATAGCTTCTCTTGTTGTAGCAACGACATCTAGCATGGTCCCCAAACCGGTACGTTCTGTCAAGTCAGTTAGGACATTGAGAAGAGTTTCTGCTGCACTCTTGTCAAACTTCCCTGTAGCAGCATCAGTCACGATGCGGTCGTTGGTGTAGAAGATTGAGGGTATGAGAACGGTAGGAATACGACCTGGCAAACCTCCTATTCTGACACCACCAATTTCGAGAGTTCTTTGTTCTGTTCTGTACTCAAACATGTGCAATGCTCCTGATTTCATGCTGTGATTTACTCTTATGAATCCCTCTTTACATATTCTTCCTTTATTGGGTCAGTTCAAATTAGGATTACCAAAATTTGAGACAACTGAACTAGAATCCATGCAAAGTTTTGCAAAGAAGATTATGCTTTCATTCAAGTGATTCAGCTATCCGTCTAGATTTATCTGTGTACAAGCGCTTCTTTGAACTGTGATAAAAATGAGGAATATCCCATTTATTCAAACATCTGTCTTCGTCGATAAAAGGTATGATTTTGGTGGTAATCAGCTAGCAACATTCTGGAATGCTGAAACAAATAAGACTTTGACAAACGAAGAGTTGCAAGGCATCACTAGAGAGATGAACTACTCGGAAACCACATTCGTATTTGATTCTAAAAGGAAAGACTGTCTTGCTAAAGTGCGGATTTTCACGCCTCATAGTGAAATCCAGTTTGCTGGTCATCCCACACTAGGAACTGCATATGCTCTCCGACGAAAGAAGATTGTTGCTTCCAAAACTGACAAAATTCGGTTAGAACTAGGAATAGGACCAATTGATGTGGAGTTTCTGGGAAAGGAAATCATAAGCATGAAACAGAAATCGCCTGAGTTTCTTGAAGAATTGGAAAACCCTAGAGCAATTATGAAAGCAATAGGCTTACCAGAGAAATCAATCTCAGAAGATTATCCAGTAAGATATGTTTCTACAGGCAATGCCTTCCTGATAATACCACTGAAATCTCTTGCATCAGTACAAAAAGCATCGCCAAATCCCTCTTTATTAATCAAAGCTCTTGAAAGAGAGATCTCGCAAGATGTATTGATTTTCACCACTGAAACAATTAATGCTGATGCAAATGCGCACGCTAGGGTGTTTGCTCCTGCATCTGGTATACTTGAAGACCCTGCAACTGGAAGTGCTATTGGTCCTCTGGGTGCGTACCTTGAACATCATGATACTCTTGCCTCACATAGTCTTGGTGATATTATTGTGGTTGAACAAGGTTATGAGATGAACCGTCCGAGTAAATTGAAAGTCCAACTCGTAAGGAAAAAGCAAAAGATTGACGTTTTGGTTTCTGGGAGAATAAGGACTATGGCTGAGGGTACATTCTATTTGAAATGAAACTTATCAATGCTTAAAATTTGATATCTTAAAGCGCTCCTATCTTAAGTCACTGGAAAAGTACATTTGAAAAAGAAAATTCGAGTCGCTTCTCTTAACCAGTAGTTTGAATGAAAAGTTCAGAGATTTGTAATCAATCAAATACATTGCTACTTCTGACAACGTGGGCAAAAATAGACTTGACCACCACCGTGAGCAATCTTCTCTATGAGTGCTCCACACTGTGAACAGTTTTTATCCTTCATATTGGATCCCATGAATGGAACATGACGACCTGGTTTCCCAAATAGATCTTGGAAATTATCCTTTCCCCCGGAACAGATTCTTTCGTTAAGAACCTCCTTCATTGAGTCATAGATGTTGTTTCTCTCTGCTTCAGTCAATGTTCCAGTATTTCTCTTGGGATGAATCCCTGCTTTGTAGATAATTTCTTGGAATGCTGCATTACTCAGACCAACAACAACAGCTGTTTTTCCCACAAGAGCGGCCTTTATGTTCTGCTTTTTCTCTTCAAGCAACTCTGAAAACCTCTCATATGTGAAATCATGTTCTCCCACAGGAGATGGTGTATCTGAGAAGTCTCGTTTGTAGACATAGAGGTTCGGGACCTCATTATCCTCTGCAGCATAGATAAGGCCCATTCCTGATTGCCTAATAGTGAAATGACTTCCATCTGTAAAACCCGTTTTGAAGTGAATCTTAGTTGGCAAATCCTCTCCCTTGTCGAAGTATCTATATTGAGCACCATAATCGCCACATAGAACTAGATTCATTTTTTTATTGAACTGTACACGGATGACATTTCCCCGATAATCAATCGATTTTATTTTACAATCGATGAGCTTGTCAAAATCCTTAATCTTCTTGTTAATGAATCCAATTTTCTGCAGCTTCTCATAATTAAACAGCTCCACTGATTTGACTATCTTATCAAGCATTGTTCGAATCATTTGTTCAGCTATTATCTGTGCTTCTGGAAGCTCAATACTCACTTATCTCCACATCCGAAACGCGATGCTTGGTAGTGCGAACTCAGACTTATACCTTTTACTTCAAGTCAAAACCATGACGTCTTAGAATATCAAGAAGAGGATCTCCCTGCCTGTAGGCACTTCTGAACTTCCGAGAGATATGCTCAGACCAACTATACATATCAAAGCCAATTGTATCCTCTTTGTCAATGAGGTCCACCTTAGTTTGCGACTTGATGTAGTATCCCTGTGCTAAGTATCCTTCATCCATCTTCTTCATACAGATCTTGATGTCCTCGTCAGTGTGGTGACGATATTCATCCTCGAATGCAGCCATCTCAAGGGGGAATCGAGGGCGAATCTCTGTGCCCTCTGCTGAGTCTGGGTATCCGACACTCATTCCTACAACCGGAAAGACGCGTTTCGGGATGTTGAAGGTTTCAGCTATGGAATCAGCTCTTAATGGAGTGAGACCATAGAGGACAGAGCCAAGTCCCAGGGATTCTGCTGCAATTGTCAGATTCTCAATCATGAGAACAACATCCTGCATTCCCAACCAGATTGCCATCATGTCATCATATCCGTACTCATGTCCTCTGTGAGCCATTACCTTCTCAAGTCTGCAAAAATCAATGAAGAATATCATGTGGACTGGTGCAGTTGGATACACCCCAATTCCCGCCTTCTTCATTCTCTCGTGATCACGAGTGTAAATAACCGAGCAAAGCTGAGCAGCAAATGGTGCTCTAAATCCAGCCTCTAATATCTTTTTAAGAATCTTATCAGAAACTGGTCTGTCCAAGTATTGCCGAATCGACCTTCTGTTGTGGATTAATTTGAGTACGATATCTGAGGTTGAGTTACCTTTCATAAGTCATCCCTTGTAGAACCACCTCAAGAGGTTTTTTGAAAATCAGGTGAGTTTTATTTTCCATAACCGTACACTTTCTATCCATGCAAATAGAGCTCCAACCACTCCAATTACAAGGGCAATATACCTGTCATAGACTCCAGGTTGTGCTATGGTTGTAAGTGCAAGATATGCCAACGTATAAGCTGTGAAGAAGATTGCAACGAAAATATATCTTGGGAGAAACTTACCTCGGAAGTCAATGAAATTCTTCAAGACTCCCACCTTGACAACTCTGGTCACTTCATATGAGTTATCAGCTCGCTTTTCAATCAGCTCCATTGATATGAGCTTGGAAAGATGATGACTAGCAACAGAAGGACTAGACATACCAATTGCCCTTTGGACTTCTCTGACTCCAACAGCTTGATTCTGAGAGAGCATGTACCAGTAGACTTGCAAAGTAGTTCCTCTGAGCTCAGCCTCAATTATACTCTCATCAGACTGGTCTCTCATCCCATCCACACATTTCTCAAGTCATGTTCTCCAATTAATCTATTGTCAATTGAGCACTTGTTCTAAAACCTAGACAGATTGTTCTAAACCAAGGTACTAAGTACAAAACATGCAATGTCATATTCATGTATTCAGTGATAGTCAGAACCCTTGATAATGAAACAAAGCGCAAAATTGCAGCAGCGGGGATGGTTTCTACGCTGCTTGCAGTGAGTCTTGTCACAATGCTCGGTTTTCTGACTGGAGCATTCTACGATTCTCCAACTGTATATCCGAATGAAACGACCTATAGGATTGATCATGTTGTTTCAGGGAAATTTGCTGACTTCACACCATTTGAGCAGACTTTTACCCCAAATGCGCCAATATATTCAGTGAACCCTGGATTGACCAATATTGTAAATCTTGGTGATTTCCCTACACTTCCAGCTGATGTTTCGCAAATGTTAATTGATAATGGGTTTGCTGTCCTTCCACAGTGTAAATACAAGCATATTCACGAAATACTCGTCCTCAACGATGATAGGGGAGTCCCAAGCTTCGTATCTTCAGATGCAGTCCTGCATGCATATCATGTTCTATATGATTTAGCCCTGCGAGAAATCGAGGTTTATTCATTTTGGGATTTGCTAGGAAATCTGACAGATGCGCTATTAGATGTGACCTTTAATCAGTACAGTATTGCTCCTGAATGCAGATGGAAGGATGCTGCTCTTCGAAATCTAATGTTCTTCTCAGTAGCAATGAAGTTGATAGACAATGAATGGGTGATCCCTGCAGCCTTTCCTTCAGAGGTTTCACCTGCGGTTGATACTGTGTTGCTTCTTATCGAAAATCATTCAGTAATGACTTTCGCTTGGTTCATGAACTATCTGGAAGACTTCACACAATTTGTGCCAAGGGGACATTATACTCGAAGTGAGACCCTTCAAAGATACTTTCAAGCAATGATGTGGTATGGTAGAGTATCATTCAGGCTGCAGCCAGAAGCCCCTCCAGCTCCAAATGAGAAAGGTAAGGATAACACTGCACAAGCCATACTTATCTCCCTTGCACTAACTGAAGAGGTTCCAGGTTTATTTGGCTCTCTAGTAGGTTTGGATGTTTGGGATGCTCTGTACGAGCCAACCGCATTTTTTGTGGGTGCAGCGGATGACTTGACGCCAACTGAGTATGTTGCTCTCATCCAGAGTGTTTATGGATCTGAGGTCACGATATCTGATCTTAATAACGAATCTCTGCTTGAGCAATTCATAGATGACGCTCTTGAATTACGAGAACCACTCATACTTGGTCATCCAATCTCAGACGCAGAAGAACTAATACAAACAATGGGTTTCAGATTCATGGGTCAGAGATACATCCCTGACAGTTACATTCTCAGTCAACTAGTCTACGATAATGTTGGTACAATGTTGAATCCACGATTGATGCCCATGGGTCTTGATGTGATGGCTGCTTTTGGATCAAGTCGTGCATGGGAACTCCTCGATGATGAAAAAGACTATCTGAATTATGTTTCACAGATGGAGATACTCTGGGAACAAATAGGTAATATGACCGAGTTTGAATGGACTCAGAATCTCTACTATCTTTGGTTATACTCGCTTCTTCCGCTGCTATCAGATCCTAGTGAAGGGTATCCATTTTTCATGCAGAGCGATGCCTGGGTTGATAAGCAGCTCTTTACTGCATTAGCTTCATGGACTGAGCTAAGACATGACACCATTCTATATGCCAAGCAATCCTATGGATCCTATACTTCGCTGCCTCCGCAAGTTCGAGGATATGTTGAACCAGTCCCAAATCTATATGCTCGGTTAGCATCTTTGTGCCAAATGATGATTACTGGTTTGGACTCTAGAGGCCTCCTCTCATCTCTAATAGGACTAAAATTGGAGAAACTAAGAGACTTCCTTTTGGACCTACAAACCATATCAATCAAAGAACTCGAAGGAACACCTCTCACTGATTCAGAATATCAAGTGATTCAGAACAGCGGATCTATCCTAGAACGCACAGTAACTTTCCCTAGTGATACTCAAATAACATCCGATGCTGATAAAGACATGGCAGTTATTGCTGATGTACATACTGATCCCATTACTGCAAGGGTACTCGAGGAGGCAGTAGGACGACCAATGGTCATACTAGTTGCTGTTGAAATTGAAGGGAGTGTCACTCTTACAAGGGGTGCAGTTTTCTCCTATTATGAGTTCGCATGGCCTATGGGTGATAGACTTACAGATGAGGCATGGCAGGACATGATTGATCAAGGCGAAGAACCATCACTACCATCTTGGACAAATAGCTTTGTGGTTGATTGGGATTTTGAGTTCAATGCCGCAACAATTCTTCTTTCAAAGGAAAAAAGTTGCATTTAGATCGTTGGAACACACTCTCAACCCACTCTTATGAATTCGCCAAAATTACAAAGTAACTTGTAAAGGGATCTAAGATTGCTTCATAAACCTGCAGCAACTTGGTTCTCTTTTTGAGTGCCCTTTAGCTGGTCTCCCATCTTATCAATACGGTCAACCATTCTTCTAAGCATATGCAACATATCTTCGACCTTGTTGTCTCTTATCCTATGAGACAAGATTCCCTCTATAGTTCTTAGTGCCGCTTGTGCCTCTAAAATAGCTTCATGAACTGAACTAGGATGTTCAATCATAACATCTTCAGCCACTACATATCGAATCAAATCCAACAAATCATCGGTTTCATAGACTTTCATATCTATTGCTCTTGTTGGGCATGCTGCAACGCATACACCACAACCACGACAGCGTTCTTGACGAACAGTCAGTACTCTATCAATGATAATTGGAGCTTGCCAGGGACAAACCTCGGTGCATAAGCCGCAAAGGATGCATCCGTTGGTTCCAGTCTTTCTTACTTCAATTGTCGAAACCAACGCTATCTCAACAGGATCGAGAGAATCAATATGTCCCAGTACATCTTTGTCACTAATTTCTCCGATTTCTGATGCAGGCTTAATATCCCGTCTTTTTAACTCTCTTTCTATCATTGCGATTTGAGCCACAAATACCTCAACGTTATCTCTCAATGAACTCAACATCTTACTGAGATCGCTATCAGTATAGTTTCTAAGTTCACTTGGCAGAATCACGCTGGTTGTGCGTTCCCTTCCTTCGGATTCGCTCTCCATTTTACATCGCCAGTATCCTCTTCAATCTCAAACTCACTTACAGAATTGGCTCTTGCACTGCTGAGTATTCTTGAACTCTTGCCCCTCTTTCTAAGCTCATTTTCAATCCTTGAAATATGGACAGAGCTTGCAATCACTGTATTCTTTAAAGTAACCAGCATGAGTCTTAACTCAGCATCAGTATTAGAACTCGTTCTTCTGGGAATGATAACATTGAAAGATTGCTTATGTCCACCAATCACTTCTTTTATTATTCAAACACCTCCTGCTGTTTGTGCGTGATGTGAATGAATATCATAGAATGAGATTGTACTCCCTGAGGTTTAACATCATGAGTATTCAGAAGTTTAGCACACTTTGTACTGCATGCTTCAAACAGTACATTCCTTATCATTCCACATCACCTCCGTTGATTTCTCAACTATAAGATCTGAACCAATAACTGGTTACGGATTTTCTATCTTGGAGTCTGTGATGTTCCTCTGTTCTCTGAATGATTGCCTTCAGGCATCGTTGTTTCATTGCAGCATGGTTTTATCAAGTACGAATTATTGAAGATTCAATGTTCATGTATACAAAGTGCAAAAAGTGTAATAATCTTAGTCACTTTTTAATCAAACAACAATCTTGATTTTATGCACGAACTGAAACATAGGATGAATCTCCTTGAGCATTTTCGTTAAATCTTCTTTTATTTTTCAAAACGCTACTCGACTAACCCACTTCGACTCTGCTGAACCCATAATAACGAATTTCATGACTCTTTCTTCTTGATTATAATGTGTAATATATTGACTTACAATGTTCGTTTTCGATAGACGCGTAGAGAATATGTCCTTCAAGTTTTCCAGTTTTAATTTCATCGTTCTTATTATCTTGCCTTACTAATAAAATTCTCTCTAGTGATGATTAGAAAAATACAAGTACTCTCATGAAAGAAAGGAGAGGTGGAGCATGGACGCCCTGCACTCTTCTAGCCGATGGGTGAGAGCATCCGTGTTCCACACTCTAATTGTTATTTTTCGATGGGCAAGTGCAGGTCAAGAAGAAGGTCCTCATCTGGCTTATTCGGATTAATGGACCTCTCCAACCATTGATGCTTCCCCTTTTTGTACCCACTCGACTTGAACCATTCATTGAGTCTAGCCCAGCTCTCCAATACGCCATGTTCATGTAAAAATGCAGATGTTGACTCCTGTGTCAGATTGCATCTTGTCACTGCATAGAGACCTCCGTCAAACTCCTTCTTGGTCACACCTTTTTCCAACTCCAGATCAGGATCGATACGGATCCAGAATTCATATCCATATTCTTCCTTTCCTGGTGATGGATTCGGATTGTTGAAACCATATATTGGATTCTTCTTCAGGTCCTTTAGCAAACCTCTCGGTTCTGCGAAGGCAACCATTTTTTTCCAAGCATCTTCCTCTGGAGATTTACTAATGGCTCGAACACTTGCAACAGTCATTGGATCGAGTTGTACAATTTCCACCTGTAGTTCCTTAGTCACTACTTCATCACTTCCATGGGAGTAGCGTTCAAGGATTCTTTTCTTCTCCTCCTCCTCTCTAAGTCTAGATTTTTTGTATGTGTCTATGAGCACTCCAAGAACATACTTACCTTCGTTAGTGAGAGCATAGTGTCCATGACTCACCCTTTCTATGAGATGTTTATCTGTGAGTCTAGTAAGCTGATTCGAAAGCGCAGTCTTTTGGAGATTTATTTCGCTGATCAGTTCTGCGAAATCCATACTCTCTTCAGCAAGAAGACTAAGAATCATAATCCTCTTAGGATGAGAAACGACAAGAAAATAATCCGCTATCGCATCTGCTGATAGCGACGTCTTCACTGGTTTTTCCTCATCTCTCTGATTGTCCATGCTGAACGCGACACCCTTTTAATCCAGCATGTAAAGGGATATAAACCTTCCGCTTTTGAATGAAAAATATTCCTATTTCAAGTGAACTTTCATATCATGTATCTTCGTCAGGTTTCCTCCTCCAAACAACTAGTATCACTCCGATTATCAGAATAGTAACTCCTCCACCAATGACAATTACAATATTATCATTCAATATGCTTCCTGATTCATTTAATTCCTGAGAAAGTGTATGTCCAGCAATCTCCCACGCATCAGCAATAGCAGAAAGATGTGTAGCTATCTCTTCAAGTTCGTTAGAGAACTCATTTATTGAATAGTCCAAATCATGGGAAATCTCAAAGCTGCTTGCTATCCCGAAGAAGGTGTTGTAAAGCAGTGTGTCCCGAGCAATAATATCTATTCCACTTGTGATCGATGCATTATGACTCAGAGCTTCCATATGTGGTAGCGCTTCTGATGCTGCTTCGAGAAATGGTTCTAGGTTCTTGGACGGGAGAAGGTCCGAAAGGGAGTCCAGCGAGCTCCGAAATGCAAGATACTGCATTGTCATCATTACCTCAAGATTATGCCCAAGAACTCGAATTGCAGTTGGTTTGTCAACTTCCAAATAGTTGAAACAGTAATCTCGTATTGCTTCCAAAGTCATATCGAGCCCCATTCCCCTGAAAGCATTAGCTCCAGTACCAAGGTAGAAGAAGTTCTCAGATCCCTCGAAATATGAAGTACGGTTTCCAAGTAATCTCTGAGTTATATATAAAGCAAGTTTCTCCTCGAAGTCATCCCTTGGTCCAGTACCGTTCGAAACCCTAAACGTTACATAGCCAGCACTTCGCCAAGCGTCATCAAGTTGACTATAGGTCATGCTATAGTTCCAACGCCCATCATCAGGATACCCATAGTTCTCACCTAAAAGGCCGACGCCAGGATCATAAACTTGGACTCTTTGAGCTGTGTCGTTGTATCCGACAATCACAATTGCATGTCCAGCTCCACCAGGCTGCATTGGTCCTACATAATCTCGTATAATGTCCCAGTCTTCAACTGGAAGATAATATGTGTCAACAGAGATTGCAAGTGGATAACCATTATCGATGGATTCACGCACGACATTTTGTGGTGTGATTAACCCAGACTGCGCATAATCAGTGATCTCATAGTTCAAAGGTGCTAGCATCTGCATTGCGTTCCAACCATAATCAGTTGAGGAATCTAGATAGAACTGCATCTCCAAACCATAGAGATCCATGAAGAACTCAAACCATGATATCTGTCTAACCATGACACCAGGGAAGAATGTCATGGTTTCATCAACACTGAATGAAACCATTGAAAATCCAACACCTGATGCCGCGAGAATATCATACAGATTCAGGTCAAGACCCATGCTCTGAAGGACCATTGACAAAGCAGATGGGAAACAGAACCCATTGACCTCCTGCCAGACATAGGGAACATCAGTGATTTCTCCACTTGCTGACAAATCAAACTGATAAACTGGAGATTCTACAGCCTTAGTACCAATTGGTATCACTGGAATGGAAATCATAATGATGAGGAGGATGGACGCAGATAGTCTAACTGATTTCATGAGTTCAGGCAACCTCCATTACGTTCAACCGAATCATCCCAATCATTAGAATCACCAGACCTATGATCGGTGTTGGGATACTAGAAATGATCATGGCATAACCAAAGAGACCCTGTCTTATCGCGATCAGCACGCCCGGTATAATCGACACAATTAAACAGATTATCATGACAACTATAGTGCTAATTTGATTAATAACAAACGCACCACTTGATGTATCCTCATATGATGGGTTAATAGAGGTTATTCCTACACCCACGAAGATTCCACCTAACACAATGGAATAGACAAATCCACAGACGATCAAGATATCTGCTAGTGGAAAGCTGAGCAAGATTCCTGAGAAGATTGCTGGGATGAGGGCATAAGGTATTCCCACAATCATGTAGGAGAGCACCCTCGCAACAATGAATTTTGGTACTCCTCTTGGAGTACTTTTCAGAATCCAGAGTTGATCACGACTATCAAGAAGCCCAACCCCTCCGAAGATGAATCCTGAGAAAATGCCCAGCATCATGCCAATCATCAGTGATGTCATGACTGGTACAAACACCGGATCATCAACTATCGTAGCAAATGGGCCAAAGCCAATCAGCAACGGAACGAGAATACCTAGAAATAGTCCGTATGACACTTTAGCAATGTTCTGCAATTTTCGGGTGAAATCCTTGAACGATGTGACTACAATCGTTCCGAAACTTCTTCCGAATACCTTGCGGACTCCCCTAATGAAGAAACCCTCTGGTCCTGCTCGCGCAACCTTCTGACTCCCTGGGCTTGCACCATATGCAAATAACCTATCTGCACTTTTGAATCCTAGAACCAAAACAAGTATAGAAAAGATACCCAATAAAACCATATCAACGATCGGACTAACTGCAAACCAATAAAGCTCTAGATTCAGTATAGATGAGGGTCTCAGAGATCCTGTATACATGGCTATCCATGTCAGGATGTCCGCAGACCAAGTTGAAGGGAGAATCATTGACACATTTAGATTGAGGAGTGATACGATACTGTTCATCCAATACATTGATCCCATTGCGGGTATTGCAACAAGAGGAGCAAGTGCCCAACTCAATGCCTTTCCAATGTCATCCCCTCGAGGTGATGAACCAATCTTTGCATGAATTGCTGTACTGAACACTGTCGATAGCCAGATTGTGACTATAGCAAACAAGAAAATTACTAGGTACATCAAGAGCTGTCCAATTATTGATACATTATACGCATAGACAAAGGGTGAGACTGCAATTGGTCCCAAAGCAATGACAATAATGCCATAAACTGGAATCCTCCCAACAAATGTTCCAAAGAGGAGGTCTCTCGTCTTTACATTATTACTAAAGAGTATCTCCCATTGTCCAATCTTGACATTTTCAAGACTATTTGAAATTGGAACTATAAGTATAAACATCCAAAGGACCATCATAATCGTTCTAAGTAGTCCTGGGAAGGATGTAGCTAGCATTATTTCAAAAACTGCACCCGCCCGTGAAAAGAAGTATCCGAGTATAGTAGGAATGAGGAAGATTCCAAACGCCAACGCAAGACCAATAACTAATGGATACAATATCTTCCGAGACCTATGGAGTTTGGATGTTCGAACGAGAAACTCCGCTTTCGCAATAGCCCACCAGACCCGGCCCAACTCACTGCCTCCAGCTTAGGAGGGTTTCGCGATCAATCTCTCCACCTACTATCTTGAGGTAAGCATCCTCGAGATCCCTTCCCCCCATCTGCTCAATGATTTCGTTGGGTGCGCCAAGGGTTGTAAGGATGCCCTGATTCAGGATTCCGATGACCTCACAAACATCCTCTGCAAAATCAGTCATGTGTGTACAAATGAAGAAGGTGGTATCAGTTTCCTTCGCCATTGCAAGGATTATCTCTTTCACAAGAACACTTGCCGCAGGATCCAACCTGGATGTTGGTTCATCGAGAAATACAAGCGCTGGTTCATGAAGCACGGTTGATGCAACCAATACCTTCTGTTTCATTCCACTACTATAACTCTCTAAGAGGTCGTTCTGTCTACCCTCAAGACCCAGAATTCCTAAGAGACTATCAATCCGTCTGTGGAGTGATTCTCCACTCAAGTTGTTAAGAGCTCCTATGAACTCAAGAAACTCGACAGCTGACAACTTAGAATAAAGCCCAGGTGATTCGGGCAATAGACCAGTCACACTTTTTATCGCATTCCGTTCGGTGTGTACGTTGTATCCACAGACTGTTGCATTACCAGCAGTTGGTTTTAACAGTCCAGAAAGGATTCTCACGGTCGTTGTCTTCCCTGCCCCATTTGGACCGAGATAGCCAAAGACACTACCCTTCCGTACAACAAGATTGAGATCTTTCAACGCTACAACAGGACCAAAATTCTTCGAAAGGCCCTGCGTCTGAATATGAATACCATTAGACACATATCTAATCCCAGTGGTTCTCCATGAATCACTCTTTCTTGAAAGGTTATAAGTAATTAAATCAGCGCAATGAATTTTGACAAAAACTCATTCACATCATCATGTTAGTTCTCTATTCTAGAAATCCTAGCTGTCCCAATATAGAGAATTACTGGTCCAACAATGAAAATTGGTTGAATAGGTGCGCTGAGAAGTTTGCGCCCAAGACTTTAAGATTTAAATCAATACACTTGGTGCAGGAGATTTTAATTTGAAGCAAGTCATCAGCAAGTGTGGCAATATATGTTCTAGTTGTCCTTGGGGAGTATGGATTCGAAAGAACCAGAGTCCTGATGAATGGGAGTCATTTGTTCGAGATGTGAAAAAATATCTAGGATATACACCGACGAAAAATCCCTGTCATGGCTGTCAGACTCCCACTGAAAATCTTGCAAAAGATGTTGGAGTACATAATTTTCTACGAGGTTGTTCTGCCCGAAAGTGTGCATTCCATAACAACTTCAAAAACTGTGCTTACTGTTCTATATACCCCTGTGATAAAATCAAGGTAATGAATCTCAATAATAGTCGGAAAGATGTCGAACAGCGTATTGGGGAACCTCTTCCTGATGACAAATACCTGGCATATGTTCATATCTTTGAAGGAAAGAAAACACTTGACAAGATCCGATCAGGTCTTCAACCTGATCAGATTCATGCAGTCAAAAAGATAGACCTGAAACCACCCTCAATCGTTCCCTTTCCAGAAGTAAAGATGACGACTAAGACCTCATCGTACAAATCACTTCATGATATACTCTCACGAATAATTACTTCTGACCTTGGACTGATTAATACTGATACACTAGCTGTTCAAGATTTGCTTACGAGTCGTCGTAGAGTTCTCCTCAAACTCCTATGGATAGTTGCAAAGCATGGAATTGTAGAAGGTTCAAGATTATCAACTGACTCGATAACAATAAATAAACAAAAGAAGGGTACATCAGGTTTTCCAACAACAGAGTCTGGCTGGAGAAGATGGGTGGAGATTTTGGAGCAGGTTGGGATTAAAGGTGACATGGAGCTTGCTCCTCTCGATAAAGATGAACTAATCAGCCCAATAGGATGGTTAAGAGATAGGATTTCTGGATCAAATAATCCTGCTTGGTATCTGAAGATTGCACTTGATGAAGCATATGGTGGATCTAATGTTTTGAAAGACCTAGTTTCCTATGTAGAACTTCTCGATGGTGAATTTAGTACGCGTGCATTCACAAAATTCTCTAGAGCTGACATGAGTTTCTTAAAAGCCAAATAATAAATTAGAGGAGAGAAGCTACTGCACTCTCTCCTTCCAACAAACAAAGAATTGTTTACAGATTCCAATTGTATCGAAGAGTCAAATCAACATCTACTGTCCAAACACTTGTCTTTGAACTAGCTTCAAACCAGATTACCCAGACATAGGTCGAAGCATAGTTTTGGAGATTGAAGAAACCTGTTGCAGTGTCGTAATAATCTCCTTGCTCAACAAGGTATGAATCAAGGCCTGCCCAAGTTGGAATCGAATCAAATGTCGTTTGGTCTATTTCGTATATTGCAAAGTGTATTGTTACTGTAACGACATCCACACCTGTGTCATCAACACTAATATCGAAGTAGACATCTGGCGGTGTTGTTGTCTGTGTTTCAGAGCTGTAAACATCAAACTCATCATAATAGAAAGTTGAGAAAAGATCAACATCGATATTGTTGAAGCTTCCGAGAGACCTTTCAGAATAGGATGGTTCACCATTACCCCAATTAAAGAAGCTCCAGAAGCTACCAACGAAGACAATGGCAATGATAATAATTCCAATAATGAAAATGACACAAATTATCGCGCCCCATTTACAACAGTCTGATGACGTTGATTTTTTTGGAGCTTGCTGATATGGTTCAGGACCTGGCATAGGGATTTCAGTCATGGTTATCCACTCAAGAAATGATACTTCTGCTGCTTATTTTAATTTCTCCGAGATATAGACATCAATCACTTCGATGGTTATAATTAAATTCAATCTAGCTCTTCAAGGTTTTTATGTCAAGAAAAATAGTGGAACGAATCTTTGAGGAACTCCAAAAGCTTGGTAAGAGAGAGAGAAAGGAAAAGATTGCTGAATATTTGAAGACATCATTGTTGGATTTTATTGGAGTCGAACTTCCAGACATCCATAGGACAGTAAAACAAAATATCAAAGGACTAAAAATGGAAGAACTTCCTGAGGTCATGAAGGGTCTTTGGGCAATTGAAACATTCGAGTCCCGGATAGCAGCTATTGATGTTTTGAAAGATTACGCAAAGAAAGGTTCTGTCGCAATAGCTTTGGATCTTGCTGACAAGTGGATTGATGATGCAGACACATGGGGCATTGTTGATCCACTATGTTCACCTACAATTGGTTCGATGTTACTGCGTGACTCTAAAGTAGAAGAAACTTTGAGATTTTGGCGAGAATCTGATAACTTTTGGAGAAGGCGAGCCTCCGTTCTACCATTTCTCTATCTTACGCTGAAGACCCAATACAAACCTGAGTTCAATGATAAAATCCTTGAGGCTGTGTCTCCTCATATTTCCGATGAAGAATTCTTTGTTGGAAAAGCTGCTGGTTGGGTGCTTCGAGAACTCAGTAAAAGAGACCCTAGTATAGTAAGGAAGTATTTTGACAAGAACCGAGAGAGAATGACAAAACTTGTGATAAGAGAGGGGTCAAAAAAACTCTGAATCATAAACCTCTCAAGTGTTCTAGGATTCTGTTCTTCGCTGATTTCGGAGTGACATTATTGACTGAGATTTCCTCCACATTGTGAAACTCTCTAAACTTATGAATTCCTTTTGCCAGCCTATCTAAACCTGTTCTCTCCTTCCAAAAATCATCTTCAAGATACAATGAGATTAACTCAAGTCGATTTTCATTTCGGTATACTTTCGCATCTGCCCTGGCAACTATATTAGATCCATCGAGAATAGGAAGAACATGATATCCATATTTTCGCTTGTCTGGAGGAACATAAGATTCCAGTTTGTAATCAAATTCCCAAATTTTGAGAGGGTAATGTCGCTCCCGGATGATATTATCAAATGGACTAAGAAATTTGACTGGATCTTCAGACAGATTTGCTTCCATCCTCTCCAAACTCTTAACCTTCTTACTCAACATGTAATAATGTTCTTTGATGCCATCAATCTTCACTTGCTCCAAATTTCCCTCTCTAACAAGTGTATCCAGATGGCCTTCAATTGCAGATTTCTGATTATTCCATAGATACTCAGCTGGCCATCGTCCCAGATATGACCGGATGTCCAGAAAATTTCCCAATCCCAGAGAACCGAGAGTGGTTTCCACTACGAACCTAGCAAGCTCAGAGGTTTCCATTGGAGTTGAGTCGATATGAGATGGAAGTACCCTCTCTGTCAAATCATAGAACTTCTGAAAATTTGTCCTAAATGCTATCATAATCTGTCCTGTGTAATGGAGATACTGCATCGACCTGCTCTCTAGAGACCCTCCCCACCCAAGATTCTCTCCTTTGAAATCTGAACTAGAAGTCAGTCCGTTCTTTTTGATATACTTGTAGACTTCCTGAATAGTTACTTTCATTTTCTCCCCGAATCTCTCATAGTATCCTTTTGTTGATGATCTATTGTGTTCCATTTTTCTCGCATAGAAAGGATAGGTTTCAATAGGAACCAAACACAATGAATGTGACCAGTATTCGAAGAGCTTGCTTTTCTTCAGATCTTTCCATACGTCGCCTTCTCTATATTGTTCATATCTGTTGAAAGTAGTCAGGTTATGACTTCTTGATACTACAGACATTGTATCGATTTGTATACTATGAATCCTCTTGGCTACATTCATAACTGACCTTGAAGGCTTCTGCGTTCGAAGTCCTTGAACATCCAGAATGAATCTTCTTGCTATATTGGAAGAAATTTCTATCATAGCAAACTTCTCACGGTGTTTTTCCTTTATTAAATGAACACAAATCCTCGATCGAATTTCTCCTTCAAGCTAGATCTCATTTCTACTTTCATATTCCTTGAAACCTTCTTAGTAAATGAATACGCCTTCTCAAGGTATTCACATCAATAATCCACTAAAGATACGAGATATAGCAGATGATGTGAGAGAGGTAATACTAGTTTCACATCTAAAAATGATTTGAAATCGTCAAATTACTCTTCAAGAAGACTCCTAAGAATATCTTCTCAGGTGGACTAGATATGTGCACATATTTTCCAGAAGCGTTTTTGAAACCGATATGATGCGCTATTCACGAATTGTTGCTATCTCGAGGAGTTCAGGTGTAGGTTCTCCTCTCATGTTCTTTAGTAGACTTGTTGAAGCTCCCCGCTTTTTGAGCTCACGTTCCAATCTATCTATGCAGACTGTGATATTGATTTGAGCGTTCTTCAAAGTAACAATGCTGAGACGTAGCTCATCATCTGTGCATGAGGACATCTTACGTGGGATGCAACATTTGAATGAGATTTTCCGTTCTTTGTCTTCATCAGTGTTCAATGGCTCTTACACCTCTGGACATTGATAATGTCCAATTATAATCAGTACTTTTGGATTAATTAGGTTATCTTTTCAAAAGGTAAGGTTTGAAACTTCAAGATATACAAATGGACACACATTGAACCTCTTGATATACATAAATGTTACATTTTGAAAATGGCAGGCTGTGTTTGAAGCTTCTTCTTGATGCATTATACAAAACCTTTCAATCTAAAAGTCCTTTATTCAGAGATCTCTTGTTTACATTTTCGTTTGTCCAATAATCTATCAAACTTAATTTCCTACTTCCGAGTATCTACTACCCCCAATGAATATTTCATTAGCACAATTTCTGCATTTCAACCAGATATTGTCTCTAGCTGATTCGAATGATATCAAAACCTTGCAGTGTGGACATTCGAGTTTGTATTCCCTAAGTTCTCCAGCAGGAGCATATTGAGCAAAGTCTAAATGAAATAAATTCCAGAGAATCTCCATCATTTCTCCTTGAGAGAACACATCTAGAATGAACTCACTTATTTGATCCAATTCCTTCGAAGACACATCTCGATTCTCCAGGGCGCTTAAGATCAGGTCTGTTGTTTGTTTGTCCGCTTTGAATTTCATTGTGGCATATGAAATCCCCTCTTTTTCGAAAATACATTCAATAAAAAGACCATTTGGAAATTCATAGGATCGGTTTATGTGCCCGTCATAAGGGTCATAATACTCCTTCGCAATGCATTTCTCAATCTTCATTTTTTTCCATAAGTATACGAGAGTTTCTGCTTGCCAATCCTCCATCGTGTTCAAGGCTCCCCTCAAATTCTAAATTAGATTGAAAGAATATAATCTTAATTCACTGTTTTAAGAATAGGAGTTATCTTATTGCCATTCCAATCTTTCGCAATCCCATTCTCTCAGAGTTCTGCTTAACTCACCAATATGCCACATGCTATGCCGCATTGTATAGAGAAACTTGGCTAATCGAGATGGTTGCCATTTTGAAAAGCCATCGGTTTCAAACATATCATCATCTGTAAATGTCCTCAGTTTGTTTCTGAGTTTCATCTTTGTTTCCTCTAGGTATGCTATCATATCATCCTTCTTGATTCGTGATGCAGTTATTTGCGGACTTTCTTTTCTCCAATCGATTCCACCAATTCTTCCTCCCCATTTCATAACTTCTGGTTCGTCAGAACTATAGAATTCTACTGTTTGGATGATGTGAAAGATTCTTTCTGAGAAATACCAAATATTTTGCCCCTTTACTTCAGCCCATGGTTTATCAATTACCTCTATACCCACATCCCATTTATCATCTGGAACATTCTCTATGGATTGACGCAACATCAACCAACTAGATTCGAATTGCTCTATTAGCTGCTCTATTATTCGCTTCTCACTACTCAATTCTCATACCTCGCAAATAATCTCAGAGTGAAATTCAAGGTTCTATATGTTCTCCTTTTTGAAAAATAGTTGGAATCCTATCTAGAATCGACTTCTCCTTTTGGGATATGGTGTGAAGTGCTTTCTTTGTTTGGTGCTGAACCATTCAGTTGAAGCATCAATATTCCTTAATGACCGAAGAATATCAAATGAAACCCAACGACTAACCTCTGGGTGTGAAGAGTATTCCCAGAGTCCATACTGACCTTGCTGTTCTAGAATCCATTTCACAAGCTCATCAACTCTAGGGTCTTCTCGATTAGCACCTACCCTTGAACAGATGTCTAGAACTAATGATGGATCGAATTTAGCATGATATGTGAGACCACCTCGATGTGGCTCTACACCAATATATCTGGCGACATTGAATCCAAGATTGTTGCGGTCTCTTGTTTCTCTTCCAAGAAGATGGTCTAACGCTTCTCGTGCTTCAGTGCTATTGTTACGTTTTGGATGATATGCGAAACAAAGCAGCGACTGAGTTGTATTGGTCCTGCAACCCCATTGAGAGTATGGCAGTCTTCTGTATCCTGCAATTCCAACAAAGACATCTTTGACCTTCCCTGCGGGCCATGTTCCATCTTCAAGGCGTACATTCAATAACCACTCAAACGCCCGCTCTGAACGAGAATCTTCCCCATATCCACACATCACTAATCCAAGAAGAGGAATTGAAGTTTGAACTGGAGACATAGTATACGGTCCTCGAGTATACTCATAATCAGCAACACGCTCAGGTAAAGGCCAAGAACCATCCTTCCTCTGTTTGGAAAAGATGTACTCTACTCCCCTTTTTATAGCTGGATGGTCATTGTTTAGTCCCAAATACCCTAAACGCATAAGGGCTGCAGTTGTGGCTCGAATTGCCCCACCAATAGTATATCCTGCTTGATCTAGTTCTCTCCATTTTCCGCTCTCTTTCTGTAGATTGAGTAGTGATGTGATAATTGGATCTTCTTCTCTGAGTTTCACAAGTTCTTTTGCCTCGTTATCATCTGAATTACGACCAAGTAGCTCAGTCAACACCAAATATCGAAGACTTGGAGACCTGTCTGCTAACAAAAGTGGTACCCAAGTCATATTCTTCCCTCCAGGATCCCTTTGATGTATGGGGATGTTGGTGTATCCATTTTGGAGATTTCAATTGGATTGCCTTCTGCAATTACTAGACCACCTTCTGGCCCACCCTTTGGTCCGAGCTCAATTAGCCAATCACATGCAGCTAAAACATGGGGGTGGTGTTCAATCACAAATACACTGTTCCCCTCAGACACCAGCTGATGCAAGACTTGAACTAATCGATTGACATCTTCAAGATGCTGACCTACAGTTGGTTCATCAAGAATGAAGAGCGTCCCTCGTTGTGATTTCTTGGTTAGTTCTTGAGCTATTTTGAGTCTTTGAATCTCACCGCCTGATAGTGTCCAACTTGGCTGTCTAAGGACAAGGTAGTCTAATCCAACATCCAATGCAGGACGAAGTTTGGTTTCAACTCTCTCTTCGTCTTTGAATAGCTCATAGATCTCTTTCAGAGTAAGATTATTCAATTCTGGGAGGGAATAGCCCTTAACCATCACATCCCAAGCTTCAGGGGATCGACCACTTCCAGCACATACTTCACACTCTGTGTAAACTGTCGGTAGGAACCCAAGATCTGTCCGCAACCTCCCAGCTCCCTCGCAGATTGAGCAGGGTTGACTTAACTTCTTCTTGTCAAGATCAAGTGAGATTGCATCCTCGCTTTCAGCGTAAACATCAACAAGGACCCTTAGAATATCTAGCGCTTGACCAGGTGAGCGAATACCCTTTCGACCTTGATCGAGAACTATGACTCTATTGGGTTCATTCCTTATGCTGTCATATTCTTCTGGCTCAGTTTCCTCATATGCTACACTCGTTGTGAATTTCTTGGGGGCTATTGCACGAGCTAGAGTATCAATAAGCAACGTACTCTTCCCAGATCCTGATACTCCGCAAAAACCAACGAGAACACCTAGAGGTACCTCAAGAGTTACATTTTGTAGATTATTGCCTCTTGCTCCAACGATCTTCATCCATGCAATGGGTGTTCTTGGAGATGATGCGAAACTGAACCTTCTATCTCCTTTCAACCACTTTGCAGTTATTGAATCGGTCTTTGCTACAGCAGATGGACTTCCCTTAGCCACAATTCTACCTCCTTCTGTTCCTGCAACTGGACCCATGTCAATCAGCTCATCCGCAGCTTTAATGATTGCTAGATCATGTTCAACAACAATTGGAGTGTTCCCCTCAATCTTGAGCTCCTCAAGAGCATCCAAGAGCCCGTCCACCTCTGAGGGATGCATCCCGCGTGATGGTTCATCTAATAGAATAGTCAGAGAAGTCATACCACTTCCTAACAAGCTGGATAAGATGATTCTCTGTGCTTCCCCTGCTGAAAGCGATAGTGCTGATTGATTTAGATGAACATAACCAAGTCCAACCTGTTCGAGAAATCTTACACGTTTCAATGCAGTTTGCAAATTGTCTTGGGTGAAATATACATCTGAGTCTGGAACCTTGAGCTTTAGGAGAATCTTTCTCAATTCTGAAATTGTACAGTTTTTCAGCTGATGTACATTCTGACCCAAGATTTTGAATGCTAGATAATCTTCCTTAAGACCCGTACCATTACAACATTCGCAGACAATGCGGTTACTGAAAGTCTGACCTACATCCCAATCATTTACAAGTCTATAGAATCCCCACCAAGCTTGCTTACCAGAAACCTTTGTCCTCTTTCCTCTGCGAGTTCCAAGATATGAGAATTCAAGCTTTTCAGAATCTCCATACAGGAAGGCTCTCTTTCCTTCCTCTGAGATGTCCTTCCAAGGTGTTGTTTGAGGATCAAATCCATACTTATTACCAAGAGCTATAAGCAATCCTGCAGCCGCACTAGTTGGCTCACAGAAGTATTTTCCGGGATAATAACCTGGAGAATACATCGCTCCTAGGCATAGTGGTTTTTCAGGTGCAATAATGAGTTTCTCTGGTGCAGGAATGTTCTTTGTTCCAACTCCACTACACTCGCTACAAGCAGCATAATATGTGGTCGCGGAGAAAGCACGGGGACTGACTAAGGGTTTTGTTGTTCCACATTTTGGGCAACTCCACCTTTCATTCCGCTCCATTCGGGTTCCACAATCAAGACATAGTCTTTCTGCGATTGCCGCGTATAGGACATTGATATGATTGGAAATCTCTGTGACAGTTCCTACTTTGGACCGACTTTCATAAACTGCCCACCATCCAGCGCCTCTCCTTCGTCTTGAAGAAATCGCTATTGATACTCCCAGACCACTCACGCTGTCTACTGGGGCTTCGGGTCCTTCACTTGTTCCCTGGCGCTCATATACTGAAAGCGACTCCAAGAACCTTCTCTCTGCCTCTGCTTGCAATACATCTCTAATGAGTGATGATTTGCCTGATCCTGAAATCCCTGTGACCACTGTCAGCTTTGCTTTCTTGATATCTACACTCACCGACTTCAAATTGTTGGCTCTTGCGTTCTTTATAGAAATCCTATCCGCCCGAATGTTTGTCTTCCCAGGTTGTTTTCGAGGTTTTACTTTCTTCTCATTTTCTAGTGCCTGTGCAGTTTGTGATACTTTGACAGCATAGATTCCTGTTGGTGGTCCACAGTATAATACCTCACCACCATCAGGACCTGCTGAGGGACCAAGGTCAATGAGCCAGTCAGCAGATTTTATGATGTCAGTATTATGTTCAATAACTACAATTGTTGCTCCTTCTTTGACAAGTCTATCAAGAACCGAGAGCAGACCAAACAAATCGTATGGATGAAGACCTGTTGAAGGTTCATCTAGAATAAGGAGTTTAGATGATAGTGATTTCTTCCCCAAGTATTTGGCCAATTTTATCCTCTGTGCCTCACCCCCAGAAAGACTCGGAGAGCTCTGACCTAACTTCAGATAACCAAGTCCAATGGTGACAAGCGCATCTAGAATACTCTCTACCGACTTTCTCTTGCTCTCTGAGAGACGTGTATCTTGTGTAAGAATCGAATGGACTTCAGAGATTGATAAGTTGTAGAAATCTGCTATGGATAAATCTCGTTCTTTGAATTTAATCCGAGATTGAAGCACCTCTTCATTATACCTCTGACCATCACAATCTGAACATGTAATCCAAATTGATGGAAGATAACGCATCTTGACTTCAACAGCTCCCATCCCTTGGCATGTGGGACAAGCTCCTTCAGGTCGATTGAACGAGAAGTGTGAAGCCGAGAGACCAGTTTCAGAAGCATAGAGGTCTCTAATGATGTCAGAGAGTTTTGTATACGTACCTGGATTTGACCTGGGATTCTTGCCTATAGGTTTCTGATCGACCATTACTGGTCTGAGCTTCTTTCCCTCAATTGATTTGCATCCAACTGGTTTACCAGTTTCAAGTGTGGGCACAAGTACGTGTTGAACTAGTGTACTCTTCCCAGACCCGCTGACTCCTGTGATTACAGTAAGTCTACTCACTGGCATGTCTACAGAAATCTCTTTCAGATTGTGCTTGGTTGCACCACTAATCCTGATGAACTCATCAGGTTCTGGGTGAGACTTCAGAGTGGGTACATGTTCTCTCAGACTG
>Ga0209427_10000292_pt1 | contig 51123 bp, 44 predicted proteins | sample DeeMarSWOR136_30_FD_187465 | JGI IMG/M metagenome (GOLD analysis project Ga0209427, IMG submission 187465) | Marine sediment microbial communities from White Oak River estuary, North Carolina - WOR-1-36_30 (SPAdes) (version 2) | ecosystem: Environmental > Aquatic > Marine > Intertidal zone >...
AAGATCGCGTCGTTAAGGCGTATATGACACGGTTTTGGTGAACTATTTGCTATAAAGAACTGCCTTGAGAGAATATGATGGATGAGACAGCTTTATAACATGCGTTGGAAACAATCTAACATCGTTTCAGAGAGAGACTGACTCTCCCCAGTCGTCAATCAAAAAGGTTCCTTTTAAGGTATTGAGATACCTGATGGTGTTAAGGATACGACAATTGGAATAGTCGAGAAATTTATGGCTGCCTTTACTTGAATCAAAGTTTTTGACCCTGTTTGAGAAATTATAAAAAAGATTAGGAGATTAAAGGAGATCCGGATAATAATTTGAGGCTCATATATGCTAATTCAGAGTTTCTTTTATCTTGGTCCTGATCTTCTCTTTGTCTGGCAGGGCATATCGTTCCATAGGTGGACTGTACGGGATAGGAACATCAAGACCGCATGCCCGCTTCGGGGATGACTTCAGGCGTTTGAAAACTTCTTCATCTTCGACCACTATCGCGGTCAGTTCTGCGGCCGCACCGCTGGTGATACACGCTTCATCGACCACCACCAACCTGCCTGTCTTGGCTACAGAAGCCCTGATGGTCTCTTTATCCAGAGGATTCAGCGTACGTGGGTCGATTACTTCTATTGAAATACCTTCTTTCTCCATCTCTTCAGCCACAGCCAGAGCGTCATGCACCATCTTGGCGAGGGCTACAACCGTAACGTCAGTCCCTTCCTTTCTGACAGCAGCCTGGCCGAAAGGAAGGGTATATTCATCCTCCGGTACTTCGCCTTCGATTGCGTCCAGCATCATGTGTTCGAAAGATATTACCGGATTATTGTCTCTGATAGCTGCTTTCATCAATCCCTTCATATCATAAGGCGTAGCCGGCAGGGTAATTTTCAGGCCCGGGACATTCATATACATGGAGTAAGGGCTGATTGAGTGCTGGGCGGCGAACGATTTGCTGGCACCTACGGTCATACGATAGACGATAGGAAATCTGGCCTGCCCGCCGAACATGTAGGTAATTTTGGCTGCCTGGTTGACGAACTGGTCCATGGCCACGAACCCAAAGGTTGCCATCCTTATATCAACTACTGGCCTGAAACCCGAACCGGCCAGGCCGATAGCCGCTCCGACAAAAGATGATTCGGAAATAGGTGTTTGCCTTATTCTGGCTTCACCGAACTCCCGCCTTAAGTCGGGTGGTATATCCGTGGCCAGGTGTACGGTCTTTTCGTCCCGGCGGAATTCCTCCATCAGTGCTTCCGAGGCCGCCTGTCGGTAACTTATCTTTCTCATCTTTCAATACCTCATGTATAATCTGGCTCAGGCAGAAAAAACATCCTCAATGGCATCTTCGGGCGCGGGGAGAGGACTTGCCAGAGCGTAGTCGACGGCATCATCAATCCGCTGCATTACCCGGGTGTTGATTTCTTCAAGTGTCTGTTTCGTAACGATGCCTTCTTTCAGCAGTATCCTCTCGAACCTAAGTAGGGGACATTTTTTCTTCCAGGCTTCAATTTCCTCGACCGGACGGAGGTCCGGCAGGCCGGGCGCTTCATAATGACCGCGCCATCGGTAAGTCATAAATTCCAGAAAAACAGGCCCTTTACCGGCTCTGACATCGGCTAATGCCTTTTTCGTCGTCTCGTAAACAGCCTCGACGTCATTACCATCAATTACAATGCCGGGTATGCCGTACCCTCCGGTGGCTCTCTCCGAAACATGGTCCAGACCGGTGGCATACCGCACGTGAGTATTAACACCGTATAAATTGTTCTCGCAGGCGAAGACAAGCGGCAGCTTCCATATCGATGCCAGGTTCAGAACTTCATGAAACTCGCCTTCATTGGTAGCACCGTCGCCGAAAAACAGCACCACCACCCTGTCACCGCCCTCCAGCTGGGCTGCCAGCGCCGCTCCCCCGGCGATAGGCAAACCACCGGCTACAATTCCGTTGGCGCCCAGCATACCGATGCCGAAATCAGCAATGTGCATCGAGCCGCCTTTCCCCTTGCAATAACCGGTTTTACGGCCATATATTTCTGCCATCATGCGGTTGAGGTCGGCACCCTTGGCGATACAGTGCCCGTGGCCTCGATGATTGCTGATAATGCGGTCATCCAACCGCAGATTGGTACAGACGCCGGTTGCCACAGCCTCCTGACCGATATAGGAGTGTACTATGCCCGGAATGGCCCCGCTGTGGTAATCTATCACCATCCTTTCCTCAAAACGCCGGATGGTCAGCATTACCTGATATAAATGGAGAAGCTCCTCTTTGTTATTCTTCATCGCTGTTATTCCCTTCTCTTATTTGAAAGTCTGGTCCGCTATTTTATAATTAATTACCTAGCGGTTCCAGACCGGCCTCACTACTGGCGTCATTGATATGTATTTATCCAGCCGTTTTAAATACGGACGAGTAAACTCATTAGCCATTAATCGTTGGTTCAATCCCAACCGCTGCCACTTTTTTAAGCCTGTTTTGCACGTCTGCTGAGTTCTCCTGGGAAGTATTTACTGGCTGATCCAGGCATTAAAACGCAGCCCTGAAGCCGGGTCGTACTCCCGTTCGAATGCTTCGGGGTACTTCTCCCTCCATTCCTCCATCTGCGCCATTGTTACCTTCTCTACTTCAACCAGGTAGCCGCTCGTGGCCATTCCCGGGCAGTGTTTGGAGACTATCCCGTCGGGAGATATCAGGTTGATAGCACCCCCGCGGTCGAGTTCCCCCGGTATTATCCAGTCGGTCCTGGCTCCATGGTCCATGTAAACGACGCCGGGACTGATTCTTTCCCAGACGATAGCCCCGCCGAGCACGGTCCCCCTTTCGTTATACGCCGTTACTATATCTCCGTCCTTTATGTTCCTGGCTGCGGCGGTTGAAGGATGTATCCAGAGGGGTTCGTACATATAACCGTCCCAGGCTTTTACTTTACAGGTTTTAATCTCCCTGGTCCAGGATATATCATCGCACTGGGCATGCATTCTCCACCGGCCGTGGTTGGACATCATCAGCAGGGGGTATTTTTTTGCCCTGGCGCTGGAAAGCCTTTCATCATGTGTTTCGCTTTTTTCCACCCATTTAGGTATCGGCTGTCTTTCTTTGTCGTCGGGGAAGTGCTTTGCCAGCCTCTCCGAATATATTTCCAGTTTTCCGGAGGGTGTTGTTAATGGGTATTTTTCTGGGTCCTTGTAGAACTGCCTGAAACCGGGAGGGTCATCTTCCCAGTCCTCGGCAACCGGGAAGACGAAGTACTCCTTTTCCTTGAACTCCCCCCAGGAGATAAACTCCGGCAGACCTATGCCTTCGTAAGTATATTTTATCCAGTCCTCCAGGGTCTTGCCACCGGTAACCTCGTCAAACTTGCCCATCTTTTTAGCTACTTCCAGGACGGCTTCATAGTCGCTCTTGGACTCGCCGACCGGCTCTATAGCCTGCCTCTGGAGCAGTACGTTAATGAATTGCACACCCTGGGCGCTGTTGGTCATGATGTCATCCATCTCGTAGAGGGTACTGATGGGCAGGATGATATCGGCTAAAATCGTATCGTTTTCCAGCCACTGGTGCTGCGCCACAATGCATTCTATTTTGGAACTGCGGTAAGCCTCGGCAAACTTGTGACCTTCGTTCCAGCAGGTGGTCAGGCAGGGATTATCGGTCCATATCATATGTACTTCCGAGCAACCCTCGGCGGGATATTGATATTTTACAAACTGGTTCTCTACCGGCTCCATGTTGGCGCTGGAACCCCAGAAAGTGACCGGCGGATTGAGGATTGCCTGCTTAAAGAGTGTCTTGGGGAAGAATTGCTTCTGGCTGACGCGAGCGCCGTGGCAGGAGGGCATCAGTATGCGGTCGGTAAAAGCGAGGTCGCTGGCCATGTTCACCCAGGTATATTTGTTGCCCGCTGCCGTAACGCTCCGGGGCATGCCGAGGTACGTCATAATGCACTGGTGTACGCCAGGCTTGCCAAGTCCTTGCATCGCCAGGAGAACACCCTCCAGTCGGGCTGGTTCGTGGGAGTAAGGTCCCCGGATATAACCCCCGCCGAAGTAATGCGAAATAGACGTAACCCTGGTGGCGAATTCCCTCGCCAGAGCTTTAATCGTCCACTCCGGCACGCCGCACTTGGGAGAAGCCCATTCGGGTGTCTTGGCAATTCCGTCTTCTTTACCCAGAACGTAGTCCTTGAATTTATCGAAGCCGACGGTATGAGTAGCGATATATTCCTCATCATAGCGGCCCTCGGTTATCCAGACATAAGCTATCGCCAGTTGCAGCGCAGCATCGGTATTCGGAAAAACCGGTATCCATTTGTCGGCATGGACGGCGGCGCCGTAATTGAGCTCGGGGCAGATGTATACCTGCTTAATGCCGATTTCCGTCCAGAAATAGCTGAGCCGGCTCGCGAACTGCCCCCGGAACCCCCATGGCGTCGTCTCCGGGTCACCGCCCCACATCAGGAGTAATTCAGTATTTTCTGTAATATCCTTGACGATATTGGCTGCCGGGAGCATGTGACCGCATAAGCCCGTACCCCAGACGTGCATACCACCGTAATACCACCCCTCCCAGCTATCCGCGTTCCTGATCTGCTGCGTCCAGCCGCCCCCCAGTGCCCGGAGCAGCAAGCCGGGTAGTCCGTGGGGTCCCTGCACCAGCTTGCATTCGCCGTGCCCATCACCCTGGGCTAAAATGGCGTAGGGCCCGTATTTCTGACGCACCCTCGTTATCTCGCTCGCAATGATGTCCGTGGCTTCATCCCAGGAGATCCTCTGGTACTTGCTCTTGCCCCGGTTCTGCGGATTTCTCTCGCCGTTCGGGTCCCAGTCGACCCGTTTCAGGGGGTACTTAATCCGGTTCGGCGAATATATTCTCTTCTTATAAGCCAATGAGTAAGGGCCGGGAAGAGATTTCCAGTTGGGCTCCAATGTCTTGCCATTCTTTCGGAACTGCCACGGATTGAGGTCTTCCCGTTTGTATTTCCAATCATAATGCAAAGGCCTAATCCTGATTATCTTGCCGTCTTTCACGTCCACGGCACCTTCAACGCCGCCGGTGGTCACGCCGCTGAGACCAACCGTCCTGAGGACGGTTTTCACTTTACCGGTCATATTTGAAACTTTTTTTACCACGTCGGGCAACCTCCTTCCGTGTTTACCCTCAAACCGTCCTCCCCGCCTCGAAACCGTCCCAGACAGCCCCCATGATATTACGCGGTTCTCGGCAATCGCCGACCATATAAACGTTTGAGAACCGCCCTTTGAGAGCCTGGTATAGTCCGCTATTGGATTTCAAGCCTGCTGCTATAACAACCGTATCTACATTTATTATATTTTCAGAATCTCCGTTGTCAACGATTATGCCTGCGTCGGATATTTCCCGGACATTGGCTCTGGTTAGGATATTCACCTTATTCAATGCCAGTAAGTCTATAAGCATCATGCGGTTCATCAGTGGTACCGATAAAAATTCTCCCATCAATTCCGGCAACATCTCGACAACGGTCACCTGCTTTCCCTGATCCGCCAGCCATATCGCCGTCTCGCAGCCTATCATGCCTCCGCCGATAACGACTACTTTATCGCCTGCTTTTTTCTTACCCAGCATTAATTCTGTGCAGGTAATTACAGTTTCTCTGTTGATGCCGGGAATGTCCGGTATGACGGGATTCGAGCCGGTGGCGACGATAACGGCATCCGGGCCTTCCCGGGCGATGAGCGTCGGGGATACCTCTATCCCCATTCTTACTTCTATGTCCAGTTTTTCGAGTTCGTTTTTGTACCAGTCCAGCAGCGTGACTACATCTTCTTTAAAGTTGGGCACAGAGGCCTCGATTAAGTGACCGCCCAGGTCTTTCCCTTTTTCGTACAGTACCACCTTGTGACCTCTAATTGCGGCGACCCGTGCCGTCTCCATTCCGGCGACGCCCCCGCCGATAACGATGACGTTTTTCAGCGTTTCTGCTTTCTTGAGCCGGTACTCCCTCTCTCTGCCGCAGGCGGGATTGACTGCGCAACTGAGTGATTTGCCCTTCATAAATTGCCAGATACAACCTTCGTGGCACCCGATGCAAGGACGGATATCCTTCACCCTGCCTTCAGAAACCTTGACGGGCCAGCAGGGATCAGCGAGCAGCCCCCTGCCTATAGCCACCATGTCGGCCTTCCCTTCCGTAATTACCTCTTCCGCCAGCTCCGGGACTTCCAGCCTGCCGACGGCGATTACCGGGATATTGACTGCTTTCTTGACCATTGCCGCCATATCCGCCATGCAGCCGTGCGCCTGATATCCCGGGGGGTGCGCCCAATACCAGCTATCGTAACAGCCGGCATCCACGTGCAGGGAATCGAACCCGGCTTTCTCGAGCAGTCTCGCCATTTCCAGACCTTCTTCGATATCGCGTCCGGCTTCTTCGTATTCCTCTCCGGCAAGTGCCCCGTCGTTGAAACCCTTGATATAGTGTTTCAAGCCGAACCGGTACTGTACCGGGAAATCGGTCCCGGCGTGTTCCTTGATGATATTCAGTACCTCTATGGGCAGGGTAAGCCTCCCCTTGAGGTCGCCGCCGTATTTATCAGTCCTCTTGTTCCAGATAGTCGTAGTAAACTGGTCAAAGAGATAACCTTCGTGGCCGTGTAGTTCGAATCCGTCAACTCCGGCGGCTACCAGGAAGTCAATGGCGCTGCCGAAAGCCTCGACGATTTCTTCCACTTCACCCGTCTCCAGGGATCGGCAGGTGACTTCCGGATTGTAAAAATGGGGTACCGCTGAAGCCGATACTGGCCGGGCGCCGGAAGCGAGGAGCGGAATGACGCGACCGAATCCCGCCGTTAACTGCACGAATAATTTGGCTCCCAGGGCATGGACGCCTTCGCAAAGCTCATGGAAAGCCTCCGTCGATGCCTGATTAATCATGTGCCTGTGGCTGCCGGTACTCCCTCTTTCATCCCATACCTGAAAAAGACCGGTAATTATCAGCCCCACACCACCCCTGGCTCTTTCTACATAGTAGTCAACGGCGCGTGGCCCGGGATTGCCGTCCGGAGTAGTCAGACCGATAATACCCATCGGCGCCATGGCGATTTTGTTCTTAATACGTACCTTACCTATGTTTACCGGTTCGAATAATTTGGGATATGCCATGACGCGTGTGTTTCCTTTCGTCAGTAATTAAATCAAGCGATAGTAAATAATATTATAGTTATATCAGTAAAATTGATGCAAAAATACCACTGGTTGCCGGCCCAACGGCAAGGAGCCAGGCTCAACTATGTCGAAGAGTAGAGTTCGGCCCTTCTTTTTATCCTGCGCGGTTTGAAGGTTTCGGACTACGTGACCCAGGCGTAAAAACGCAGCCCGGAAGCCGGTAAACTGATCATGGACCTGCCCGGGTTATGTAAAAAGGCCAATACCGACTGATAAAGCCCCCTACAGAATCGACAACGTCTCATGAAATTGCCTGGTGGCTCATTGTTATCTATGTGGCTGCCGGAGTCATCGTGGTCGTCCTATAATTGCTGATAATTTTACGTGCATTTCCGCAAGCGTAAATCACGCCTCCGGCGAGATAATCGATTTTTGCCCGTTTTCTCGATATGCTATTGCCTCAACTGAATTTTCGTGACTCACTATTGGTAGAAACCGGTGAGCCAGCCAGATAACGATCAAAGCATCGGCAACAAGCCCCAGCGAGATAGCGAACTCCATCCAGTGAGGGAAATAAATATAGCCCGGGCGCATGCCCAGAGCCAGCATACTCACATTAAAACGATTAAACATCAATCCGACAACGATCAGCACTGAAGTCCAAAAAACGATATTACGGTTTTGCCTCATATTAGGAATTGAGAAGAGGATAATGGGTGCGATGACACCCACGATAATTTCACCCCACCATAGCAGATTCTGTGGGTATGCTGTGAAGATGAGTCCTAATTCACCTACTGCCGTAAGTTCAAATACTTTAAACAGCAGATAAAGACCCAGGATATAGGGAATTGCCCTTGCCAGGCCGCTCAATACATCTATATCCAGCTTGTGGCCAAAGACCCTGGTACTTAAAGTTGACTCGAAGATAACCATAGCCGGCCCCACGGCGATTGCCGAAGTTAGAAATAGAATTGGTAGGATTGGTGTATACCATAAGGCATGTAGCGTTTCCGGCATCATCAATAGCATTGACCCCAGTGAGGACTGATGTAGTGTTGACAGGACAACACCGGCAATTACCAGGGGTATCTGTATCGCCCGGATAACGCGCCAGGGGATATGCCAGTTAATACGCTTAACGACCGGAAGGTTGCTCTTGTTTAAGCCTTCAAAGACAGCCGGGCTGAACTCAAGGGCAAGCACAGCCGTATATGACATCACACACATGCCGACTTCAAACAATGGAGAGTGGATGTTCCAGTTGATAATGATATGCCAGATATACCAGGGTTGTCCCAGGTCAACCAGCAGGGCAAGAATTACCAGGGTATAGCCCAGAAAGGCGGTCAGGACCGCCGGTCTCACCACGGAATGATATTTTTTAAGATTGAAGATGTAGACAGCGCCGGCAAGAGTGAATCCACCGGCAGCCAGAGCGACGCCACAATATAGGTCGAAGCTAATCCACAGCCCCCAAGGTCGGCCGTCACTCAGATTGCTTATTGCCCCCAGTCCGTTAACGTAGCGGAAAATCATTACTGCCAAGCCGATAATAACCAGGACACTGAGAATAAAGGTGCCGACCGGAAACGAACGTTTTGGCATTATTTCGTTACCTCTTCTTTAGCATCGGCCTTTTCGCGACGTATACGTTCACGTCTTTTCACCAGCCAGTATATACCGGACATAACCGTCGCCACTCCCAAAAGCACAGGTGGAACGGCGCCCATGGCACGTTCAACATCGAGAGTTACCGGCTCGGAACCGAGAGTTGGCATGCCAAGCTTTTCGAAGGGGACGGGAGAAAGATATAACCATGATGTACCGCCCGCCTCATTCTCTCCGTAGATATGGTTTACGTATTTTTCCGGCGAGGCAGCGATGCGTTCCCTGGCCTCAGCAATAAGCTCCTCCCGCTCACCCAGTTTGAGGGCACCGGTAGAACAGGCCGAGACACAGGCTGGTTTCAATCCGTTACTCTGCCGGCCCGCGCAGAAGGTGCACTTGCGAATCCAGGGTAGGGGACTATCCCACTGAAAAGTCGGTATACCGAAGGGACAGGCTACCATGCAATAACGACAGCCAAAACATATATTATCATCATAAATTACCGGTCCATCGGGTGTCTTCTTTAAAGCGCCCACCGGACAGGCTGCCGCACAGGCAGGGTGCTCGCAGTGCATGCATTGAACTTTATTAAACACGAAGTGGAACTTGCCGTTATCTTCTACTTCCCTGAAGCGTATCTTGGTTAACGTGCTGGCAGATAATTGGGGAGGGTTTTCGTAAGTCCCCTGATTGGTAGTCATCTCCCGTGGCATCTCGTTCCACTGCTTACAAGCAACCTGGCAGGCTCTGCATCCTATGCATTTGGTTGCGTCATAGAGTACGGCTATACTCATCTTATGCCTTCCTTACATTGCACAGGAAAGTCTTGTACTCCGGTATGGTCGTGTTGGCGTCACCGACATGGGGGGTGAGGATGTTGCCGCTGTCTCCGGTAGCCATGCCGCTATAACCCCAGTGATTGAGTACACCTATATGATGAATGGTTCTGCCGTCCACTTTCAGGGGGCGGAAGCGCCTGGTGACCACGGCTACGGCCTTGATTTCTCCCCGTGCTGTGCTTATTATCACCTTATCGCCGCTGGCGATGCCTTTTTCGTTAGCCAGTTCCTCGCCCATTTCCACGTACATCTCCGGCATGAGCTCTACAAGCCAGGGAAGATTCCTGGTCATGATGCCGGTCTGCCAGTGCTCGGTACACCGATAGGTAGTCCCCACATAAGGGAACTGCTCGGGTGTGCCGCGCTTATTCATGAAAGTGCCAATAAAGGCGCAGGGATTATTCTTGGTACTTGACATCAAATTATCTTCAAGCGGACTCTCCCACGGCTCATAGGCTTCAGGTAGCGGTCCCTCGGCAAGGCCATAGCCCCAGAGGCAAGCCACCCCTTCGGGCTTCATTATGAATGGAAGATATTTCTCGCCTTCTTTAGCCTGGTTTATCGGCGGCCAGCCACCGTCGGGAACATCGCCCTGCCACTTGGTTTCAGGACTATAGCCAAGAATGACGGGGTGCTCCCTGTCCCAGGGCACTCCGTCCAGGTCGACTGATGCCCGGTTGTATATAATTCGCCGGTTAAGCGGCCAGCACCAGGCCCAGTCGGAGTACAGGCCGATTCGGCTGGGGTGGGAATCCACTGTATTTCGCCTTTTAGCTTTATTGCCTTCCGTCTCGGTATACATATTGCAATAGAGCCAGTTCCCGGAGCTGGTATCTCCATTGTCCTTGAGAGCTCCGAAGCTTTCCATTAATTTACCGGTGGTCAGGTCATAGCCGTTAATCTCTCTGGCGACATCATCAGCGGTAATATGAACTCCGTAATCCCAATTCAGCCTGTTAATGGCTTCAGCATGAGGCGCAGCGCTATCCGTCCTGTAAAGCTCCTTCAGCTTAAGCATGATGAGGTTCATAATTTCCAGGTCTGGCATAGCCTTACCGGGCGGCTCCAAAGCTTTGTAGCGCCACTGTACCCAGCGACTGCTATTGGTTATGCTTCCTTCTTTTTCATAGGAACAGGCCGCCGGGAGAACAAACACCTCAGTCTTGATGCCGGAGGGAGTCACCCCGGGCCTTTTCCAGAATTCAGATGTTTCATTCATCCAGATATCAGCGACAACGAGCCAATCCAGATTACCCAAAGCTTCACGTTCGCCACTGGAATTGGGGCCCCCCACAGCCGGATTTTGCCCCCAGACCCATAGGCCTTTGATTTTGCCCTGCCCCATCGCCTCGAACATCCCGATGTGTGTATAGTTCACCTTGGGGTCACACCTGGGCAGATAATTAAAGCAGAAGTCATTATCCTTGATAGCTGCCTCACCATACCAGGCTTTAAGCAGACTGACTATGTACTTTTTATAATTGCCCCACCAGTTGGCACTTGTATCCCCTGCCAGTCTCTGAGGCGTTATAGTTAAAGGAGCGACTCTCTTGAGGTAAGTCTCAAGGTCGGCATCACTTTCCCTCGGTACGGCGAGATAGCCGGGCAGGAGGTGACTTAGCAGGGACATGTCGGTCGAGCCCTGGACATTTGACGTACCCCGCAGGGCGTTTATACCGCCGCCGGCAACACCCATGTTCCCCAGCAGGAGCTGGAGTATGGCGTAGGACCGCACGTTCTGGGTTCCGTAAGTGTGCTGCGTGGTTCCCATGGCGTACATAATGGTACCGGCCTTACCTGTTCTCCCTGTGGCACAGAAGGTGCGGCAGACATCCATGTATACATCTTTGGGCGTGCCGGTGATCCGACACACGGTATCCATATCATAGCGGGAGTAGTGCTTCTTCAATAGCTGAAAAACACAATTGGGGTCTTTCAATGTAAGGTCAGCAGCCGGTGTTTTTTTATCAGCGTATTGCCAGGCGGCCTTGGCTGCCGGAGTATACTGCCCGTCGATAACCTCGCCGAATAATCCACTGCTAAATTTAAAGTCCGAATTAACAATAAAGGCAGCATTGGTGTACTGCCTTATATATTCCATGTTGTAGTTATCTTGATTTTTCTCCATATCATCAAGCACGTAGTTTATCATGCCGCCGATGAAGGCTATGTCTGTGCCCGACCTTAACGGTGCGTATATATGAGCTTCTGAAGAGGTACGGTTAAACCGCGGGTCGACGTGGATGAGCTTGGCTCCTCTCTCAATTGCTTTGGTAATCCATTTGAAGGATATCGGGTGGTTTTCGGCGGCATTGGAGCCAATAATCAAAATGCAGTCGGCATTCCCGATATCTATCCAGTGATTGGTCATGGCTCCTCTGCCGAAGCTCTCCGCCAGACCGGCGACGGTAGCTGAGTGTCATATTCGAGCACAGTGTTCTAAATAGACCACACCAAGGGCTCGATTCATCTTGGACAGCAGGTAACATTCTTCATTGTCCAGCTCGCCGCCACCCAGGCTGGCGATAGCGTCAGTCCGGGTCGCCCCGGCATTCCAGTGATTATCGCGAGTGGTCTTGACTCTCCTGACGATTGCTTCTATCATCCAGTCCCATGTCTTCTCTTCCCATTCATTTGTGTTGGGAGCCCTGTATAGGGGCTTGGTAAGTCGGTATGGGTTTAGTTCACCGTCTACCTGGTGAATCTGAGCCATAGCCAAGCCTTTGGGACACAGGCTTCCCTTACTGACGGGGTGGTCAGTGTCTCCCTCCACCTTGATGGTTCCGTCTTCATAGGTCGTCACGGTGGCGCCGCAGCCAACACCACAGTAGCAGCATATGGTGTTTGTCTCTTTAACCTTCTTTTTTAAAGGAAAATCTGGAGGAGCCGCCACGGCGGCTCCTCCAGGGAGAAAGCCTAAAGCCACTGTGGTACCAATACCTGCACCCGATAGTTTTAAGAAATCTCTGCGATTTAGTTTCACGGATGATACCTCGTCGGTGTTTTGTGTTTTATCATCTTCAAGCAGCTATCTACTCATTAATTTATGAAGCAGCTTAGATGCCTGTTGCAAGATAACAACTACATCTGTTTTTACTTGGCTGCCCTTACCAACTTGCTTGCTTCTTTTTCGTGAGCCGCTCGTTTTTGAGCGACTCGCCTGGACCTCGCTTCCTTGATAGCAGCATAAATACCACCGACGTTTATGTACCAGATGAATGCCACCGGGAAAAGGATAACGGGTATTGCTATTACCAGAGCCACAACAATCTGCCATTCCATTTCCTCGGTCCTCCTTTGAAAGTAATTGTGATTATTTCACTTTGACCGCTAACCCGGTTTTCTCACGGGCAGCTTTACTTGATATCATTGTCTTCCTTACCTTCGAACACAGCTTATCATCCTGCAGACAGGACTTACGTCCGCCGTTGTGCCTATTTATAGCCTTAAAAACCTAAGTATTAATACCTATTTCCATCGTTTTTCTGTCAGGAAAATATGATGGTTGAAGCTTTAACTCTGAGGATGTACAACTAAAAATAATCTAGCAGTAAAGGAGCATCAGCAGGGCAAGATAAAGATAACCATCAGCGATAATGGTAGAATGTTTAAAATTCACGAGAGAACAGGCGATCCGGCCAAGAATGGCAATTGTAGACCATAGTAGAATGCTGCTTTTAGACCATTGTTGTCTCATCTTTCCCACTTAATAGTGGGTACGAAGACTTTATTTTCTTCATTTTATCCGGCACGGCCTACCAGCTTCATAAGAACATTCCTGTTTTTTCAGGAGGTAACGCCTTCTTTAACTCTCTTCTTCCTTCTTTTCCAACCAATGACTTCCAGCAGGTCGCCGATAGCCTTATCCTGTTGTATCTCATGTCGTAACGGCATATCAACGTCCACCCAGTATCTCAGCCGGCGCCCTTCTCGCTTCTTGGTAATATATTCATCGGCTTCGAGGTCGTTGATGATATTACGGGTAGCTTTTTCGGTAATGCCGATAGTCGCCGCTATCTCTCTGGCCGTAATCCTCGGCTGCTGGGCAATAAGACACAGTACAAGGGCGTGGTTTGTTAAAAATTTCCATCCCGGCATAGTAATGCCTCCTCAATTTTTCCCTGGGTACCAGGTACTAAAATTTCCCTAGATACCTATTGACAAATTTCATAAATATAGTATAATTATATTCAGGAATTATTATTCCTGAATAGTATAACATGAATAAAAGGTTATTGCAATAGGGCTTTAAGCCCTTATTTTAGTTAGTAATAACAAAACATTAAAGAGGAGTGTTGCGAAAGAAAAAAGTGAATACAGCACCGGTGACAGTCACACCGAACTCTGCTTCCATTAAGCCTAGTGTCACCACCAGGACCCAGCTCCGTAGTGATACCAATACGGAGTCTCCCCATGAGCAAACGTGCCCACCCGCCGCCCAGGAAGAACCTCCCGGTAAACGTTCTGGTAAAAGAAGGTTCTTTTATGATATTCCGGATAACCTCTGGAATGACTGGAAATGGCAATTCCGAAATCGAATCACCACCATCGAACAGCTAAGTCAATTAATCCCGATGTCCCTCGATGAGAAATTACTGCTTGAAGCCGTTACCCAGCGATACCCTTTAGCCATCACACCCTACTATCTATCGCTAATCAATCCCGATGACCCGGACGACCCCATACGGAAACAGGCGGTTCCCTCAATTCTGGAAACGGCCATGTCCTATATGGGCATGGAAGACCCGCTGGGTGAGAAAGAGGACTCGGTGGTTCCGGGACTGGTCCACCGCTACCCCGACCGCGTGTTAATGGTACTCACGGATATCTGTCCCATGCTCTGCCGCCACTGCACTCGCAAAAGAGAATGGCGGCACGGTGCCTGGACGCGTACCAGCAACGAGATTGAAAGAATGCTTGATTATATACGGAACAACAGCTGCATCAGGGATGTAATCATCTCCGGCGGCGACCCCCTGACGCTTTCAAATCAGCAGCTGGAAAACGTACTGTACAGGCTAAGGGAGATAAAACACGTTGAAATAATACGTATCGGCTCCAGGTTCCCCGTGGTATTGCCCCAGAGGATAGATGCCGAGTTATGCGGCATACTGGCTAAGTATGGTCCCATCTGGTTGAATACGCATTTCAACCACCCGCATGAAATTACACCTGAAGCCGTAGATGCCTGCGACCGCCTGCTGCGCGCCGGCGTACCGGTAAATAACCAGTCCGTGCTGTTGCGGGGCGTCAACGACTCCGTGGAGACGATGACCGCGCTGTGCCAGCGGCTCCTGAAAGCGAAGGTGAGGCCCTATTATCTTTTCCAGTGTGACGAGGTCCAGGGCACCGAGCACCTGCGTACTCCGGTGGAAACAGGTGTGAAGATAATCGAAGGCATGCGCGGACATACCTCCGGCCTGGCTGTGCCTACTTTCGTGGTCGACCTGGTTAACGGTGGCGGGAAAGTCCCGCTGCAGCCGAACTACGTCCTATCGATGACCGATGAAGAGCTGCTTTTGAGAAACTACGAAGGTAAGGTATTTCGTTATCGCAATCCAACTACGAAAGCTCCCAACCTATTAATGGAACCGGTACCGCTTGTCAGCGGCGCTGTTGAAAGCCTGCTGGCCGAGCCCGTTCCGGTCGTTGCCAGAAGAAGGAAAAGCTGATGCGTATCGGTCTATCATACGACCTTAAAACAGAAGTACCCGGTAATAACACCGTCGATGACGCTCTGGAGGAATACGATTCGCTGGAGACCGTCGAAATCATCTCAAGCGCCATCGAAGAAAAAGGGCATCAGGTTGTCTGGCTGGGCGGCGGCGAGCAGTTTTTAGATAACGTCCGCGGGGAAGAAGTGGATTTTGTATTTAACATCGCGGAAGGCCGCGGCAATTTCCGGAGCCGGGAAGCCCAGGTTCCATCGATACTGGAGATGCTGGACATACAGTATTCCGGCTCTGACCCGCAGACCTTGGCGGTGTGTCTGGATAAACCACTCGCCAAGAAACTGCTATCGGTACAAGGAATCAGGACGCCGCGATGGCTCGTTGTTGATAAAGAGGCAAGCCAGTGTCTTTTGTCTTTAGATAAATTCAGCTTCCCGGTAATCATCAAGCCGGCTTCTGAAGGCTCCAGTAAAGGAATCCGTCAAACCTCGGTTGCCCACAGCCTGTATCAGGCGGTAAACGAAATAACACGGCTCCTGGAGTACTACCGCCAGCTGGTAATGGTGGAAGAGTTCGTCGACGGTGATGAAGTTACCGTGGGCATTATCGGTAATAAACCCCCGAAAACGGTGGGTATCATGCGTATCTTGCCCAGGGACAAGACAGAGCATTTCGTTTATTCGGTCGAAGTAAAGCGGAACTATGAAACGCTGGTAGATTACGAATGCCCCGCCAGATTCAGTTCCGGAATAATTAATAAGATTGAAGAGACCAGTCTCAAGGTTTTTAAGGCGTTGGGCTGCCGCGATTTCGCCCGTATCGATTTTCGCGTTGCCGGCGACGGCACTCCATATTTCATCGAAATAAACCCGCTTCCGGGACTGGGAACCTACAGCGACCTTATTATCATGGCTATCAAGATGGGCTGGACTCACCAGGGCTTGATTGGCGCGGTACTGGATGCTGCTCTCAAGAGGTGCCCGCAGTGCCTAAAAGTATAGCCATTGTCTACAGCAATATCCAGCCATCTTATTACGATAAAGCCGGTGAGAACAAGGCGGTCCTGAGTGTCCTGAACTGCGTGGACGCCGTGCGGGAGGCGCTGCTCAGGCTCAGGTACACGGTTACTGCTGTGCCCCTGTCGCCGCCGCATGAAAGTCTCAGGAGCATACTTGACTCACTGGATGCCGACCTGGTATTCAACCTTTTCGAGGGATTTCCCGGTGAGCCTGAGACGGAGGCACTGGTACCGGAAATCCTCTCAGAAATGGGGATGCCCTGCACCGGTTGCCCGGCATCTATGTTGAGGACTGCCCTTGATAAATTTGGAGCCAAGAAATTACTCAGAGTCAACGGCATTCCCACGCCGGATTTCCAGCTGCTCAGTCCACAGAAGCTGAATCTCTTCCGCCTCGAGTTCCCCTGTATCGTGAAACCGTGCCGCGAGGATGCCAGTCACGGCATCACACCCGAAAGTGTCGTTGATGATATCTCTTCATTACAGGAACGCGTAAAAACCATTTATGATAATTACGGTAACCAGGTTATCGTGGAGGAGTTCATCAGCGGGCGTGAGTTCAACGCCACCGTCATCGGCAATAAGCGGCTCGAGGTTTTGCCGGTATCTGAGATAGTCTATACGTTGCCGGCAGAAATGCCCCCAATTCTTACCTTCGAGGCTAAGTGGGAGCCGGATAGCATATATTATAAAAACAGCCGGGTAGTATGTCCGGCGAAAATCACCGCCAGAGAACGTGACTCCATCCGGAAAACCTGCCTGGCTGCTTTCAAAGCTATCGGCAGCTCGGGATACGCCCGCATCGATATGCGGCTGGATAGCCAGAATATCGTCAATGTAATAGAAGTAAATCCTAACCCGGACATTTCACCGGGGGCCGGCGTCGCCATCCAGGCGGCCGCGGCGGGCATGAACTATACCAGGCTAATTGAAAAAATGGTGCATCTCGCATCGGACAGGAAAAGAAGTGGGACTAAAAATAAGGCCTTTATCGGTGCAGGATAGAACGGCGCTGCTGAGTATCCTGAAAAATACTCCCGAGTTCAAATATTCGGAGATAGTCATCGCCGTTGAATTAATCGACGCCTGTCTGCGTGACAATAAAAAATCGGGCTATTACGTACTGGTAGCCGAAGAAAATCAAGAAGTCGTCGGATACGTCTGCTACGGGCCCACCCCGCTGACCGACGGCACCTGGGACATTTACTGGGAGGCCGTATCCCGTAGCAAAAGAGGGCAGGGCATTGGCCGCACACTCCTGAAGGCTGCGGAGCGGGAAATTCAAAAAGCCGGGGGGAGACTCGCTTTAGTCGAAACATCTTCCACGCCGGCCTACAGTAAGACCAGGCAGTTTTACGACCGGCACGGCTACGACGAGATAGCTCGTGTCCCGGACTTTTACGAACCCGGCGATGATAAAATAATCCTCCGTAAACTAATGGGGTAAGTAATGGCGAGAAGTCATAATGAGCGTATTGACAGAACACCTGCATTACCTGTTGATGACCTTCGTGCCCCTGTTTATCGTCATTGATGCCCTGGGCAATGTCCCCTTCCTCATCTCGCTGAGTGAGGACTCGACTAAAAAGGAACGCCGCCACATCGCCCACGTCGGCGTCCTCACGGCTACAATCGTCGGGCTGGTCTTCCTGTTCTTTGGTCAGCTTATCCTCAATGCGATGGGCATCTCGGTAGGCGCCTTCGCCATCGCGGGAGGACTCATCCTGCTCATCTTTGCCATCAAATACATGACCACCGGTCATATGGTACAGGCAGTCAAGGAAGAGATGGTTGCCGTGGTGCCAATCGGCACACCGCTGACCGTGGGACCGGCCACCATCACCACTTTGCTGCTGCTGGCAATGCAATACCCTTTGTATATGGTACTCACATCTTTTGTGTTAAATATGTTACTCACCTGGGTCATCTTCCTGTTGAGCGAATATATCGTCCGTATTCTGGGGCAGGGGGGACTTCGCGCCATCTCCCGTATTTTCAGCCTGTTATTAGCCGCTATCGCCGTGAGTATGGTTATCAATGGTCTTAACCTTATTGGTATAATTAATATATAAACCATAGGTTATATATGACGATATAAGGATTGTATTGTGTTTCGTATCAGGCGTGTTTATGATGATATCACCCCGGCCAACCAGCAGGCGATTGCCCAGGTACAGGACGTTTTACGCGCCCAGTTCCCCATGCTCTCGAAGAGGGAAATAAAGAAACTCCCGGAGCAGCTGCGCAATCCCATGAAGTACCGGTTCCGTGCCATTCTCTTTATCGCCGAGGGGGTCAAGGAGCATGTCGATGGCTTCGCTCTTCTCTTTCACGAAGCAACCCTGAAATTCTGCTATCTGGACTATATCTCCGCCGCCGAGCAGAAAACCGGCGGGGGTATCGGGGGAGCCCTTTACGAGAGGGTACGCGAGGAGACACTCGACCTGGAGACCATCGGCTTGTTTTTCGAATGCCTTCCCGATACTCCGGAACTTAGTCGCGACCCAATAATCAGAAAACAGAACGCGTCGCGTTTACGCTTCTACGAAAGATACGGGGCACGCCCCATCATCAACACCGCCTACGAAACACCTCTCAAACCGGGCGACGACAACCCGCCCTACCTCGTTTACGATAACCTGGGGCAGGAGACCGAATTGCCCCGCGATACCGCCCGGGAGATAGTCCGGGCTATATTAGAGCGTAAGTACCGGGGTATCTGCCCGCCCGAGTACGTTGATATGGTCGTCGGTTCTTTCCAAGACGACCCGGTCCAGCTAAGGCCTCCCCGCTATATAAAAAAGCCCCCGGTCCCTGTCCAGAAAACCACGCCTCTGGATAAACGCGTCAGGCTGGTTATTAACGACCGGCACTGGATTCACCATGTCGAGGAAATCGGCTATGTCGAATCTCCGGTAAGAATAGACGCGATTCTGGATGAAATATCCAAGACTACACTGTTCCAGAAAGTACCGGTACGCCATTTTTCGGAAGACCATATCAAGAGAATCCACGACCACCGCTTCGTGAACTATCTGGAGGCGGTCAGTACCCGACTCGACGAAGATACCGCCGTCTATCCTTACGTCTTCCCGATACGGAACCGGACACGTCCCCCAAAGGACCTGCCGATACGTGCCGGTTATTACTGTATAGACACCTTTACGCCCCTGACCGGCAACGCTTACCTGGCAGCCAAGCGAGCCGTTGACTGCGCCCTGACGGCGGCAAAACAGCTCCTCGAAGGTTATCGCCTGGCTTACGCGCTGGTACGCCCGCCCGGTCACCACGCCGAGATAGCCAGCTTCGGCGGTTTCTGTTATTTTAATTCCGCCGCCGCCGCTGCCGAACTCCTCAGCGATTACGGTAAAGTTGCCATTCTTGATGTTGATTATCACCACGGCAACGGCCAGCAGGAAATATTCTACGAGCGTTCCGACGTGCTGACGGTATCTATCCACGGACAACCGCGCATTACCTATCCCTACTTTAGCGGGTTCGTCAGCGAAAGAGGTAGAGGCACTGGCAAAGGATTTAACCTGAACATTCCACTGCCGGAAAATATCGGCGGCGAGGTATATATCGATGCCCTGAAAGATGCAGTAAAAAGAATCGATAAATTTAATCCCAGGTTTCTGGTGATAGCGCTCGGTCTCGATACCGCCAGGGAGGACCCCACCGGCAGCTGGACCCTGGAAGCCGGCGATTTCGAAACTATCGGTAGAATGATAGGCTCACTGGGATTACCTGCCGTTGTCGTCCAGGAAGGCGGCTATGATACCCGGGTCCTGGGAATCAATGCCAAGAGTTTCTTTACGGGATTGTGGTCAGGCGTATATTCATCGAGATAAGTTTTGAATCTGAAGCCGCTCCATTGGGGCGGTTTCTCCTTTTTGGAAACTGATTACGATAGCGGCCGGAGTTCTTGATATTATTTACGGTGCTTTTGCAGTTCTCTTACAAAGCAGTAGAAGCTGAAGGCAAGGATGCTGAATATTATCGAGGTCTCAGCGAGAAGAATGTATATATTAGATTCACGGATGTAGAAACTGCCGAAAATCCAGATACAGCCAAAGTGTATCAGCAGGACCGTGGCCATGGCAAAAGCCAGCAGCGCCAGCATGGACGTTCTTAAATTCACTGCCCTCCTCCGGAGTTAAGCAAGCCAGGGTCTTCATCTGGAGGGATTGGCTTATATTTACTCAATATTCAATTCTACCCTGACAGAGGGGTGATTTAGTATAGCTCAAAGGTACCTGACAGCCCCTGGATTCATAGGAAATTAGTAACAATAGTACGGGCATAACTGAAATTGAAAGAAGGAATAATAGTGTTTTTGGAGCGGTAACCGGCGGCTCTTGTGTACTTGCCAGCGGCTAGAGCGACCCAAATATGGATTATTATTCCATAAGTTACCCGAAATAACAGATAAACCCCGTTATAGCATTTATTACTGTTTTTGCATATAATATACATACCTATCCGACTATTACCGTAATAAAGCTCTCAGATATCGAAGGAGTAAAAATGGCATTTATGATTGGGGTCGATACCGGCGGTACCTTCACGGACGGGTTTTTCACCCGCGATGGAGACCTGAGGACAGTCAAGGTATTGACGACACCCCACGACCTGACCGTATGTCTGGCGGACTGTATTGAGGAAGGCGCCCGGCAATTTGGGATATCGGTACAGGAAATGCTGGCTGATACCGATATTGTCAGGTACTCGACAACGGTAAGCGTTAACACGATAATTCAGAGAGTAGGGGCGAAAATCGGGCTGCTGGTCAGTCAGGGATTCAGGGACTCGCTGTACGCCGATAATACAGGTCTCGCTGAGCCGATATATTCTTTCATCGCCAGGGATATGATTGACGAGGTAATTGAAGAAATTGATGATAAAGGCAAGGTAGTCAAGCCCGTGAATACCGAGGACATGATTATCAAGATGCAAAATTTGATTGATTTGGGAGCTCGTGCCATTGTCGTCAGTCTCAATAATTCACACGTTAATCCCGAACATGAAAAACGAATAAGGGCAATTATCAAGGAACAATCTCCGAGCTATTTCCTGGGGAGTATCAGGGTGCTTCTGGCTTCCGATATTTCCGACCATCCCAGCGCTTTTTTCCGTACTAATGCGGCGGTCATCAACGGGTACATCCATGATGCCATGGTCAGGTATCTCTACCGGTCGGAAGACGACCTGAGGAAAAATCTCTATGCAAGACCGCTGATGGTAGGGCATTCGCACGGAGGCACCGCCCGGGTCGCCAAAACAAGGGCTATTGATACCTATTCCTCCGGTCCTGTTCTGGGGGTGTTCGGAGCCGAACTTGTGGGAAAGGCTCATGGCTTTACCGAGGTAATCGCCGCTGACGTGGGCGGCACCAGCCTGGACATCGGTATCATCCGCGGCGGCAGTCATAACTACACCATGACGCCCGTTATCTCCGAACTCCCTGTAAGCGTACCCATGATTGTCACCCACTCGGTGGGCATAGGCGGCTGCTCCATCGTGAAGCTGGACGATTCCGGAGGATTAAAGGTCGGTCCCAGGAGCGCCGGCGCCAGTCCCGGCCCGGCCTGCTTTAACCGCGGGGGAATGGAACCGACCGTCACCGACGCCGACGTTGTTCTGGGCTTCATCGACCCCGGGAATTTCCTGGGCGGCAAGGTCAAACTGGACAGGGATAAGGCGGTTGCCTCAATCAAGAGGAGAATCGCCGACCCCATGAAAATTGCGGTTGAGGAAGCCGCCCATCGTATCAGGGAAACCACGGAAGAGAATATCCAGAAAGAGCTGCTGCGGTTCCTTAAAGAGAAGGGTGTCGAGAAGGATGCTCTGAGTGACTTTGCCCTGGTGGCTTACGGGGGTGGCGGTCCCACCCGTTACGCGGGCTTCACCGGTGGTTTGAAATTCGGGAAGGTGCTGACCAGCCCTCATGCCTCGACATTCTGCGCCTTTGGTTTTTCGACCACGGATTTACTGCATCGTTATTCGAAGTATTTGCCGCTTGCTCTGTTTGATGGCGTCAAATACTTGACCGAGTTTAAAACACTAAACCAGGCTGTGGCGCAGCTGATGGGCGTTGCCAGGAGGGACATCGAAGGGGAGGGCTTCTCAGCCGATACCGCCGGATATTACCTGGAGTTCGTCGGCGATGGCGACCTTTCTGAGTATACCGTTAAGTTGGACGTGACCCGTTTAAGCTCCGAGGATGATGTGAAACAGATATGTGCCCAGTTCGGCAGAACGGGCAGTCAGGCTTCGGCTAAAGTGGCTGTTTCCGCTGTTATCCTCAACGCCATTGTGGCAATGCCCCATTTCGAGTTGTCCGCCAGTCCCCTGTCCGGCGAAGACCCCGGAGGCGCTTTAAAAAAGGAGCGCGACGTCTTCTGGTCGCCGGAGGCAGGTTATCGCCAGACACCCATTTATGACCGGGAGCTGCTGGTGCCGGGTAATAAGGTTATCGGCCCGGCGGTTATCGAGGCTAAAGATACAACATATGTAATTCCAGCCGGCAAGTCGTATTATATCAGTGAATATTCCCACGGCGTTTTAGGGGAGGCTTAATCATGAACAAGATACCTGTTACCGAAACGTTGGAAATTGACCTGAATAAGGAGATGTGGTGCTGCCGTCGCTGCCACGCGGAGATACATCCTGCCCGGGAATCCTACCTTAAAGGCTGCCTGGTCTACGAAAGACCGGCCGATGAAGTCTACGGACCGTCTATTCCCATTAAACAGGATTCCGCCGCGATTTCTTATGCCCCGGACCCCGACTTCATGAGATTGGTCGAATTTTACTGTCCGGAATGCGGGACGATAATAACCGTCCAGTACCTGCCGCCGGGCCACCCCGTCTTTACCGATATAGAACTCGATATTGACAAATTGAAGGAAAGAGCCGCCGAACAGAAGAAATGAACTCGAAAACCGCCTTCAGAAATACATTTAAGTTGCTGAACAGCGAAAAGCCAGTGTTTATTCCTTTCGTTTACAGTCTTGCCGCCAGACTGGCGCAGCTATCTCTGGAGGAAATGACGTCGGACGCCAGCTACTACGCCCATTCGCTGGAAGACGCCGGTGAACTTTTCAAATATGACGGGATAATTAATAACTACGATAGCAGCATCGAAGCCGGATTATGTGGCTGTGAAGTGGAATGGTACGATGACTATATATCACCGAGAGTCACCGGCTACTCTCAACTGGAACTGAACGAGGTCAATCCGGAAGAAAACGTTCGCTTTCAGGTTCTTCTGGAAACCACCAAACGCATTGCCATGTCCCGGGGTAAAGACGTCGCCGTCATCGGTGTTCTCACCGGACCCTGTTCGCTGGCGAAGACACTGGCGGGTGATAATACCAGCGGAATTGAAGGCATGATACCTCAGGTCGGGAGCCTGCTGGTAAGACTGGTGAAAAGTATCTGTGAGTTGAGGGTTGATGCCGTGTTTTTCCGGGAGGACATGCTGGAAAGCGGCTACCGTGACGAACTGCGGGCATACCGCAAGACATATACGGATGTCTATATGACGCTGTTCAACCTTGTCAGGTATTATAACTGCTCTCCGGTGATTATTGTGAAGAATATCACGCTGGACTTTATCAACGATTTACACGGTATGGTACCGCCGGGCGGTATTGTCCTGCTGGGTAGTAAAGTCAGCCCTGATGACGTGTCTTACTTACATGAGCTAACCGGTTCTCTGAAGCTTGCCTTCGGACTGCCGCTGCCGGTGGAGAACCCGGACGAAGCGGAGAGCCGGTTTAACGTCGTCAACCAGTTCGTGCAAGGACACAAACCAACCGGATTTTTCTATGTCAGCGAGGGGGAAGTTCCCTATGATACGCCTTCGGAGGCATTACACAGTCTGATAGCCAAAATGAAAAATGCTTAGCACGTAGTTGTAATGCTTAGCGTTCGAATAGGCCGCTCACCCTGAGCCTGTCGAAGGGTGGTTCGACAAGCTCACCACGAGCGGACAAAGATAACGCTCATTTCGGCAACTAAGTAACAGAATGTAGCGCAGGAGGAGAAGTATGGGATATATCGTCAACGTTGATGTCGGCGGTACGTTTATGGACTTCTTTGTGGCAAAAGATGATAAGTACATCACCACCAAGGTGCCCACAACGGCGTACGAACTTGGTGTGGGATTCGTCAGGGGACTCGAAGAGTGTGCCGAGAAGGACGGGCAAACGCTTGAGGAATTCCTGATTAATACGGAAGTTGTTAAATACTGCACGACCATCGGCACCAACATACTCATCGAACATACCGGACCCAAGCTGGGACTGATTACCACGCGCGGCTTTGAAGATACTATTTTCATCGGGAGGGGACGGCAGTGGGCGGACGGACTGCCCGCTTCAGACGTTCAGGACGTCACCTCGATTGAAAAGCCGGTGCCGCTCATCCCGAGGAACCTGGTGGTAGGTGTCCGCGAGCGAATGGATTACGCCGGCAATGTCGTCATGCCCCTGGTAAAAGAGGACGTCCTGGAACATCTCAGGTATCTGGTCGACCAGGGCGTGCGCGGTTTCGTGGTCAGCCTGCTGTGGTCGTTTATCAACCCGGAGCACGAAAGACAGATAAGGGCTATCATCGAGGAGGAGTTCCCGGAGGTCTATCTGGGCAATATGCCTATTATCCTGTCATCGGAAATTTCCCCCAAGGAAGGCGAATATGTCCGGACGATGACAGCCATCGTCAATGCCTATATTCACATCGGCTTTGTGGAGCAGATTTCGGCTCTGTGCAGCGACCTCCTGGACAAGGGATATAAAAAGCCTCTGCTTCTCTGTGACAACGTCGGCGGCTGCGCCAAGGTTGCCCGGACCAAAGCCATCGCCACCTACGGTGCCAGTCCGGTAAGCGGGCTGTGCGGCGCGGCGCGTCTATGCAGCGGCATCGGCCTGCCGAACGTGGTTTTCTGCGATACCGGAGGCACCAGCTTCGATATCGGTCTCATTACCGACGGCAGTATTACCCATTATGACCTTTACCCCACCGTCGACCGCTGGCGGACTCAGCTGACCGCCATCAAAATAGCGTCAATCGGGGCCGGCGGCGGTTCCATAGCCTGGTTGAACCCGTTACTAGGTAACCGCCTTGAGGTAGGACCGGCCAGCGCCCGTTCCATGCCCGGTCCGGCCTGCTACGACCTCGGCGGCGAACAGCCCACCGTTACCGACGCCGACGTCGTTCTTGGCTATGTCAATCCTGATTACTTCCTTGGCGGAAAATTCAAACTGAACAAAGAGAAAGCCGTAAATGCCCTGAAAACGCTGGGCGAGGAATTCGGCTCGGATGAAGTTACCACCGCCATGATGGTGAAAAAGGTGGTCGATACCAAGATGGGCAACGAGATATTCAAGGAAGTAGCCCTCAAGGGATACGAACCTACGGAGTTCACGGTATTCGCCGGAGGCGGCGCCGGCCCGGGGCACTGCTGCGGGGTAGCCGCCGGCAGCGAGATGAAAAAAATAATCGTCCCGCCGATGTCTTCCGTGGCCGGGGCTTACGGCGCGTCAACTCTGGATGTCGTCCACAGTTACGAGAAGTCGAGGAACACCAGGCTGTTCGACTACGCCAAGGGCGCCTACTTTGATGACTTCAATTCATTTAACTCCATTGTAGACGAGCTAAAGGGAAAAGCCATCAAAGATATCGTGCTGGAAGGATTCAAAGAGGAGGACGCGATTTTCCGCCTGGAGCTTGAAATGAGGTACGGCATGCAGTGGCGCTACACGCCGGTTGAGTCTCCGCTCCTGATGATAGGCAGCACCGACGATGTTAAAAGAGTGTGCGACCGATTTACGGAAGAGTTCAGTCGACTGTACAGCGCCGAGGCGGCGTTTCCCCAAGGCGGCGTGGAAGTAGAGACTTACCGTCTCTTCGTCAACCTGGCGCTGCCGCACTTCATGTTGACCGAGCACGGTGTTCTCGGAGAAAAAACGCCCGGGAACGCCCTCAAGGGACAGAGAGAGGCTTACTGGGAGAAACTCGGCGGATTTAAACCGACCAATATCTATCAATGGGATTTGCTGCGGGCGGGCAATGTGATTGAGGGACCCGCGATAATAGAATCGGAAAACACCACGGTCGTCATCGAGCCCGACTGGACATTTAAGATGGCGCCGGAACTCTACGGCATGATTACTTATAATTCATAAAATTTATGCGTTGTTTTGAGTAAACAAGAGGAGGACGCCAATGCCAGGCGCGATAGATTACGAAATATGTAAACGGCTTCACCCTGAACCCCCGACGGAAGAAGAACTGGAAAACATGAAGGATATTGAACCCACCTCGGCGGGTATCTTCCTGCACAAACTGTACACCATAGCCTCCGAGGGCAATGAGACCCTCGTCAAGCTCGGTGCCAGTACCGGCTGCCGCTGGGGAGATACGTCCTGCGCCATTTATACCAGGTCGGGTGACAGCGCTGTCTGCGCCTCCGGTCTGTATTTTCATTCCGTGCTGGGAACCACGGATATCAAGTATATCATGAAGTACTGGCTGAACGACCCCAGCGTCGGCGTCAAGCCGGGCGACGCTTTCTTCTGCAACTCGCCCTACATCCGCGGTACTCACCCGCCGGATATGGGAATCTATGCACCGATATTCTACAAAGACAGGCTGATATGCTGGATTGGCGCCGTTGTCCATACCGGGGAATGCGGCGCCTGCGAGCCCGGCGGTATGCCCACCGGCTCGAGGAGCATGTATGACGAGGGAATCCAGGTTCCCGCCATGAAAATCGCCGAGAATTATCGTCTCAAGGAGGACATTCTCAATTACTTTAACCACATGGTGCGGGACCCGCGCGCCATGACGCTGGATATCAAGGCGAGGATGGCATGTTTGAGGGTGGTCGAAAAACGCTTATTAGCCGTCATCGAGAAGGCAACGCCGGAGTATATGATTGGCATTCTCCGGTACGTCATTAAAATTACTGGCGAGGCTACCCGGATGCGCATCAATACCTGGAACGACGGCAGGTACAGCTTTGTCCAGTTCGTAGACGCCGTCGGCGTATTGCAGCGGCTGATGAAAGTCATCGTCACGCTGGAGAAGAAAGGCGACCATCTCTATTTTGATTTTAATGGTACTTCACCCGAGGTCTTGGACCGCGTGGCTAATTCTCCGGGAACGGGAGTCATCGGGGTAAACACGGTGTATTTACTGGGGCACCTGTTCTATGATTTACCCCATAACTCGGGCATCCTGGAGCCGATGTCGTTCAAGATGCCCAAGGGCACCATCGTTAATGCCAGCCGGGAGTCTCCTAAAGCCGGCTGCGCCTATGTCCACGAGGCTGGTTCGCTGGCGGTGCAGTATGTGCTCCAGAACGTAATCTACACCGCCAGCCCGGAGCGGACCGAATGCGCCGGTAACCGTGGTTTCGATACCCTCTCTTACGGGGGGGTGAACCAGTACGGGGAGCCGTTCGCCGATGCGGGAGCCGAGATGAACGGCATCGGGTTTGGCGCCCGGAGCTATAAAGACGGCGTGGATGTTGCCGGGGCGTATTTCGCTCCGATGACCTCCGAGCCGGGCGAGGTTGAAAGCCTGGAGTCGCACCTGCCGTTTCTCTATCTGTACCGCGGTTTCCATCAGGACAGCTGTGGCCACGGTAAATACCGGGGTGGTGTCGGCATGGATTACGCCGTAAAAATCCACGCCGTGCCCGGTGCCGCCCTGGGCACCTGGGGTTTCGGCTCAAAAATTACTATATCGCAGGGAATCTTTGGCGGCTACGGTGTTCCGGCTCTGCCTTTCCTGGCGATTTCTAAATCCAACCTGGATGAGATGCTGCGTAATACCGACCCCGATATCCCGAGTTCGGCAAGAATGCTCTACCAGGAGCAGGCTATCAAGGGTAATTATCGTTTGAGGGGTTACCCCTGCGTTGCCGAACCCACCAGGGAAGGCGATCTGGTCGCCGGCGGCACCGGGGGCGGCGGAGGTTACGGCGACCCTATTGAACGTGACCCGTCTCTCGTCATGGCAGACCTGGCGAAGGGAGCCATATCCCACTGGGCCGCCAGGAATGTTTATAAAGTCGTCTACGATGAGACAAGGCTGGCGGTTGATGAGAAAAAAACCGGTTCCTTACGCGAGCAGGAAAGAAAGGATAGGAAGACAAGGGGCAGGAGGTTCGCGGAGTTCGAGAAGGAATGGGCGAAAAAGAAACCCGGTGACGAGACGCTGGAGTTTTACGGTGCGTGGCCAACGCCCGGGAATGAAACGTTTGACTACTTCGGTCACTGGCCGGAGGCAGCGGCAAATGAATAAGATTGCCGCCGGTGCCCGGGAAGCCCTGGCTGATGTTTTCGACGGCGCCGTCATTATGTGCGGCGGTTTCGGCTGTGTCGGCGGCATGCCTTCCGCGCTGTTCCGGGCTTTATCCGAGCTGCCGGTGAAAAACCTGACTCTCATCGGTAACGCCCCGGCTCTCGGCATCCTGGCTCAGAAGACGGCGGCAAGGACGATGCAGGTACCGGAGTCCTACGCCGACGGCTCATTGCTGCTGCAAAACGGTCAGGTGCGTAAACTCATTGCTTCCGTCCCGGCAATGGCGATTTTCCGCATGGAAGAACCCTTCCCGATCGTCAAAGCCCTGCAGGACGGACAGGACATCGAAGTTGAACTCATACCGCAGGGGACCCTGGCGGCAAGGATAAAGGCCGCCAAGGGAGGCATCCGCGCCTTCTACACGCGTACCGGCACGGGGACGTACCTCGAAAAAGGGAAGGAGATGAGGCAGTTCGACGGGCAGGATTACCTGCTGGAACATGCCCTCAAAGCCGATTTCGGCATTATCCGGGCGTATAAAGCCGACCGGTACGGCAACCTTGTCTACCGGGGGACGTCGCGCACCTTCAACGCGACCATTGCCGGCGCGGCGACGGTAACCGTTGCCGAAGTAGAGGAAATTGTGGAACTGGGAGAACTTGACCCTGAGGTGATTGTCACCCCCGGTATATATGTTGACCGGATTGTGAAAAGATAGGCTTTGTATTAAAAGTGCTGTTTGGTGTCACCCTGAGCGAAGCGAAGGGTCTCGGAATGGTGGGGTACATATGTGTAATGCCCGGCACCTCCACGAGATTCTTCGTCGTCCTTCCAGAGGAAGGACTCCTCAGAATGACATTTGATACAACACCGAAACGATAGCGGAGGAGCGGAGTATTGAGCAAATCTCAAAACCGCATGGACGAACAAACGATAGCCATGCGCGTCGCCAGAGAGTTCCAGGACGGGATGGTGGTGAACCTGGGCGGCGGCATACCGAGTCTTGCCTGTAACTTCGTGGCGGAAGGAAGGGAGGTCCTGTTCCATACCGAGAACGGCGGACTGGGCTACGGCGGCACGGCTACTCTGGAGGAAGCGGACTGGGACCTGTTCAATGCCAGCTTCCAGCCGGTCACGTACGCGCCGGGGATGAGCTTTTTCAGTCATGACGAGGCTTTCGACATGATACGGGGCGGCCATATCGACCTGAGTGTTCTCGGGGCGATGCAGGTATCCGAGCGGGGCGACCTGGCTAACTGGGCGATAGGGAGCATGGCCGATTACGACGGGGATGTTGTCGCCTGGATAAAGACCGGCAGGTTTCCGCCGGGCATTGGCGGCGCTATGGACCTGGCGGTGGGGGCGAAAAAGGTCATCGTTGCCATGATACATACGACGCGGGACGGCACCCCCAAAATCGTCAGGGAATGCACTTACGAAATAACCGCGCGCCGGTGCGTCTCCCTCATCGTCACCGATATGGCGGTAATCGAGGTCACGCCCGCGGGCCTGGTCCTCAAGGAGTTAGCCCCCGGACTTACGCCCGAAGACGTTCAGGCCGTGACCGAACCGCAATTAATCATCGCCGACGACGTCAAGGAAGTAGAGCTATAGCTGTAAACTGGTCGTTAAAGATGCTAACAGGGAGAATCATATGAAGACGAGAGTTCCGTTCCATGAGGGACTTTTTGAGGATATATCCGGTAAAAAGGCGCTGGTTGCCGCGAAATGCCGGCAGTGCGGGCAGATTATTTTCCCCGGGAGGGAAGTCTGCCTTAACTGTCAGGGAACCGACCTGGAGACAATACATTTAAGCCGCCAGGGTAAACTCTACAGTTATACCATCGTGCATATGCCCAGTGAACATTTCGACCCCCCTTATGCCGTCGGCTGGATAGAGCTGCCGGAAGGCATCAGGATATTCAGCCAGATTAGAGGCTGGCGGGAACACACTCTCACGACGGGGATGGAGATGACTTTGTTCTTTGAAAAGCTCTGGGAAGAAGAGGAAAACGAAGTAATCGGGTACGTTTTCAGACCCTCTGAGAGCGGGGGAGCCTAAAAGCATGAAAGACGTAGCTATCATCGGGGCGGGCAGCACTGTTTTCGGGAAGCTCCCGGAGAGATTGCCCTATCAACTCGGCGCCGAAGCGGCACAAGCCGCCCTCCAGGACGCGGGAGTCAACCCGAAAGACATACAGTTTGCTTATTGCGCCAACCTTTACGGCGGCATGGTTATCGGGCAGGCGGCTCTCGGTGAGACGGGCATTACCGACATCGAATTGACCAACGTCGAGAATGCCTGCACCGGCGGAGCTACCGCTCTGCGGAAAGCCTGGTGGGACATTGCTTCGGGCCTTTACGATATCGGCATTGCCGTCGGCATCGAATCCATGACCAATAGTCCGATAGCCGGTAAACTGATACCCCCCGCCAAGGGCGATATCACCGGCGAACTGGGTATGAACATGGTGGCGAAATTCGCCCTGTCGCAGAGAAGATACATGGACGTCTGCGGCGTTTCCCTGGCACAGATTGCCCGGGTCTCGGTAAAAAACCACCGGCACGGGTGCCTGAACCCCTATTCGCAGTACCGGAAAGAACTGACTATCGAGGAGATTGTAAATTCTCGCCCAATTTGCGAGCCAATTACCCTGCTGCAGTGCTGTCCGGCAACGGACGGTGCCGCCGCGGTGATACTGGCTTCCGGTGACCTGGCGAGAAAATATACCCGAAAACCGGTCTTTATAGCCGCCTCCGTATTGAAAAGCGGGGACTATTCTTTCCGCTGGGAGGACGTTACTTTCTCGGACATGACTTCCAAATGCGCCAATATCGCTTATGAAATGGCCGGCCTGGGACCCGAGGATGTCGATGCCTGTGAACTCCATGACGCCTTCGCGGTTAATGAGCTTCTGCATTACGTGGAACTGGGCTTCTGCAGGCGCGGCGAGGAAGTGCGCCTGCTTGAAGACGGCGCTACCGAACTCGGCGGAAGAATTCCGGTGAACGCAAGCGGGGGCCTGCTGTCAAAGGGACATCCCGTCAGCGCCTCCGGCGTAGCCCAGATAGTCGAACTCGTCTGGCAGCTAAGAGGCAATGCCGGCGAACGTCAGGTTGACGGCGCTAAAGTCGCTCTGGCTCATGTTATCGGCGGCGAAGCCACCGGCCTCGAGTCCGGAGCCGTGTCCGTGCATATATTAAAGAGATAATGACTGAGAAGGTTCAGTAATTACATTGACAATTGTTAAAGCAGTTACGCCAGCCCGGCTTCGTTTATTAACGTCGCCGCCCAGCGGGCCGCCTTGCCCACCACCTCCGGACAGTGGCGGTCATCATGACCGCCGGCTTTCTCGAATTTCTCAAACTCTTCCATATCGGCAAGGTAGTAAGGTCTGCCGAAAGTTTTGGTCTGTATATCACTGCAGACTACCGAGCCGTACTCCTTGATAAACATGTCGTGGAGCTTCAGCACTATCCCCATAGACCTTGTCAATTCGTCCTCGTCCTCAAATGTATCTCTCTTCCTGCCCTGCAGGAAACTCAGTATCATAGTTCCCCCGGCGTAGGCGCCACAGCTGCCGTCGGTAGCCAGGCCCCCACCGGCAGCCAGACCGCCGGACGCCCTGAAGACATCATCGTTTCTTATATTAAAGGTGTCCTGTAGCGCGGCAACCACACACTGGCTGCAACCTTTATAAATCTTCTCGTACTCTTTGCCCAGTTGATAAGCCTTCTCCGCGGTGTCTGTTTTTTTCATTAATGTTCTCCTTAATTATTCAACATCTCTTCCCGTGTTATTTGACTAATAGTATAATGGTTGACTTAGCCATTATACAACTTCGTCATCGCAGGATTCCCGGCAACCGTGCGCTTGATGTACAACGATTAGAATTGACAGGCCGAATTACTATCTCAACCTTTTACTCCACAGGCGAAATGAAAACCTCGCTCATCGTTGTGATATAATTCATAAGAAGTGCGGACAGCTATTGTGCATAATAGCGCGATATTCGGTTCCATTCATTATATGAAGGGCCAGGCGGGGCCTGTCTATGTAATGGTCGGCGCCGATGCTATCGCTGTTATCGACGTCGGATTCCCGTCAGACGCTAAAACCATCATCGCCTACGTTAGAGATGTTCTGGGTCGCGACATAAATGACATAAAAATGATAGTCCTTACCCATTCCCATTTCGACCACGTGAACGGCGTTGATTATCTAACAGAGAGGACCGGTGCCCGGGTGGCGGCGCATGAGTCTGCCAGGAAATACCTCACCGGAGAGCAGGCCCTTCCGGTAACCTCGCTGTCCAGCTACATGAGCTTTCTGGTATTTCTAATAAGGAACAGATTTCCCCGCCCGTCACTGACGGATATTTGCCTGATGCCCCGCGCCGGTATCCCGGGGTTCAAAAAAGGTATAGAAACCAGGGTGGAAACGTGGCTTAAGGACGGAGAGGGAGTACCCGGCCTCCCCGGCTGGGAGGTGGTTCATACCCCGGGGCATACCGATGACGGAATCTGTCTCTACAATTTTAAGGAAAGGGCCCTGTTTTCCGGCGACACAATTATCAATGATAAAGGAGTGCTCCGGTTGAACCGGCTCCTGGTCTGGAATGAAGCCGCCCTGAAAAACTCCTTCAGGAAACTCCGGCAGCTTCCCGTTGATAGCCTGTTTCCGGGATGGGGCAAGCCCGTGAAAAAGAAAGACGTCCTTAAAGACGTTATGTAGTAGTATAAAGTCAGCCGCTTTTACCGGTTATTCTGCAAAGGTGCCGTAAGTCCTGAAGAGGAAATCGGCATTTTGTGAAGCCTCGTCATGAGACCACGCAGTTCCTGCCGGATAGGTATTCCCGTCGCGTTTCCATCCGAAGACATTAGCCTCTGTTCCTTCAATCATAATGAGCAGGTCGGCGCCTTCGCCGACGTATATGCCTCCTTCGGGCATTTCGAACCGCAGCCAGCCGTTGAAACCTTTTTCCACAAACTGCGATACCGCAGTCAGCAGTTCCTTGCCCTTGTAAAGGACTCTCATCGTGATAATGTCACTATCCTCAACGGGAGGGCCGGCGAGGGTGTAAATATTGACTTCCACAGCCACAAGAACAGGGTACTGCGTCACAAACGACTGCCCCGTTCCGGTTTCAGGCAGTATATTTATCCCTCCGGACCAGGAGGGGTCGGGTGGGTCGTTAACCTGGTCGATAAACGGTTCGGGTTCCTTCGGGCGGAAGATGGCAATGACGTGTATATCCCTGTCCATGGTCAATTCCAGAAACGGTGAATCGCCGTAATCTCCACTCCAGCCGGCAAACTCATGCCCCTCCGCGGGCATGGCTTGTATTGTCAACCTGGTGCCTTCTGCGAAGGTATACGTTCCCGGCTCAGGGCTGGTTATCCCTTCTCCTTCAACGGCTATGTTAAGGTCAAACCATATTTTTTCCGGTTTGAAGTAGGCGATAATCGTCTTATCTCTGTCCATGACTATATTCAGGGACGCGAAAGTCCCGGAGACGTCACCGCCCCACTGGTCGAATACCCAGCCTTCTTCCGGCTCGGCAATAATAGCAGCTTTGCCGTTTTTCTCGTAGGTATAACCGGTTACCGCGCGGGCGGTACCCCTGCCTTCCACCAGTAAAGTCAAATGGGTTTTTTCAGCTTCTCTCTCCCCGGGTACTATTTTACTTGTACCGGGCTTAACCCGGGACTCAAAATAGCCGTCGTTATCCTTATCTATCTCCAGTACGGTGAAACTATCCCGCACGTTGATGCTGTTTTCGGGCGGCGCTACAAAAGGAGTGTAGGTAAACTGTAACCTGGCGACGGTAGTAGGCGTTACCGGGACGTCACGGTATTCCAGGTATCTTTTTACGTTATTATGGCTATCGGGTATCTGGGTCTTGATATCTATATCCCCGTAATCATTCCCAACGACTATCATTGTGTATCCATCGGATACGTCGCCGTCGGGTATGATAATCGTCTTGCTGTGGGCGCCCTCCGGGGCGATGTACTCCGCTCCCGGTATCTGTGTTTCGAACTCTCCCTGTTCGTTGAGTCCGGCGTGGTTGCCATACTTATCGTAGACATGGATGTCCCCCGGACTGAAGAGAGAGAAAATTGACAGGTCGGGCCATTTGCGGGCGAACTCGGGCAGGAATGAAAAGAAATAAGCCTGCGGGTATTCCGCCGTTTTTTCCGCCCACTGGTAGGGATTCAGCCACCGCGAGTTCTTTTCCCCTTTGCTTCCCCAGGCAGGACCGTTAGGACCGCACTGCGTCCATATCAGGGGTCCCCAGGAAAACGCGAAGTCGAGGTGTTCTCCCCAGCACCCCCGGAAGTCCACCCATTGATTTTTGTCATTTTCCGGGTCTTTCTCCGAAATCATGATAACTTCCGGGCTGATTTCTCTCCAGTTGCTCAATCCCGTATCGTCAAAATCGGTTATCAGCCAGTATTGCCCCGGCGTAAAGTAATTGGCGTGCGAACCCCGGGCGACATAGACCAGGGGATGGGTGCCGGCTATCAGTCCTTTCTCCCGCATTTCATCCCAGGAAAGCTTCTGTCCGGCCTGGTGCTGGGAATAGGCGGCGAATTCCGGCTCAACCCCCGTTTCCATCAGTTCCTGCGCCGAAAGGTCGGGGAAGACAAGCTCTACCAGTTCCCAGTCGCCTTCGTGGAGATTGCTCCATTCGTCGAAGTAATAAAAAAGCCAGTACTGTATCACGGTATGCCCGGTACCCCCCGGTTTCAATACCCGGGCGTATACGGTGGGAGACAGACCGGATGCAATTGCCTGGTCATATCTTTGCTTGTAGCCGAAAAGCGACTCCAGAAAAGAAGCCGGGCTGAGCTCGGGGATATCCAGATAGTAACTGCTTTCCGAATATTGCATCATCCCGGCTATTGAGGCTTCTCTCATGAAAGACGGGTTATCCACCGAGAGTATATGCGACTGGTCAATCATTGCCTGCACGGGGACCGGCTCGTACTTTTCACCGGGTTCTTCGTCATTCTTCAGGAGGATAACGGGAGAGAATCGATTGGCTAATACCACCGCCCATTCGGAGTTGTCCTCAGGCACCGCCTCAACGGTCGGGCAACTGCAAGCCGCGGGCCACAGCATTATTGTCAGGACAAGGATTGTCAATACCATAAATACTGTTTTCATATGTGGAATTATGGTAAGACACAATCTGGATGTTGTCAACTCCCCGCCGCCGTCATCACCACTCTAGTCCCTTGATATTTCAGTTTACCCGTTTTCGTATTCCTGCCGGATTTTTTCCATTACTCTTGTGGAGAATTCTTTTCTTTCTTCCTCGCTTAAAGTAGTAATCGGCAGCACCCAGTCCATGTCCTGCAGGTTATCAATCAGCATGGGAATCAGGTCGTAAGGGACGGATATAAGCACCAGGCCCTCGGGGAGCAATTTCTTGATTCTCATGCCGTAGCCGAGGCCGGTGATGGTGTAGTTCAGGTTGCCGGTAACGAAGGGATAAAAAAATACCCAGGCGCACATCAGGACGGGCGTGATTTTGGTGGTCAGCGGTTTGCCGGTGGAATAACTCAATGCCCTCAGTATTATTTCCGCCTGTCCCGGACTGGCGGTAATTACCAGCACGTCCGGCTCGAAAGGCAGCTTGTCTACCGGAGAAAAAGAGACGTATCTAACGGTATCTCTGGTCAGCATGGGTACGTACTGGTAAATCCTCCGGTTGGCGCGGGCTTCCTGGTAAATCCTTTCCTTGGCACCTATCTGACCGGCTTCAAAAATAGGTTCCGGTTCCATAATTCCCATTAAAAGTCTCTCCACGCAGGCGAAGTTCTCCCTGGCGGCGTAAAAAGGACGGCGGTCCTGGGCTTCCCGGAACATCTGGCAAATAGGCATGCTTTCTTCGAGCTTGTCCAGACCCTCCGGTCTATTTAGCAGGAACTTAATGCCTACCGGCTTGTGTTCAAAGTTGAATTTATCAAATATCGAATAGTCTTTCCGGGTTGCTGTCATATTAACCTCCCCGTGATAGTATTACCCTCTTCTCTACCGGCCTTTATTACGCGTGGAACTAGCGGGAATTTTCTCTCGCAGTTCTTTCAGGCGATTATCAAACCTGTCAAAATGTTCTTCTCTGCCCGAGGAGCGCCAGTTTCGGTACAGATTATCGTCATTCAGGTTTTCAATTATGGTGGGCATCATGTTCCAGGGTATGGAAATCAGGAACAGGCCTTCTGGGATAGACATATTTATCGCTTCCATGCCCAGACTGAGACCGGTGACGGTAAAGTTCATTTTTCCGCTGATAACCGGATAGATATACAGCCAGGCACAGGCCATCACCGGCGTCCCCCGGCAGGACCAGGCATCCCCCGACGAATAGCAATCGGCTCTCAGTATATTCCTTGCCTGTTTCACATTGGCAGTTATAATGGTAACGTCCGGGTCAAAGGTGAGCTGGTCGATAGGGGAGAAGGCAACGTAGTGAACGGAGCTCTTAAGCATTCTGGGGACATACTGGTATAATTTACGATTGGCTCGAGCTTCTTTGAAAAGTCCGGAAGTCCCTCCGGCCAACCCGCTGACGAGTACTGCCTCGGGGTCTTTCATCCCCAGCAGGAGCGGCTCGACACATACGAAGTCATCTTCCTGCACGTAAAAAGGTCCCGTCTCCTGCGCTTCCATGAACATCTCACAGAGAGCGCGCTTCACTATAATTCTCTTAATACCCTCCGGTCGGGTGGGCAGGAATTTGACGCCTACCGGTTTCCTTTCCAGATTAAGCTTATCAAACGCCGAATAATCCCGCGGGGTTGAATTCATCACCGTCTCCTTACACTTTAGTATTTCGTTATCATCCCGTCATCATGCTGGGGAGCCAGAGGCTTATCTGGGGAAAAGCTATCAAAATAGCCAGGAAAATAAAGAGGGCAATCAGGAACGGCAGCACCCCCTTCAGCAGCTTATCCAGGGGTATATTAAAGGCGGTTCTCATCAGGAACAATTCCAGTCCCATGGGCGGGGTAATCAGCCCTATCTGCATATTAACCACGTATAAAACGCCGAACCATACCGGGTTAAAGCCCAGGGCTTCGATTACCGGAACGAAGATAGGTACCGTGAGCAGCATGATGGTTATGGCGTCGATGAAGCAGCCCAGGACTAAAAGCAGGATATTTATGGCAATAATCACCAGCCACGGTGAAAGGTCTGAAGTCGTCACGAAACCGGTTATTGACTTGACGGCGCCGGAAGTACCGATAACGTAGGAGAACAGCCAGGCCCCCACCATCATAAACAGAATCATGCCGTTCATGATGGCTGTTTCGGTTAAAGCCCGCTTCAGACCCTCCCAGCGCAGGTCGAAAACGGCAACGCCAATGATCAATACCACCACACAGCCCACGCCGGCGGCTTCGGTGGGAGTTGCCACCCCCGTATAAATCGTCCCCAGAATAGAGAGCATCACCACCACGATGGGCCAGACTCTTTTTAACGAGGAGAATCGCTTTTTCCAGGTGACGCCGCCTACGGGGGGACCGAGTTCCGGTTTACGCCAGCAGATGATAATCGCTACCGCCGCCAGCATCAGGGCAAGGAGTATGCCCGGCAACATCCCGGCGATGAAGAGACGGCCGATGGACGTCTCCGAGAGGACTCCGTAGATAATCATGCCGGCGCTGGGCGGGATTAAGGGACCGAGAACGCCGCCGCAGCAGAGTCCGCCCATGGCAAGTCCCTTGTCATAGCCGTATCTCCGGAATTCCGGCTCGGCAACTTTGCCGACGGCCAGGATGGTGGCGGTACTGGTGCCGATAGCGGCAGCCATGGCTGCCTCGCCCCAGATGCTGGTCACGATGAGGCCGCCGGGAATGCGGGATAACCAGCTCCGGGCGGCCTCGTAGATGTCTTCACCGATTTTTGTTTCCGCGATAAGACAGGCGATGAGAATGAACAGGGGCAGAGGCGTCCAGTTTATATCATAGAGCGTGTTGAAAGTAGTCCAGCCTAATTTTTCCAGACTGAGAGGGCCGTAAGCGAAGAAAGCGACCACCAAAGCGGTAAATCCCAGGGCATAAATAACCGGTATGCCCATCAGCATCAGAAAAAGCATGCCGACGACGCATACTATAGCTGCCGTAGTAAAATCCATAACTAACTCATTTCATCAAGTACCGAGCGGCGCCAGGTCTTATTCCGTCTGGTTCCGTCCTTTACCGCCCTTCAGCAGAGTGATGCCCCGGCAAATCTTACTGACAAGCACCAGGCAAAGCAGTGTGTAACCGAAAGGTATCACGAATTTGATCGGGGCTAGGGGCAGTTTCCAGGTGGATTGACTGACCTTGCCGATCTGCATTGTATATATGGCATCGCCCAGGCTCTTCCAGGTGAGTACCGCACAGAAAATAAGCGCCAGGAGCGGAAATATGGTGCCGAGTACGATGTCTTTCGCTCTGGAGGGGAAACGCGAAGCAACGAGGTCGTTCCTGACATGACGGTCCAGAAGTTCCACTCCAGCGACGGCTAAAACCCCGCAGAACAGGAGAAACATGGTGCTGACCTCGTAGGCGAAGGGGTCGGGGGAACGGAAGGCGTATCGCTTAATCACGCCGTAGGTCTCGATCCACGCCATCAGGAATACCAGAATCCCGCTTATCAGCATGAGGAAAAGACTGACACGCCCTAGCGCGTGATCCAGTTTCTGCATCACTCTTTTAAACAACTTATTTTACTCCGCTGAAGGAATTTGCGCGCTTTCGGACAAGTCGCCAGCGGCTACACAGTCCCGCAGGCATGACGTTCGGGTAACGTTTTTTAACGAGGATACTTCTTGTTAGCCTCGTCGGCAATATCCATCACTTTCTTGCCGAAATCACCCATGATAGCCAGTTGCTCATCGGTATATGACTGGCACGCCGCTTTCCACCTGTTTATCTCCGACTGCGGCACGTTGTAGATATCTACACCGGCTTCAGCTAACCTGGCAAAGTCCGCATCCCATTCTCCTACCAGCCACTGGTCGATTTTATCCGATATCTTCTTGGCTTCTTCAAGCATTATATCCTGAACCCTCTTGGGCAGTTTGTTCCAGGAATTCAGGTTTATAGAAAACCCGTGTAAAGCAGCGACCATATAGGATGAAGACATATGTTTGGCGACATCAGTGAGAAGGAATATGTTCATAGCGGCCGGTGCCGTAATCACTCCTTCCGCCGTTCCCTTCTCCAGCAGCGAGTAGGACTCGGTATACGGCACACCGGTCACGGCGGCACCGCCGAGAGCCTCTATTATCGCGGCAGTCGTGGGTGAGATAGCCTGGACCAGCAATCCGTTCCAGTCCTCCAGCGTCTTGACCGGCTTGGTGGCGAGGAGTTCTACCGCCGTATAGTTATGCATGCAGAGCAGTTTCTGGTTGAATTTATCTTCCAGTATCTCATTATACATTGGCATTATCTTCGGTACGGCGTATATTTCTGCGTGAATGTTGTTGAATAAGAAAGGCAATTCATTGGCACCCAGTTTCGGTTCGTCGGCGGAGTTGGCGCTGGGGGTGATTGCCCCCATATCAGCCACACCTGTCCTGACACCATCAAGAATCTCCGGGAAGGCGAGCATTTCCTGGTTGGGGTAATATTCGATGGTGTAATCGGGACCGCAACGCGCGTTAAACGCATCGACAAATGCCTGCTCGTCATTAATGTAGGGGCCCATGGCGGCGCTCGCAAACTTCAGGACCACCGGCTCATCGGGCTTGGCTTCACCGCAGGCGGTGAGTGTGCCCCCGATAACGGAGACAAGAAGTACGGCACAGAGTAATATAATGATTTTTTTCATCTTGAGAGATACCTCCTTTAGAATATGCGTGAGTGCATTGTTATTTTTTGACTATTCGCTGTTCATCACCTCCTTTTCCCATATGAACTCCTTTATATTGTCGGTTATGCGTTGCGCGCTGGCTTTGACTTTCTTGACCACGTCCGCCACCTGGGGAGCCAGGCGACTTTCCGGTCCCACGAGGCTCAAAGCCACCGGCCAGAAGTAGTTCTTAACGGGTGCGGATATACACAATGCCCCGGTAATTCTCTCTCCGTAACTGGCGGCATAACCCTGTCGCCGGGCTTCCTTTACCTGGGCAACCAGTATCTTCTTATCAGTGACGGAATGTTCGGTTACCTGTTTAATACTGATATTATTAATGACCAGTTTCAGTTCGTTGTCGTCGAGCTGTGACAGCAATACCTTGGCAGCGGAGCCGACAAATACAGGCCCGACCGGGTCAGCACCCTCAAAGACTTTTATCTTGTGCTTGCCCATAATTTCATATAAACGGTCATAATGACTGCCTATCATGATATTCAGTTCCACATTCTCTCCGGTTATATCCCATAATTTCTTTATTTCTTCAAGGGCGCAGGTGATAAGTTTATAATGATTGGTTTTGGGGTTCGAGGCGAGTTTGGTGACCAGCGGACCCAGGTAGTACCGGCGGGTCATGGGGTCGTAAGCCACCATATGCAGTTCTTCCAGTGTTTTAAGCACCCTGTAGACGGTCGGTTTAGTAAGCCTGGTAGAAACGGCAATTCCGGTCAGCGTGTTTATACCGTCGCTCAAACACGCAAGAATGCTGATAGCGCGTTGTACGGAACGGATTGAGGGCTGGTTCTTGACCATTTCTGTAGCTGAGTTTCGCTGAGTGAAACTTTTATTTCTATTTGGCACATACCATTATAGCACGATAATTTTCCGTGTCAAAATATTCTGAAAAATTCCAGCCAATCGCTTACTTATCTCCGGCTTTGGAGATCAGGACGGTGAAATAAAATAAACGCTCTGAGAGAAGGTTTTGGTTCTACATTATAGCCGTAAATTAATATGTTTAACCACCTGTTTTCAAAGATATCACTTCTCCGTAATAAAGAGAGTCAATCCACGTAGGTAGTTTTGTGGTCTCCGGAAAGGCCGATAAGGAAGAAAGCGTAAGGCCGGTCGACCCACCTGGCAATTACCGGATTATGCGGCAATCCCCGGGGACATATGACGGCAGTCGGTTTATCGATGATATACCTTTCGTGTTCCTCCCCCATGTCTATCGATATTTCCGCCCCCAGGTAATCGATGTCGCTCGGGTCGGTACCGACAAAGACCAGGACTTCGTCGGTGGGGTGAATGTGCGCCCCGTCCGAATCGCCCGGTCCGCGGTGCCAGACGCCGGGCGATTTATAGAAGCCCCAGGTAAAGTTTAGATCCAGACCTTCCAGGTCCTTGCCGTACATCCATACCAGGTTATCCGCGTTACCGGGTCCCACCCTCATACCGTCCGAAGCCATCTTTTCAAATTGGGCTCTCTCCTCGGGGGTCAATCTGTCCAGGGACGTCTTGAACGGTACCAGGGGTTTAACCAGATGGTCGTACTTATGACCGTAAGTCAGGGTTTCCGGACTGACTTTTATCTTTTTCTCCGAAAAAGTTGATACCATCAGAGGCCCTCTGGCGCCTCCGGCTGGCGGCTGCTGTCTCTGGGCTATCTGCTGGTCTGTGATACCAGACCCCATCCAGGTCGTCGTCGGCTCGGCGCCAAGGGAAAATATCATAAAGCTGTAACCTATCGGATTGGTCACATCCTGGGTAATCGACGGGCAATGGGGCAAACCGGCGGGGACGATGACGACCGACGGTTTATCAAAGGTGTGGACCTCCAGTTCTTCACCCAGGCAGTACGAGGTTTTCGCCCCCAGATACTCGACGTTGTCGGGATCGAGGCCGACCCATACCAGGGCTTCCGGGTAAGGGTGTATGTGCGGGTCCATGCCGGGGTGCCAGTCGCCCAGGCCGGTATAGAATCCCCAGGAAAAATTAAGCGGCAGCCCTTCCAGGTGCTCTTTTCCGTTCAGCCAGTAGATGCTGTCGGCGTTTCCCGTGTTTTTAAAACCGGCGCCGTCCCTCATCATCTGGGGTATCGAGGCTATGTTCAGCGGTTTTAGCAGGTGCTCGTATTTTCCCTTCGCCATTTCAGTTACCCTCCTTGGTTTTTCAATCATTACACCGTATTTTTATAAGGCTGGTTTATCAGGATTAATCTACTATGGTGGTTTCGTATTCACCGCCTAGGGCAATCGAGTAGAATGCATAAGGTCTATCGACCCATCTGACGACTACCGGATTGTGCGGCAGTCCTTTGGGGCAGATAACGACGGTGGGTTTCTCAAAGACATACCTTTCGTGTTCCTCACCTATATCTATCTCTATCTTGGCCCCCAGGTAGTTGATATCGGTCGGGTCGAGGCCGGCGAAGACCAGGACTTCATCAACGGGGTGGGCGTGCGCGCCGACGCCGCGGTGCCAGATGCCGGGCTTGCTGTAGAGTCCCCAGATAAGGTTAAGCTCCAGTCCCTCCAGGTCCTTGCCGTAAAACCACGCCAGGTGGTCGGCATTGCCCGGTCCTGATTTCTGTCCGCTCTTGGCCCTTTTCTCAAACCGGGCTCGCTGCTCTGGCGTCATCATATCCAGCGCTGGTTTCCCCCGCTGGATTACCATGCCCGTTTTCAGCGGTTTAATCAGGTGCGCGTATTTACCGGTAGCTTTGGTTGGGTTTTTCTTCAGCCTCTTTTTCGATACGTAAGAGGTCATCCCTATCTGTCTCCCGCCCTTGGCGGCGGCTGCCTGCATCGCCTTCATCGTCTCCTCCGAGACCCCCTCACCCATCCAGGTTGTCGTGGGTACGGCGCCCAGGGACGCCAGGTAAAAACCGAAACCCTTGGGACTCCACACCCGCTTGGTTGTCAGCGGGCAATGGGGCATGCCGGCGGGGACGATGACGATGGTGGGGACATCGAACGTATACGCCTCCTGTTCCTCGCCCAGGCACACCTCTATTTCCGCCCCCAGGTAGTTCAGATTAGCCGAGTCGAGGCCGACGAAGACGAGACATTCCGCGTAGGGATGCGTATGGGGGTCCTGACCGGTATGCCAGTCGCCGATGCCGCTATAGAACCCCCAAGTAAAATTCAGGTTAAGTCCTTCCAGGTGGTCCCTGCCGTTCAGCCAGACGATTTTATCGGCGTTGCCCGGTCCGTTGGCGAAAGCCCCTTTCGGCATATCCAGCTTCTTCATCACTTCCATATCCATACCGCCGACACTCAGCGGTTTTACCAGGTGTTCGTATTTTCTTTTTATCATCGTGATTACGCTCCTCTGCTATTTCAGTATTATATTAGGCCCTGACGATATTATATTCTACTTCTCTAGATAGGTTGTTGTACAGATGGTCGGTGACTAAATCATGCCCCTGAGCCGCGGGTCGAGGGCATCGCGCAAGCCGTCTCCGACCATGTTGAATCCGAAGACAACCAGCATCAGCGCCGCACCGGGCGCAAACGAAAGAATAGGATTTGATAACAGATACTCACGGCCATCGTTTATCATGCTACCCCAGGTGGGGACCTCCGCTTCCACCCCGATGCCCAGGAAGCTGAGGCCCGCCTCGGCGAGGATAGCCATACCCAGCATCATCGTGATGAAGACCATAATAGGGGGCAGGCAGTTCAAGATGACGTGACGTATCATGATATACCATGAAGTCGACCCCATGGCACGCGCCGCCAGAATGTAATCGCTTTCTTTTACCACAAGCACCTGCCCGCACATAAGTCTGGCATATCCCGGCATGAGACTGACCGCCAGGGCGATAATTACATTTTCCAGGCCTCCTCCCAGTACTGCCGCTATCATCAGCGCCAATAATATCATCGGGAAGGACATTAAGGCATCCATGATTCTCATGATAACGGCATATACCCAACCCCCGAGAAAGCCGGATATCATCCCGAGCGTTACGCCGATGATGGCGGCGAAGGATACCGAGATCAGGCCTATCTCAAGAGAGGTTCGCGTCCCGTATATAACCCGGGATAACGTATCTCGTCCCACCGTGTCGGTGCCGAGCAGGTGTTCCGTGGATATTGGCGCCAGCCGGTTCTTTATATCCAGCTTATAAGGGTCGTAGGGGGCTATCAAAGGCGCAAATATCGCCACCAGTATTAAAGTGATGAGAATAACGAGTCCGACCACGACAACAGCGCGATTGGTCAGCACCCTCAAGAAGCGTTTGAATTCACTGACGCGGGGAGGAGCGGAACCAAACTCGTTTATCTCTATGACTCTATTTTCCAAGCAAATCCCCCCTACTGGTATCTTACCCTCGGGTCTATCCAGCCATAAGCCAGGTCTACGATTAAGTTGGCGAAGACTACCGCGGCAGCCATGAGTAACGAAATTGCCTGAACATACGGATAGTCCTGCCGCATGATTGCGTCTACCGCCAGCCTGCCCATGCCCGGAATGGAAAACACCTGTTCAATAAGCACCGAACCGCCGAGTACCAGGGGCACTCCCAGTCCCAGCAGAGTCACGATGGGAACAATGGCATTTCTCAGGGCGTGTTTTAAAATTACGACGCGGAAGCGCAAGCCTTTTGACCATGCCGTCCTTATGTAGTCCTGGTGCAGCACCTCCAGCATGGCGGAACGCACCTGCCTCGTATTCATGGATACGGCGCCTATCATCAGGCAAAATACCGGCATAATAAGCATTCTGGTGCTGAGCCAGAAATCATCGAACGGCGAGGTATAGCCCATGGTCGGCAACCAGTCGAGGTATAAGGCGAATAAGTAAATCATCAGTACCCCGAGCCAGAAATTCGGCACGGTGATACCCAGGTTTGCCAGCGTCGTCACCACATTATCTATCCATGAGCTTCTCTTTACGGCGCAGATAATACCCGCCGGAATGCCGAGGATGATGCTGATAATGAAGCTCAGGATTCCAATGTGAAGAGTAATGGGGATACGGCGCAGTATCTCCTCATGGACAGGCAGTTTACTGACGAGTGACCTTCCCAGGTCTCCCCGAAAGATGTTGCCTGCCCACTCGAAGTACTGGACGATAAGGGGCTTCTCCAGGCCGTATTGTCTCCTCAGTTCTTGGAGCTGTTCCATGGTGAATTCTTCAGTCTCGGTCGAGGATACCAGCATGAGAAGCGGGTCTCCGGGGAGAAGACGCACCGCAATAAATATAATGACCGTGACGATTAATAAGACGACGGCGCACTGAATCAATCTTCTTATTATGTAAGTGGTCATCTCTTTAACCGCTGAAGATAGACCTATATGAAGCTAATCAGTTTCACAGAAATTTGTTTACACACTTATAAATCAGTCACAATATTTTACGACTGATTTCATTGAATCAGCAGATAATTGCTTCGGAGGGGCGGGCTCTTACAAGCCCGCCCCTCTATCAAAGGTAAACGCTACTATTTCACCCAGAGGTATTCCGCAACGAAGTAGGGCGGGAACGACAGGGTGAGGAAGGCGTCCTCGAGTCCGCCTATCCTATCGGAAAAGGCGTAACCCATACCTCCGTCATGGACCGGGACAAGCAGGGCATTATTGTGGATATACCTTACCGTATCCTGAATAAGACCGATATCCGGGTATATATCTGAATAGGCAATTTCATCCAGGTACGCCTGCAGTTCATCCGGTTTGTACATATTCGAGAAGAATATACTATGCTGGTCCAGGTACATCCCCAGGGTCATGCCGTAGTTAGCGAAGCCCGCAAAAGGCTCCAGCATCATACCTTCAAACTTCCCAAATCGGAGTTCTATGTACTGGGTATCGGTGACGTAGTTAATCGAGGTCTTGATACCCACATCATCCAGGTACTGTTTGATAGCCAGGTTGATATCTTTATCACTGTTGATGTGGGGCGTTATCTGGGTCATGAAGCCATCCGGGAAGCCGGCTTCCGCCAGCAGCGCCCTGGCTTTGTCCGGGTCATAAGGGCGGTAGGTTATATTTTGTTCGGTATAGGCGACGTTATCCCTGGCGATGACATTCTTGATGGGCAAGAACAGCCCGTAACCGAGTCCTTCCGCAATCTCTTCGCGGTTGATGGCATATTCGACCGCTTCGCGGACTCTCTGGTCACGGAAAGGCGATGCTTCGTTATTGGTATCGAACATCAGTGTGAAGACGGCCTGGTGCTGGGTCATTACCTTAAAACCCATATCGAGATAGTCTTTAGCCAGCCTGCCGAGTTCCACCGGTAAGCCATCAGCCTCGCCACCCTGCATGGCTGCCTTTTGGGTCATCGGGTCTACAACATAGATAATTTTTATCTCATCAAGATAGGGCAGACCTTCTATCCAGTAGTTGGGGTTCTTCTTGGCGACAAAGCTCTGGTCCTGCTGAAAGCTTACGAACTCGAACGGCCCGGTGCCGCAGGGATTTTTCCTGATATAGTCGAGGTTGCCGCCTTTCTGAGCGGCGGTGGGAGATGCAATCCAGGTTCCGGAGGGGCTATACAGGATGCCGTTGCGGTATTCCTTGAAGTAAACCTTTACGGTGTAGTCATCAAGGACCTCCACGTGGTCCCAGTAAAACTGGCGATTATTTTCGATGGCGGCATCAAAATTGAACTTGACAGCATTGGCGTCCAGGTCTGTCCCGTCGTGGAATTTCACGCCCTGGCGGATGGTGTATGTAGCCGAGAGCTTGTCTTCAGCCAGTTTCCAGTCCGTCGCCAGCATCGGCTCGAAGGTGCTATCGGCCAGACCCCGCATAAGACTCTCGTAACACATCTGCGGTGTGGTGGAATCGTTCCCCATAAATTCATGGGGCCAGCCAACGTTACCCCCCGGGCTGCCGTTCAAAATCAGGTAAAACGTATCTCCGTACTTGGGACCGGCGGTTTCGGTGGGGGTAGCCGTGGGAGTAGCTGTGGGGGTGGCTGTCGGTGTTTCCTCGGCTGGTTCACCGCATCCGATTAACAGAGAGCTTAAGACGATAATACAAACGATACTAAATATCAGCTTTTTCAATCTAAACCTCCTGTTAAGATTATTTGCCGGTTTTTACTGCTTACGTACGTGTTTTTTTATTTGTGATTTGACGAAAATCTCACCCCCTCTTCTTTTAATTCAGGCAACCGAACATGGTCAGGCGAAGCCAGGAAAAGTTATGTCCGCCTATTATATTTATATAAAAATTTTTTTGTCAAGGAACGGATTAAAGGCTGAAAGGATATTAGTCAGACTCAGTTGTTTTTTGGAGTAAGGGCTGACCGGATGAGGCAAAGTCAATCTAGAATTGGTTCGTTTGTTCCCGGCAGGCATCTTTCGTATTTATATTGACAAATACGCTGGTGGAGGCATACACTGAACCCGACATGGTAATCTGAATGAACGTTATTTCGGGTATCATCAGATTACAGAGAAGCCGGGACTCGAAAGGATGAGTAAAAATGAATCACCCGACTCAGCGCAGAGTCGGGCAATTCACTGGAGCACTAGGGTAACTAAGCCGAAGATACCCTACTGGGGTATAGCATACCATTACTCTTTCACGTTGTCAATAGCTGATTTTGGAATTTCTGTTCTGCTGAGGTAGAATAACTGGAGAGAGTATCAAGAAATTGTTCCGCATCGGAGGACGCGATGACAGGCGATAAGAAAACCGAGGTGACAAGAGAGGCAATAGTCAAGCGACTCAAACGGATAGAGGGGCAGATACGCGGTCTTCAAAAGATGGTTGCCGAGGAACGCGAATGCGAGAGCATAGTGACCCAGCTGGCGGCAGTCCGTTCGGCTATCGATAGCGTCGGCGCGCTGGTGCTGAATAATTATATCAAAATATGCGCCCCGAAAGGCAGCAAGTCTGACCCCGATGTCTACGAGTCTATGGTACGGGTAGTGGGTGTGTGGGGGCGGGTTCATCTGGGCGAATAGGTAATATATGCTGCCGGGTAAATTGCAGGGATTTTAGCTTTTTATCGCAAACAAAGGTCCGTTAGCCCTTACGCCTGGCTATGTCATCGTACCACTTGCCGTAGTGGTTCCTGGCATAGGTTTCGGAGATTTTACCGTTCCACATGGAACGCAGCGACTCCGTCATGCGCGGATGGATAACCCCCAGGTAGATGTGTACCAGCAGCATGAGCAACGCCAGAATGAAGGCAATATCATGCACAATCACGAACCACTGAAATACACCCGATGATAGGGCATCCTTGGCGAACCACATAATAAAGCCGGACACCACAAAAAGAACGCCGGTAGCCAGCGCGATGAACTGCCACATCTTTTGCCCGGTATTTACTTGTCCCTGGGGCGGCATTTTTTCCTCGTCACCGCCGAAATAGTAATCGGGGGCGCTGCGTACCCATTGAATATCGTCCTTGCCCCACGTAAGAGTTTCTTTGATAAAGTGCCACGACATTTTTGGATTGAGAATGAAATAGACTATCGGCGCCCCGACGAAAAACACCACGGCGATGCGATGGATGGACCTGGTAATGCCTCCGGCAGCGGCGCCTCCCAGACCCGGGAAAAATAGAATGGCGCCGGTAACCAGCAATACCAGAAAAGACGCCGTGTGAATCCAGTGAAACCAGATAGTGCGTTTCTTGAAACGTTCGACCACTCTTGCTTCCGTCATTACTTTACTTCCCTTCTCATTCTCAGCCGGGCGACCAGGTAGTTCAGCCCGAAGCCGGCCACGACGGCAATCGCCAGACCGGAACCGATCCATTTGAAAATGTCACGGACGGTACCGGCAGCGGGTACCTGGGGGTCGGCGGGGAGGCCATATAAATCCGGCGCGCCATCAAGGACATACATCACATGCAGGCCCTGGGCTTCATCGACACCGTAAACCGAGGCTTCGACGCCGTTGCGGCGCAGCTCGGCGACCCTTTCTTCCGCCTGCGTGATTAATTCGGCGCGCTTGCCGTAGGTAATCGCCCCGGTGGTGCAGGCGTCGGCACAGGCTGGCGGCTCGTCGTTGGTAACGCGGTCATGGCAGAAAGTGCATTTGTTCATGATTGCCACGCCGGTTACCGTGGTTTTTTCCATTTTGGGGACGTCAAAGGGACAGAATTCGACGCAATAGCCGCATCCGGAGCATTTCTCTTTTTCGTACTGGACGTAACCCAGCTGGTTGTAGCTCAACGCCCCGGTGGGGCAGACCTCGACACAGGCTGCCTCGGTACAGTGGTTACATGCCTTCTTACGGGATACCCATACGCCGTCTTTCCGTACCGGGTGGAGGGTTGTCCAGACCTCGGGTGAAAGCTCCGGAGGGTCGGAAAGGTCTGGCCGTGAGGTTTCCGGGAGTTTATTATATTCCTTACAGGCGGCATAGCACCACCAGCAGCTGACGCATTTACTGACGTCAATCAGCATAGCCATGCCCTGCCTGGTCTGCGAATCTTTGGCTAGGGCGGCGGATGCCGGCGTCAATAAAGCCAGGCCGGTGGCTCCGGCTGCCCCTTTCAGGAAATCCTTACGGGTTATCTCCATAAATGACTACTTCCCTACGGTTTCAGGAAATTCGTCGACGACGACTTCTTTATTAGCTATCTTTTCCTCGTCCCGGATATCATCTTCGGTCAGGAATAAACCAATGTTGCCGTGGCAGGCATCGCAGCTCTCGTTCTGAGGGGTTTTCAGCTGGATATTATGCGGGGTGGCGTACTTCCAGGTTGACACGGCATTGAAATCCGGGAACAGATTTTCGCCGTAGTAATCGCAGGTGCCGGCACAGGTGGGCACGTGGCGGAGCACCACGTATTTATAAGGTCTTTCCGAGGAGCGCAGGGGATTATTGCCGATTTCAAACTGCATGACGGACGGTTCGCTGGTGCGGCAGGGCAGACCCTCGGGGTCGATGGAGACGTGGCAGCCGTAGCAGTTCTTGTAGGTAACCGAGTGGCAGACCTGGCAGGAGAGGTCGCCCAGATGCTGCTCGTGCTGGGGATTGCCTTCGGTATTCGTCCAGACGTCCGCATGGCAGTCTCCGCAATCGGCGGAATTCGGATTATCATAGCGGTTGTCAGCTATTTCGGTCGAGCCGTGCAGGACATTGGTGTGGCAATCGGTGCAGATCATCGTCTCCTGAGTCCAGTGGACATCGGCGGGAACGCCTTCGTTCTCTCCCAGGTATTCCGCCCCCACGCGAGCACCGTGACAGGCGATACAGTTGTACTGCATGGACGGGGTCTCGCGGAATTTATGACCGGAAACCAGGCCGCCTTCAAGCTCATCAGGCCGGCTGACATGGCACTGGCCGCAGGAGGTGTGGCATTCGTTGCAGTGGTTTTCCAGCGCCTCGGAAAGCGGCGTGCCCTCTGAGACGTCACCGCCCCTGGCTTCAAGAGCTGACGTGAACCCGGATAACGTGGTGTGGAGACTTATCTCGTTAACATGGGCGATGTCCATGTGGCAGGTGTTGCAGTTGCCCTCGGACGGGTCGATGACGATACCGACGTGGGCCAGGTCTTTATTTTCCTCCTGGCTGTTGCCGCCGTGGCAGATGACGCAGCCCACTTTGCCGTGGGTGCTTTGCATGAACTCGGCATCCTTAACGAAGACCTTTTCCCACACCTCCAACGGAGGTAATTCACCGCCTCAGCCTTCGCCCGTGGTCTCCGTCGATTTGGTTTCCTCTTCCGGCGAGGCG
>Ga0209427_10000294_pt1 | contig 50994 bp, 36 predicted proteins | sample DeeMarSWOR136_30_FD_187465 | JGI IMG/M metagenome (GOLD analysis project Ga0209427, IMG submission 187465) | Marine sediment microbial communities from White Oak River estuary, North Carolina - WOR-1-36_30 (SPAdes) (version 2) | ecosystem: Environmental > Aquatic > Marine > Intertidal zone >...
GCGCCTGTAGCTCAATCGGATAGAGCAACGGATTTCTAATCCGTAGGTTAGGTGTTCGATTCACCTCAGGCGCGTCCCAATTCCGCTCAAATGTCTGATTTGACTGCGGAATTGAGGACCCCGCACTTATGTATAAGTGCGGGGTAGCAGAGAGTGGGATGTTATTATTGCTGATCTTTCATAAATCTGTGATGTAGCTGCAGAATTGAGAGTCCCCCATCACCGTTTCATGGTGATGCGGGGGTCCAATGTAGCTTGGTTAGAAAGTTGAGAGTCTCGAATCCGCCTAAGGCGGAGAGGAAGTCCGATCTTTGAAATATTTTTTGCTGTGATTATAGAATTTCGTAGATAGGGATTACGGAAGAACCCATGGCCTAAATCCTAATCCCTACGGCCTAATCTGCCCCGCTAGCTCAATTTGGCAGAGCACCGGATTCTTAATCCGTAGGTTGCAGGTTCAAGTCCTGCGCGGGGTATTTTCTACCACACAGTGGTCGAACATTAAGGGCATTCACAGAACATGCCTTGCGTGTGTACAAAAGAGCAGTATAATATGGAGTAGGCATTTTACTGTCTGCTACCTACTAAGTGCTGTTGATTGGTGGGTGTAGCTCAATCGGTAGAGCATTGGACTGTGGCTCCAACGGTTGGGGGTTCAAGTCCCCTCACTCACCTTTTCCTTTTTGGAATTCTATATTCCAAGAAGGAAACCCTAAATCCTAAACCCTAAACAAATGCTAATTCCCAAAATTCGAATATCAAAACAGTCTGCCTTGTCGGAATGCAATAAAATAAGTTGACGGAACGCAAATCCGTCGACCAAAACGGGCATCCTTACCGAAAAACGTTACACCATCTTGTGAAACTCGATGTTTCAAAAAGAAAAAGGAAATCCTAAGCACTAAATCCCAAATCCCTTTCTTTCGCGGTGACGAAAGAAAGGGAGTCATTATGTCATTGTGTTATTAAGTCATTAACAAATTACGTTTGTGGGTTTTGAGTTTGAAGAATTCGAACTTCGGATTTGTTCTCGCACGAATGTGTGAGAATAGGTTATTCGTTTTCTTTCCAATATCTATCAACCAGATTCTTCACAAGTTTTCCCCGTTTCGCGTAGAGATTTCTGAAAGGACGCTTCTTGCGCTTCGCCAAGGCGTAATACGTCAACAACGGCAAAGCGACAGTAGCGTCTATGTAACAGACAATCGCATCAGGTAAACGATCCGGGTCTACCTTACCCCAAGATACTGCTTCATGCGGCGTTGCGCCTGACAGACCACCCGTGTCTGGTCGAGCATCAGTGACCTGCAAAAAATAATCATGCCCGACATCTGGAATGTGTAATATTTCCTGAATGTGAGGCTCGGTCTGCAAAAGAAAATTCTTTGGACTTCCACCGCCGATAAGCACAACGGCAGACTTGCCGCCCGATTTCTTAGCCGCATATACAATCGCGGCCGTTTCATTAACATCAATTGAAGGAACCAAGCGCGTGCCAAAGTCACGCAAGGAATTCTCGGCGATGTGCATACCTAATCCTGAATCGCCAGGGGAACTGGTGTAGATTGGAACTCCTGCGCGGTATGCAGCCGCCAACACAGAAACGCCTTTTAGTCCCCTCTTCTCTTCCTCTTTTGCCAGATGTTCGCCAAGCAAGTAATGAAATTCGGCAGTGCCCATAACCCTCTGAAATTCCTGCTTGCTTAAAATTTCACGCAAGAGCCGATCGGTCTCAAGCAGACAATCCGTGTAGCTCATCAGAATGTCATAGATACGCACAACCCCATTGTCGCGCAATGCAGCGTCATCCACATGATGTGAGCCGATATGCAATTCCAAATCAAATGCAAAATGCAAATCATGATACAAATTGGCGCCCGTCGAGACGACCCAATCAATAAAACCAGCATTAATCAATGGGACAATTGCAGATTTACCCAAACCAGCCGGCGTCAGTGCCCCGGCAAGACTAATGCCAACATACACATCTCGTTTAAGCATTTTTTCGACAAACAAACGGCACGCTTCTCTAATTCTCGCTGCATTGTAGGCAAGAAATGTTTTCTCGATCATTGTCGTCAATCTTTCGCGACCCGTAATCGGATCTGGGTATATTCTTGGTCCAGAAAGATACTTATGCATGTTTGGAAACTTCTTACCTTTAAGCCACTTAGGTAAAATATCATATTTCTTGTATTTTTTCATCTTCCTCTTCTTTTTCATCTGCACCTCCTTACGCACGACTCATGTGTTCGGAAATTACGAAACCCATTATTTTTGTGAATGTGCGAAGACTCCATTTTTCTAACTACCTCCATCCACTATAACATCCCCTCCCTTGAAGGGAGGGGACAATGGAGAGGGTGTAATTTCTTCAATTAGCATGTGTATCACACCATCAGGGTTCTTCAGTACATCATTATTCCAAAACCTCAATACCTTATACCCCTGATTTTGAACCCATTCATCCCTTATTTCATCTCTGTCACTTTCAAAATGCTCACCACCATCGACTTCAATAATTAGCTTCTTCTCAAAACAGATAGAATCAACGACATACTTCCCTACCGGCTGCTGCCTTCTGAATTTCGCCCCCAATTGTTTATTCCTTATCCTATACCATATCCTTTTCTCAGCCTCGGTCATATTTCTTCTCAACTCTCTTACTAACATTCTATTCTTTGGTGCCAGCTTTATTTTTCACTCCTACCCACTTAATACACCCCTCCTGATATCCTCCCCCTCAAGGGGGGAGGAATTGTAGGTAGGGCTTCCTCTTTCATTTGAAACAGCAGTGGATTATAATAAACCACTTTCGGCTTTCCACTCGCATTAAAGCATTTCCATAGCAAATCTCCGACCTAGGAAACTTGAAGAGCTGAAACACGGTCAATAAAAGCGATGCTATAGACGATGTCACCGTGCGAGAAGGTCGGCGTCGAAGGCTTTCAGTTCACCCTTGATTTCCCAAATGCGCAGTTTCATCCTGTCATTACCCTTGAGCAGTTTGTACATCTCTTCATTCAACTCTGCCAATTCATCCTGGCTGATATTAATGGGGTCGTGTTTCAATCTGATACGGCTAATCGGCAGTGACGGAAATCTATTCAAGAGTCGTGGCGTGAGAATTAAAAGCTCGATTGACGTTGCACCCTCAGCCGTGCTCGTAATCTTAAGTGGGTAAAAAAGGTGTTCGGTCTTGAATCGATATTGAATCGGCTCATTGGTGACGGTTTCAGTCCCCAGGGTTACGACATCAAACACAAACCACTCAAAACCTTCACCGATATAATCCTCAATTAATTCCCGCATTTCTTCAGAGATGATATTTCCCTCAATTTCTAATGTCTTAAGATAATCCATAACCCATTTAACAAAACCTTGAGCGTCGAGCAAGTGCGTTACCGATATATCGTGAGCACCTATTTTCTCATGAAAGGTTACCTCTCCCGATGGCACGACGATCCCCTCTGACATCTGACGCCCCTTTGCACTCGCAGCATGATAGAGCTTTCTGTTGATTAGATCAGTTGCCTTGCGAAATGTCGCTAGATCACCCTTTTTCACTTCCGGTTCTGACATCAATGGAAGCACCTCTAACAGCATGGTTGAATCCGAGGCGTGTAAATCAGTGCTCAGCAGCAATATCTCCTCACGACCATTCCAAGCAATCATCGCGCGTTGGTTTGGCTCAAAAATCCTCGCATTGGGGTTTATCGGAATCATACCGCGATTGGCAAAGCCTAATGATAAGGGAATAAGAGAGAAAAAAATATTGACCATAGTGATGCATTTCATGCGATATTATAGCCGCTTGCCATACAAAGTCAATCTCTCAACACTATACGACTTAGTCATTCAGTCATTATGTCATTGGATGCTGCGCATCCATCGATTACAATGATAATGGATAGATTACAAAGATGGTCACTGGTATGCTTTAATAGGGGAAGCATGTCAGGATATCAGAGGATCAGTGCACATTGCTTCGTAATAGCGTACGGGGAAAACATTTGACTTCGAGTGTCATGTGTACATAATATGAACCATGCATTGGCATTGGGAAGATAGGTATAGCGTTGAGCAAGACGGCACAAGAAAAAGAAATTGGCGTGTCTTGAAGAAACTACTGCCGTACTTCAGGAAGTATTCAAAAACGATTATTATCGCTTCGTTCTTACTACTATTTTCAACTCTCCTCACTCTATTAGGACCCATTTTGATCAGACGCGCCATCGATGTCGAAATTCCCAACAAGAGTATGCAGGGCCTGATAATCCTTGCCGTCATATACATAATCATTCAGATTGTGGTTATTCTCGTAAGATATTTCCAGCAAATCGAGATAATGAGCGTTGGCGAAAGGGCAATCGCTGATTTAAAGGCAGATATCTTCAGACACTTACTGCGTCTCCCAGTCTCCTATTTTGACAAGAACCCGGTGGGTAAGCTCATTTCACGAGTCGAGAGTGATACCGAAGCCTTAAAGTTTCTCTTCTCTTCAACCGCAGTCGTGCTGGTCCAAAATCTCGCCCTTCTCGTCGGTATGTCTGTGGTAATGATCGTGGTCAGCTGGCGTCTTTACGTTCTCATTCTGGTCATGATGCCGATATTTTCGTACTGCTTCTGGTGGTTTGAGCGTCATGTGAGACCGGTGTACATAAATTTGAGGAAGAAAATTGCTGAAATAAATGGTTTCATCGTGGAGACGGTGAAATCACTGCACGTTGTACAGATGTTCCAACAGGAAGATCGCTTCGTGTCGAAAATCAACAGATTGGGCAAAGACAAGTACGACTACGAATTGAAAGCTTTATCATTCTGGTACCGCATCTGGTTTTTTGTGGAACTCGGCGAAATTATGGGTGTTATCCTTGTACTCGGCATCGGAGGACTCTGGGCGCTGCGCGGACTGATCACGATCGGCACCCTCTATTTGTTCATAAGTTATATCACCCGCCTTTTCGTACCCCTGCGCAGTTTGTCTGACCAGATAAACGTTATCGAACGAGCTTTTGCCGCCGCGGAAAGGGCATTCCAGATTCTGTCAACTGAAGAAGAATTCCGGAAGGATGAAAAGCACGTCTTAAGCGAATTCGAAAATGTTATTGAATTCAGAAACCTAAGTTTCTTTTACGAAGATAAGAACTGGGTACTCAAGAATCTAAATTTCCAGATAGAAAAAGGCGAGCGAATAGCGCTCGTCGGCGAGACCGGCGGCGGTAAGACATCGATCATTTCTCTTTTGTTGAAATATTATTCGCCTCAAGATGGAGACATCATTATTGACGGCACATCGCTGACTCACATAGAGCGTCATTCTTTGCGTTCAAGAATCGGATTTGTGCCACAGGACGTCATCTTATTCCCAGGTTCAATTACTGATAACTTGAGACTATTCAATGCGACGATACCCGATGAAAGAATCCATGATGCTGCAAAACGCGCACAAATACATCAACGAATTCTAAATCTCCCGGATGGCTACGATACAAACATTATTGAACAGGGCATCAATCTATCTTTTGGCGAAAGGCAACTCATATCATATACCCGGGCATTGGTCTTTGATCCTGAAATACTCATTCTCGATGAAGCGACATCGTCAGTCGATCCCCAGAGCGAACGGTTAGTCCAGCAAGGAATGAAAGAATTACTGAAAGGACGTACCGCAATCATCATTGCGCACCGTCTCACCACAACACGCCTGGCCGACCGTATTCTGGTCGTACACAAAGGGAAACTCGTGGAAGAAGGAAAACACAATGATCTGATCCAACACAAAGGTCATTACTATAAGATGTACCGACTTCAATATTTGAGCGGGGTATAATGAGATCAGTAGTATATTTCTGGAAACGACACAAATTATGGCTGAGTTTTCTCATTGCCTTCTCGTTCATCAATACGATTGTCTCACTGATCTTCCCATACATTCTAAAGGACGTCATAGACGGTATTAGAGCCGGGTTTGCCCGCCAGGATTTGTTAAGGTACATATTGATTATTGGTGGAATCGGACTCTTGCGCGCAGTATTCAATTCCTTATTACCGTTCACTCGAGGACGAACCAACGAGATTTTCCTTCTCGATGAACGTACAAATATCCTATCTAAGCTGCTGCGTAAAGGGCATTCTTTTCTCAGTCGCTTCCCGGCCGGTGATATACTGCAGCGTGTAGACCATGATCTCAATGAGCTTGGTTGGTTCTCCTGCTCGGGAATATTCCGCCCCATCGAAGGCATCTTCACCTTAGTAATCGCCCTCTTTTTTCTCATAAGAATCAATCCATTACTGACGCTCATTTCGGCACTGCCCATAAGCATCGCCTCGGTCGGCTGGTTAAAGCTAAGCCCGGTCATGTACAAGTATTACTACGCATGGCGCGAATCGATATCAAAGGCAAACAATCACTTGCAATCGAGTTTCGCGGGTGTGAAGCTAGTAAAATCTTATACCATCGAAGACAAAACCGACCAACGCTTCCTGGATATTCTGAAGGAGCGGGTAGCCGCATCGATCAGGGTCATAAGAATTGAAGCATTGGTACACAATCTATTCACAGCTATTGAGGAAATAGGTGTTATACTCGTGCTTCTCTTCGGCGGACTATTCATAATCAGGGGCAGTCTGACAATCGGTGAATTTGTAGCATTCAACGCCTATATAATAATCCTGTTAGATCCGATGCTTCGCATCGGCAATTTCTTTGTTTCAAAAAAACGCGCCCAGGTACAAAACGAGCGCCTCGAGGAAATCAAGAATCACCCAACCGACGTGGTGGATGATGGTGACTTAAAAGAAACGAAGCACAAGGGGATCGCACTGGAGAATGTATCATTCAAGTACACAAAAAACGGTCCGCTCATTCTCAATGGTATCAACATAAAATTTGAACCCGGCCAAAAGATTGGCCTGGCAGGAACCGTGGGCTCAGGCAAGACAACGCTGCTCCAAGTATTAATGAGAATCGCCGATCCGACCGAAGGGAGAGTAAAACTCAATGATGCAGACGTGAAAGACATCCAGCTTTCGCAGGTACGTTCTCTGTTTGGCTATATACCCCAGGAACCTTCGCTCTTTTCGGAAACTATCTATAACAATATCACCTTTGGCAGGAGGGTGGATACTCCGCTGGTTAACAACGCAATTAAGCTGGCTCAGCTCGAGGGATTTGTCCGGGGTGCGCCCAAGGGATGGGATGAGCTCATTGGCGAACGCGGTTTGAGAATTTCCGGTGGTGAGAAACAACGCGTGGCGATTGCCCGTGCGATCCTTGGTAAACCCAAAATACTCGTGCTCGATGATGCAACATCGAATCTCGATGCGGACACCGAGAAGGAGCTGATTGGTCAACTATCTCAAACACCGGACACGACAATGATTATCATCTCGCACCGGCTATCGGTTCTCTCCATCTGTGACTACATCTATGTTCTGGATAAAGGAAAGATCATCGAACAGGGCATCCACGAAGACCTGCTCAAGAAGCAAGAATTATACTGGAAACTCTACCAGCATCAACTCATGGAAGAAGAATTCATGAAAGACTAGACCAAGCCGCAGGATCACTACGTTCGCACTATCACTGCACTCGAAGAAACGCCCCACTCGCAGTAGCGCACTAATTTTGTCGAGAAGTCCGGAAGTGCCACCCCGATACGGTTGAGACCTACGGGGAATAATTTCGGTATTACGTTAATTAGCTAAATACCGAAATAGGATACCTCTTGATTTCTCTGTCATTATCAGTAAGATCACAAAAGGAGGTAGCATGAAAAAGACCGTTTTTGTAACGCTTGTCCTGATACTTTTTCTTTCTGCAAAAACCGACGACGGTTTTCGCTTCGTCGTCGTGGGTGATCGTACCGGTAGTGCACAGGACCTGGTATTTGAAGAAATAATAGACGAGATTAAGCTCCTCGATCCTGACTTTGTCATGTGTGTGGGTGATTTGATCGAAGGTTACCAAACTGACACTACCATTATGTATGCACAATGGGACTCAATCATCGCGACCATTGAGACGTTGCCCTGTAAATTCTACTACGTGGCAGGCAATCACGAAATCCAAAACGAAATTGATCGCGCTATTTATGAAGAAAAAACTGGAGTCAAGCGCTACTATTCATTTGATTACGCTAACAGCCACTTTATTATACTGGATAACACGATGACTTATTGGGCGCAACCTCAAGAAATGGATCACGAACAACTGGAATGGTTGGAAAATGACTTGGAAAAGAACAAACAGGCTGACAATATTTTTGTCTTCTATCACATACCAACTTATATTTACGCGCTGCGCGAAAATACCACCGATACATTGGTACAAGTATTCGAAAAATACGGAGTAGACGTGGTATTCACCGGGCATCATCATGAATACTCGTATCTGAATCGCAACAATATCGAATACGTCAATGTCGGCAGTTCGGGCGGTGGTATGTCAACCAATGATCCGGCACGCGGCCATTTCTATCATTACCTAAAGGTCTCGGTCAGGGGTCAAGAAAGAAACATTGCTGTACTCAAGAAAGAAAGCGCGTTGGTACGCAACGTTGTCACCCTCGAGGACATTAGAATAATCAGACAACTGGATGAAGAAGCCATTACTATAGACGACTGCGTCGTTGATGACGATGCAAAGAATGTGACTCAATCGGTCGCGGTTACGGTCGAAAACATCGGCCCCGATTCTTTAAAAGACCCTATTCAATGGCAGGTTGACCCTAGACGCTACACGATAACGCCGGTCGAAATGCCGCTTGCTATCGCATCTGAAGAGAGCAAAGAATACCAGTTTGACGTGACTGTTCATGACGGCTCCGATCTTTTTCCGATACCATCCTTCACGCTTGCCTATCCATTCACCTACGGGAAGGTCTGCACATTGTATAACATTCTTTCGCTGAAACGGCACAAGTTTGTTGACCGATTAGAATCTGCGCCCGTCATCGACGGCAAGCTTGATGACTATGTCTGGCAGGCGATAGTGCCAATTGCACAATTTTCAAATTACAATGCCAGTACCGTAGCATCTGTTGAAAAAACCGAAATATATTTCGCGCACGACAATGACAATCTCTACTTTGCAGCGCGTTGTTTTGAAAGTGATTTTTCCGGACTCCGTGCAGACATCTTTGAACATGACGGCACAACATATTACGACGATAATGTCTGGTTATTCTTCGACACTAATTTTGACCATCAGACTTACTACCAAGCGATCATCAACTGCAACGGGGCGGTTTTCGACCGCAAGTGCAGCCTGATAGATGGTGTGCTCGACAGGGATGTATCGTGGAACGGCACATGGGAAGTGGCATCTGGCCGCGAGGATAATGCCTGGACTCTGGAATTAAAGATTGCCAAGCAAGAACTCACACCGTTCAGCGAAGACAAATGGGGATTCAATATGCGACGGCTGCAACCACGCCTCGGTGACGCCGGCTACTGGTCAATCCCGTTTGCACACGCGCCGCAGTACTTTGGGATACTGGAATTTAGATAAGAGCACTACGTGCTTTTCAAAATCTAAATTCTAATATCTAAATCCTAAACAATTTCTAAGCACTAAATCCAAATGACCAAAACCGGGTTTGGGATTTTGAATTTTGGTATTGTTTAGTGCTTAGAATTTAGGATTTACAATAAGATGTTATCGATCAGTCTGGTTCGTCCGAAAAATACAGCCACGGCAATAAGGGTTCCCTTTTTTAATTTCTTGACAGGCTCAAGTGTGTCCTTGTCTACGGTTTGGATATAGTCGATCCCCCCGCCTTTCTGTTCTATCATCTTTGCCATCATTTCGACGGCAGGCCGTGGCTTACGCAACCCCTTTTTGTACGCTCGCTTTACCGATTTCAAAGATTGGTAAAGAACTGCGGCATTCTTTCTCTCTTTCTCACTCAGATATTTGTTGCGGGAACTCATGGCTAAACCATCACTTTCGCGCACAATCCTGCCGGTTACGATTCTTACATTCAGGTTCAACTCCTTCACCATCTTCTTGATAATCACTGCCTGCTGAAAATCCTTACTACCAAAAACTGCGATATCGGGCTGCACGATATTGAAGAATTTCAACACCACGGTGGTCACGCCCCGAAAATGTATGGGACGTGATGCGCCACATAATAGCCTGCTCCACTCGACAACCTCCACATACGTCCGAAAACCATCGGGGTACATCTGGCTCACAGAAGGATAGAACACCAAATCCACACCTTCTAGTTTCAGTAACCTCAAATCCCGTTTCAAATCACGCGGGTATTTACGGAAGTCTTCTTCCGGACCGAATTGTGTCGGATTGACGAATACCGATACGACCAAAAAATCGCATTTCTTGCGCGCAATCCTTACGAGCGACAAGTGCCCCTCATGCAAATAGCCCATCGTGGGTACCAGGCCAATTTTCATGCCCCTTTTCTTGATTGACGCAATTATCTTCTTGGCCTGACTGACGCTCCGCACCAACTGCATATGTCATTATAAGCAAAATCCAACAGCAACGCAACATATTCTGTCAAAATTCTTTCTCAAACTGCTGTGTTCTCGACTGCGCCCACCTTAGGCGGCCTCCGCTCGAACCGTAAAGTAGCTTATTCTTCGAGCAAGCGCTAGCGCGTCGAGAAGCATCATGATACCATTTTATCAGCTATATAGCGATGTGGTGCCCACTCTCGAATAGAGAGATTACATACTCTTCGAGTAGCGCTGCCACAACGTGGCGGCTGCGTCGAGAATTAAATCAATGGATGCGCAGCATCGAATGACACAGTGATTTATCCCGTGAAATTCAGGTTATTTCAACGGGACTCAATGACATAATGACTCTGTATATCGTGTATCCCCGGCCTCGCCTTGCGAAGCGGGGCGGGCTTGCATCCTGTATCACATGGCGTCTATTGACTTTGTGTTTGATTTCGCTATAATTAAGTTACCTTATTAGTAGGGAATTGATTAAGATTGTGAGCTAAATCATTCTCAGAAATTCGCCCGAGATAATATTAAATAAATTTATCCCTATATAATTAAGGAGGAAAGGAGCAACAAATGGCACTACTCGAAATTAGGTGGCACGGCCGAGGTGGCCAGGGGGCAAAGACTGCAGCCCTTCTCTTTGCCGATGCTGCCGTGGAAACGGGTAAATATATACAAGCATTTCCTGAATATGGACCGGAACGCATGGGTGCCCCGGTCTTTGCATTCAATCGCATTTCTGATAAACCAATACTTCAACACTGCGGTATCAAATCACCCAATATTGTTGTAGTATTGGACCCAACACTAATGGAAACAGTAAACGTCACCGATGGGCTACCCGAGGACGGCGTGATATTGGTCAATACGCAGAAGACTGCTGAAGAAATAAAGAAAGAACTAAAACTAACCAAGCAACATGTTTATGTTGTGGATGCAAGTAAGATCTCCAAGGAAATACTAAAGCGCGACCTCCCGAACACCCCGATGTTGGGTGCGCTAATCAAGGTTTCCAAACTGCTCGACTTCAAAGACATGCTCGACTCTGTCAAAATACGCCTCCAGCACAAGTTTCCGAATCGTCCGGATGTGGTTGACGGTAACATCCAGGCAATAAAACGCGCATACGAGGAGGCAAAAGCATGAAGAAGGAGAAAAAAGGCTGGAAAGAACTACCGATAGGGCTTGTCCTGGAAGGTGGCTCGAGCCAGACGTTTGAAACCGGTGACTGGCGCAGTGAAAAACCGATCTGGGACGAGGAAAAGTGCACCAACTGCTTTCTCTGCTGGATTTACTGCCCGGACTCCGCAATCATCGTCAAGGACGGTAAGGTGCAGGGAATTGACTACCGCTACTGCAAGGGTTGTGGAATCTGTGCTGAAGAATGTCCGCCCAAGGTACAGGCAATCAAAATGGTAAGGGAGGAAAAATGATCGTTGCGAGAACTGGAAACGAAGCAATGGCTGAGGCAATGCGCCAGATCAATCCGGATGTCGTTGCCGCCTATCCGATCACACCCGCAACCGAAGTCGTCCAACTATTCTCAAAGTTCGTTCATGATGGTAAAGTCACTACTGAATTCGTACCTGCGGAGAGCGAACACTCGGCAATCAGCGCCTGCGTCGGCGCTTCCTCGGCTGGCGCCCGGGTCATGACCTCGACTGCGTCTCAGGGACTCGCCTTGATGCACGAGATTCTCTTCATTGCAGCGGGACTCCGTCTGCCCATCGTCATCTGTCTGGTCAACCGTTCATTGTCGAGTCCGATCAACATTCACTGTGACCACTCTGACTCACTCGCCTCACGGGATTCCGGCTGGATTCAGATATTCAGCGAGAACACCCAGGAAGCATACGACTCAACGATCATGGCCGTCAAAATCGCCGAAAAGGCGCTACTCCCGGCAATGGTTACCACCGACGGATTCATTATCAGCCATGGTATGGAACGTGTCGAAATGGTTGACGATGATGCAGTACCCAAGTGGCTGGGCACGCGTCAGGCAAAGACGTCTTTGCTTGACGTTGACAACCCGATAACCCTGGGTGCTCTGGATTTGCAGGATTACTTCTTTGAACACAAGCGCTCAGAGATTGATGCGATGAATCATGTGTTACCGATTATCGAGGAAGTGCAGAACGAATTCGGTGAAAAGTTTGGTCGTCACTATCCGATCGTCGATGAGTACAAGATGGACGACGCCGTAGTGGCCATATTGGCCATGGGTTCGACCGGCGGAACCGGAAAAGTCGCGGTCGACAAGATGCGCGAGCAAGGTAAGAAGGTCGGTCTGGTCAGATGCCGCATCTTCCGTCCCTTTCCCAAGGACGCAATGCTCAAAGCCATAGCCAAGGTTAAGGTTCTAGGAATCATGGACCGTTCAGATACGATGTCTACACTCGGCGGTCACCTATACAACGAGTGCCGATCTATTCTTTATGATTCAAACACGCGTCCGCTCATGAAAAATTTCATTTACGGACTCGGTGGCCGTGACATCAGCATTGAAGATATCGAAAGCGTATACACCGGTCTCTTTGACATAGAGAAATCAGGTAAGGTAGACGAGAATATCGTTTACTACGGAGTAAGGGGGGAATAATGGCATCGCTAAAACAACTAGCAGCTCAAGAAGAGAAATTCCTTGGTGGTCACCGGGCTTGTGCCGGGTGCGCAGCAACTATTGCGGCACGCATGGTTCTGACCGCTGCGGAACAACCAGTTGTCGTCGGCGCGGCTACCGGATGTTTAGAGGTGGTCAGCACGATTTACCCATATTCGGCGTGGAATGTCCCCTATGTCCACAATGCCTTTGAGAATGTTGCGGCTACCATGTCGGGAGTCGAGGCTGCCTACCGTGCATTGAAGAAAAAAGGTCTGGTCAAGAAAGACCTACGCTTCATCGCATTTGGCGGGGACGGCGGAACCTATGACATCGGCCTGCAGGCACTCTCCGGCATGATCGAACGACGTCATCGTGTACTCTATGTATGTTATAATAATGAGGCATACATGAATACGGGTATCCAGCGCTCATCGGCAACACCACGCGGTGCACATACTACAACATCACCCGCTGGCACCAAGATTCCGGGCAAGATGCAGCTCAGAAAGAATCTCACAGAAATTATCATCGCCCATGAACCAGCTTATGCGGCCCAAGCAACGATTGGCTACTGGAATGACCTCGTTACCAAGGTACGCAAGGCATTAGACGCGGATGGTCCTTCATTCATCAATATCTATGCACCGTGTCGGCTTGGCTGGGCATATGTACCAGAGAAAACGATTAAGGTTTCCAAGTTATCAGTCGAAACCTGCGTCTGGCCACTTTACGAATATCAGGATGGCAAGTATCGTATCACGGTCAAACCCAAGGGAAAGAAACCGATAACTGAGTTCTTAAATCTCCAGGGCAGATTCGGGCACCTATTCAAATGGCATGACGACGTACCGATCAAGGAGTATCAGGAAGAGGTCGACATGATCTGGGAGCGCTTACTCAGGAGGAGCGAGCAGTAACGGTCGCCGCTTAGTAACAACAAACGAACGATATCCTGGAACAGAATATGATAAAAGTAATACTATTTGACCTAGACGGCACACTATATAAGAGTCCCGAAGTAAGAAAAAAATTCGCTGAGGCTGCGTATCACGCTCTAGCCAAACTCAAGAAAATTCCTGTAAAGAAAGCAAAGTCGCTCATCGAAGACAGGCGTGAAGAACTGAAAAAGAAACACGGCTTCCCGGTACCTTACACCTTAACCCTAGTTCAATTCGGCATGCCGGTAGAAATGTGGCATAAGGAAAACATAGATTTTTTTGACCCGCGTGACTATCTAACCCAGAACGGCGAGCTGAAGGAAATGCTGTTAGGCCTGAGAAAACGCTGCCGCCTTGCTATTCTGACCAACAACAACGAGGTACAGGCACAGCGGATCCTTGAAGCGCTCAAGGTGCGGGATCTGTTTGCCCGCGTCTTCAGTTATAATAGCTTCAAGACCATGAAGCCGAATCCTCAGTTCTTTAAGAAAGCAGCAAAAGAGATGGACGTGAACCCGAATGAATGCCTTGTTGTTGGTGATCGCTACAGTGTGGATCTAATTCCAGCCCAAAATCTGGGTATGAAGATTTACGAAGTCAAGGGGCCGGACGATATAAAGAAACTAATCACCGCACTGTTATCGGTTGCCTAAGAGGGGGTCTTCGAAAAACCGCTATCGCTCGGTAGCGCCCATAAGTTCCAGTTTCTGACGCGCCTTGAATGCATATACTGTATTCGGCTCACGCACAATAAGATCCTCTAAAATCTCGCGAGCCTTCTTTGGCTCACCCAGCCTCATATGAATGTCGGCCCGAAGGAGCGCGGCCTCTTGAATTGAGTGCTTTGGGTACTTCTCATTCAATTCCACGATGGTACTGAGGCTCAACGGCAATTCGCCCTGCGCATCGTAAGCAAGTGCCATATAGTAATAAGCATAGGCGCCAACAAGCGATTTCAACAAAACTCGGGCTGAATCGACGGCGTCCAGATACTGCGCGGTTTCATACAAGCGAACCACATTGATCAACCTTTTCAGTTGAACCGTATCATCCTTGGCCGCCTCGACCAAGTACATCCTCAGGGCCGCATCGTTAGCGATATCCATTCGTGGGTACCTTCCAATTAATCGCAAGTAAGTATCATGAGCCTTTGCGATTTCCCCCGCAAATAGAAACACATCACCAATTTCGTACATGACACGTGATTTGTCTTCATCCTTTGGATAATGTTGCTGATTGCTTTTCAACAACTCGATGCTCTTGTGGTATTCGCTTCGTGCTACGTAGCACTCATTGAGTTGAAGTAAGGTCTCAAGCTGTCGATTCAAGGCAAAGGCATTTTCCAAACTGTCGATTCGCGCTTCAATGCTAAACACCAAGAATAATATGATCATTGCTCTTCCAGTAGTGCTCTGAAATATTCGCGGATGTATATTTCATATTCCTCTGGGTACGGTTTGCGCAATTCCTGTTGAAGCAGCTCACGGAGCTCATCCTCGCCCAATTCCTGGGCTAGCGGAGCCGGACTCGCACGCTCTCGGACATCCTGGCCAGGCTTGCTTTTTCTTTTCTTGGCAAAATCCTCTTTGCGGATTGAACGTTGGCTGTCGAGCAGTCTTGATATCACCTTTTTCTGCCGCTCGATCAATTCCCGACTGACCTTGTACTGAAAAAGATCCTCTTCCATCTCCTGCATCTCACGTATGACATCACCAAGGACATCCTGGTATCTACCAGCCGCAGCTTCGTTGCGCAAAGATTCCAATGCCTCACGCAACGCACGCTGGCGCGCCGCAAGGCGCTGCAGTTGTTTCTTCTGGCCCTGGCTAAGTCCCTGCATGGGTATGGGAAGGATACCCATCAATGCCTGGTTGAGCGACATCTGACTGTTAGTGATATCCCCCAGCTGCTGCATGAAGGAGTTTATCCCGGTGGAGGAACCATCTTGCTTCATTCTCGCAAGAATGAAGAGTATATCACGTGCTACTAGATTCAATTCCCTCATCGCCTCGGTCGCTCTCAATTTTCCCACTTTTGCGTTGTCGTGGTATTTTTGGGCCTGCTCCATACGCAATGTTGCCCTGGCCAGACCCTTGCCGAATTCCGGGCTTACGAAAAGACTCTTGGTTTGCTGTGCAAAAAGACTTTCGGCAATTGTCTCGGTTGCCTGAATCAATTTCCCCTGTAAATCGGGATCTATTTTCAGTCCGTCGTTTATCAATTTCTCTTGCGCTTCAGAAGTCTCGATTATTTGCTTGAGGCTTTCCAACAGATTCTTACGCAGGTTCGCAAAGCGTCCCTGGGTCAATTTTTCATACAGCTGTTCGAGATTCATTGCCAGGTTCTGAAGCCCCGTTTTTTTGTCTTTACCACTTCCGCTCTTTAGATTCTGCATCTCGTTCGCCATCTGCCTAAGCGCTTCCCTGATTTCTTCCTCCAGCCCCTCAGAGGCGGCCAGTTCGTTCAACTTATCAATGAGTTCTTCCATACCCTGATCCACCTCTTGCTGATTCTCAGCCGCCAGCCCATCCTCTGCCTCGGTCAATTCCTCTATTTGTACCTGCTGCTCGGCCAATTCCTTGGCGCGCTCGGCGATTTGCCTCAATTTTTCTTCCTGCTCGTAGCGTTTAAGTATCTCGAGGGAGCGCTCCAAAGCTTTGGCCAATTCTTCCTGATGCTGCCGCATCTGCTCCAGCGCCTTTTGCATGTCACCGGGACGCTGTTCCATTGCGACCCGCAAGTTCTCGAGCGCCTCTCTCAACTCCTCGGGTGCTAGCTCTTCGAGTATTTGGGAAATCTCATTCAAGCGATCAATCGATTTCTGATCGAGGATTATCCCTTCATTTAACTTCTCAATTGTCTCTTCCAATTCTGTCTGCCACTGGTTGATCTGTTCCAATATTACTTCCTCTTCTTTTATCGCCTCACTCAGTTTTTCCTGATCGGCCCACGACAACTCCCGCTCTTTCATGAGCTTCTCCTGAATGCGTGCGACCTCCTTTATATGTTCACCGTGTTCGGTATGCATGTCTTCGATATCGATTTCAAGCATGGCCTCTTGTTCATTGATCGCCTCATACATCTGTTCCATGGTGGGAAAGTATACGTAGTATGTATTGCTCTTGGTTACCTGTCCGCTGTTATCGCGGATCGTTACGTAATATGAAACCTCATCGCCCGGCAGCATGCCGAGATCTGACAGATCCCATAAGATGTAGACCGTATCTTCAAAAGCGCCTCGCTTCAATGCCACGAGCTTCGTAGTATCTATCTCAAAAGCGAAGTGGAACGTGCCCGCAGACAATCCGTAATCGTCGCTGCACCGTATACCGACATCGAGTTTCATGTCATAAGGCAAATTCACGTTTGTGCCTGGGTAGAATATATCGACCAACGGTGCAAGGTCAGGGATTGCATAGATCCTGATTCCTTCATGCAATTCGCCGCGCGCTCTCAGGTGTAGTGTTGCGGTACCGCTTGCGGTCACCACGAATTCTCCGTGGAACTCTCTGCCTTCATGTGTTAAGGCAAGTGTGTCGCCGAAGTCGAGATTGGCTGCTTGCAGCAATTCAGACGCCCGTCCCTGAACATATACCACGGTCTTCTCGGGAACGACGAGTTGGCGGCCGGTTCTCGTTTCCTCAGCCAGTTTGGTGTGAGCCGGATATCGAAGATGGAAAAATAGATTCTCAATGTACAAAGGCTCAACCGGATACAACTCATATTTTCTTGTTTTATGCTCAAAGACCTCGAAATGGTAGATCAAAGGTTCGGAAACAGTTACCGTGCTCCTGGCGATGTTGTCCTGAACGCTCACTGTTTGCCTGGTTGTTTCCTCACCAGCACTGAGCCGCAGGTTTACAATCTTCGGCAAATAAACGCCCCAGATTTGCAGCGCAACATCGGCTTGTGTGTCTTTTGGATAATCAACACTGCCCGGCGATACGTTGTATTCTATTCGGTGATTGAGTGAATACCAAAAGCGTTCGGGAAAGACTGCCGGTTGGATCAAGGCAAATGCTACGGCGATCAGCACGAAGCGCGCCGCTAGCGCGAGTGACCCGCGATCAACAAACCTGCGAGTATCAATTTTCTCGATTCTCGTGGCTGCTTCATCGATGAATGCTTGGATCAGTTCTTGAGAATAATTCTCTTTACTGTCTTTGGGAATTCTTGACAGCTGCAGACTGTTGACGATTTCGCCTTTCAATCCGATCTTCTCTTCTAGTTCTCGGGCCCGGTATATGAGATCGCGCGGACGGAAAAAGAGCAAGGGTATGATGCCGAGCAGACCATACCACGGTGATTTGAGAAGAAACAGCGCAACCGCAATCGAAATGATTATGGTGGCGCAGGTAAAGATCAAAATTGCAAAGAAATCAGATAGATTCTGATGTATTGTGTATTGCTTGGTCTTGCAGCGTATTATCTCGATATTTGGCATGCTAATCAGTGAGGCTATACATTACGATATTAATGCCCATTTGCAGAGCCTGCTCCCGTTTTTCAGGCGGATCATCGTGCACATCCGGATCCTCCCAACCATCACCAAGATCACATTCATAAGTGTAGAAAATAACCAGACGGTTGTCATAGAAAATACCAAAACCCTGGGGCGGTTTATTGTCGTGCTCGTGGATTTTTGGCAGGCCGTCCGGGAATTCATAAAATATATGGTATATCGGGTGGTCGAACGGCAACTCGATTAAAGGCGACTCCGGAAAAATCTTCACGATCTCGCGCCGGAACGATGAATCCATGCCGTAATTGTCATCGGCATGTAGAAAGCCCCCGGCTCTGAAATAATTACGCAAAATCTTTATCTCATCATCTGTGAAGTGCACATTGCCGTGGCCGGTCATGTACAAATAAGGATGCTCGAACAATTTCGGGTCGGTGATTTCCACGACTACCTCACGCGGTGCGGCTCTGATGTTTGTTCTTTCGCTGATCGCGGTCAGCAGGTTAGTCAGAGACGACGGATCTCCGTACCAATCACCACCGCCACCGTATTTCAGCCGCGCAATCGTGAAATCGTATTGCCCGAATAGCAAAACCAATAAAATAAATGCATGCATCCATATAATTATAGGCTGGCAGTGCTGAGTGTCAAGGTTACCTGGAAGGCTTCGCCCTCCATGATTACAATGACGAAAAACGATTTACCGACAGCGAAATCGGCATGCTCATTTTTTCAATCAAACCGAAGATTTGAGAAAAAATGGCAACAGCGATATTATCATCTACGCCTCTGCTCCTGCGGTGAGAAGCATCGGTCATGCGCGTGTCCGCCTCGGGCAGGAAGAGTCCCGCTTGTCTCGAGCGAAGCCGAGGGGAACCTGTCGAGGGACAACGCGGCAATCCCACGAAGACCTCGACCTATTTGATGCCACCGATCCTGCTATTTTGCTTAAAACTCATCTCGAAAAGGAGGTTGACAAATTGCAAATTCTCAATTATGCTAATTCATTATCATCTGGAATTTAGCGTATTCTAATAATTTAATAGGAGGAAGAAAATGCGCGTATTGTTAATTGTACCTCATATACCCGCAGGCGGCGGAAAATTGGCCCCACATTTGGGGATCATAACCTTGGCTGCCCTAACACCACCAGATATTGACGTCTCTGTAGTCGATGAAAATTTGGAAAAGATAAACTTCGACGAAAAAGTTGATATGGTCGGAATAACGGCCATGACCCCCACCGTAACACGGGCGTATGAAATCTCCGATTCCTTCCGGCAAAAAGGCGTACCTGTTGTCATGGGCGGTTTCCATCCCTCCTTCATGCCTCAGGAAGCCATTCAACATTGCGATTCAGTTGTCATTGGGGAAGCAGATGCCATATGGCATAATGTCCTACGTGACATTGAATCAAAAAAACTCAAGAAATTCTACAAACAAAATGGCTTCGGAAGCTTAGATAACATGCCTGTTCCGAGGAGAGACTTGCTTCGCCGGAAATCTTACATCATGTTCAACACAGTAGAAACATCGAGAGGATGTCCATTTCAATGCAGTTATTGTTCAGTCAGCGCTTTTTTTGGAAACACCCATCGTTCCCGTCCAGTAAGTGATGTACTCAGAGAGGTCGAGACACTCAAGGGTATACTGATTTTTTTTGTAGACGATAATATCGTAGGCATGCCAAAACGTGCAAAGAATTTGTTTCGAGCACTCATACCCTATAAAAGAAAATGGATAGGTCAAGCATCACTGACTATAGCTAGGGATCCCGAGCTACTCGAACTGGCCGCGCGCAGCGGCTGTGCGGGACTATTTATCGGTTTTGAATCTCTATCACAGGAGAGTTTAGAAGAAGCGGGCAAAAGGATTAACGCTGTAAGGCGTTATGCCGAAGACATCAAGAAAATACAGGATCATGGAATATCAATTCATGGCGCGTTCATCTTTGGGTTTGATCATGATGACGAAAGTGTCTTCGAACGAACAGTGGATTTTGTGAAACGACATAATCTTGACTCAGCATCTTTCTCCACCCTCACACCATTTCCTGGGACGCCAGTTTACTCGAGACTGCTGAATGAGAATAGAATCGTCACCAAAGACTGGAGTCGATATGGCGGCGCTGTTTTCAGACCAAAACTAATGTCTCGCGAGAGACTGAATGAAGGATGTGCATGGGCATGGAAGGAATGCTATTCATATAGGTCAATATTAAGAAGACTAGCCAGGCCCAAACGACTCTGGTTCATTCATTTCTTACTGAACATGGGATACAAACAGGCTATCGATAAATATGTCTAACCGACTATCAACCCGTAGCAACCACGCGGGGTCAAATCTTGACAATTGACAAAAGCCACCCCGTATACTTGCCTGCGTAACACGGCAGGACATTCATAAAACGTAGTCACAGCCGGAATAACAACAATTGTCAAGGGTCAAGTCAAAGATCCCGTACCAGCGCTCACTCAAGAATTAAAGAGCGGGGATTTAACCCCAATCCATGCTCTTCGTAAGTTCTCTTCTGCCCTTTGAATTGGTGTTCAAGGCATACGGGGTTGACAACACGTACGTTGATATATTATCCTACTTCAACGAGGAGGAAAAATGCATGGTTTTGGACATACTGAAATACCAACCACTGATATGCAAAAGTCCAAAGAATTCTACTCCAAAATCTTCGGCTGGAAAATGACTGAAGACATGCCGGGTTATGTGATGTTTTCCACGGGCGATAACCAAGGCGGCGGTTTCACCCAGGAAAGCAAACCAAGTCAGGACGGCGTGGTTCTTTATATTGAAGTTGAGGATATTGCAAAGAAACTCGCCGAGATCGAAGCGTCCGGCGGTAAGAAAATCAAAGAAAAGACTCAGATCTCACCTGAATTCGGCTTCTATGGTCTGTTCACTGACCCGTGTGGCAACATCGTAGGGTTGTGGAGCAAGAAATAGAGAAACCGCGTATCCAGAAATATCGAAATCGCCTCAGATGAAAGCCAATAAGAATCTCGTTGCCTACTGCGGGCTTTATTGTGGCAGCTGTTTTATTTATCAAGGCAAGATTGCTGATCTGGCGCGGGACTTGCGCAAGGAACTGCGTGCCACGAAATTCCAACGTTTTGCTAAAGTGATATCAAGATACTTCAAACCGTATAAGAATTACGAGCAAGCCTGTGAGCTACTAGGAATGATGGTTAAACTGCGGTGCAAGCGCACATGCCAAGACGGAGGCGGTCCACCTTTGTGTAAAATAAGAAATTGCTGCACAAAGAAGGAGTACACGGGGTGCTGGGAATGCACTGATTTCGAAAAATGCCACACACTCGATTTTCTACAGCCGGTTCACGGCGACGCCCATCTCAAGAACCTAAGAAAAATCAAGAAACAGGGAATGCAAAAATTCCTGCAAGGAGAGAAATACTGGTAGAATACGGTTAACAGAACCAATTTGTTGCAGATCCTATGGCGTGCAACGATGGTCAACGCGCAAAAGAAATGCCGATTTCATAACTTCAATCCATTACCTTCATTGACATATTGCTTTCGCATTCATATAATCAATTAACATGATTCTGCTCATAGAACCGAACCGAAAAATCAGAAAGAGAATATGTGATTTGCTGAGTCGAGAACGGATCATCGCCGTAGGTACGTATCCAGAAACACTCGAAATGATTGCAAAGTTCCAAAAGAGACTGAACCTTATCATATCTAATATTCGCGTGCTCGATGACATTCTCCACCGACAGACGCTTTTTCGCTTATGTGAGAAGCTGTATATTGATATTCCCCCAATGCTCGCGATCCACAGGAAGGGCGATGATAAAATCAAGAGAAAGTTCGAGGAAGAATATAAGGAGTGTGAACTAATTAAATACGACGGTGATGACAACAGTTTCCCCGAACGATACATTACTGCGGTTAAAGACTTGTACCCGGAAGTCATTGCTGAAATCGATAAAGCGAATGAATCATGGCTACGCGGTGAAGAACTCGAGGCCGCCGTTGATCCTCGAGAATGGCTCGTAAAAGAAGGTTTTCTTGATGCATTTGAAAGCTCAAAGTACGGCAAAATGGCAAAGGAGTTGGAACAAATGCTGCCCCTGCTAAAGAGGATGTTGGCAACAGCACAATCGGAAGAGAAGACGAAACCAAAGACCGAGCAGGCAAGGGCAAATCAAAAAAAGCACTATTCGGAGTTAAGAAAGAAGTTGGCCTCTTTTGTCAAATACATAAAAGACCTAGACGCCAAGACATAAAATCAATAACATCCCGAGACGGGCACAAAATTCTCACAGACAATGATCCATAATATCCTCAAAAATACAGTCATTATGTCATCTATGTCATTGGATGCCACGGGCATCCATCGATGCCAACGATAAAAACATAGATTGCAGTGATATATACGTGGCCGGGGGACAGGCATACACTTTTTACACTTTTTGCCCGGGTATGAATATCTCCCTATACTGATAGCCCAGCGCTATTCCTTCCGTGCCCGTATGCAGATGAAGCCGGGCATGCGCATCAGTTGTCGATAGCGTTTGGGGTCGGCCTTCTTGAATTCTTCGGTGGGTAGCGGTTCAACAATGCGGTCGAGTATGAAACCAGCTTCGATCAATGGATTCAAAAGCGCATTGAGCGGTCTGCGATAACCCGGGATGTACACTGGAATACCGAAACCGCGCCAGGTCAAACCAACCAGTTCGGTCTTGAAATAGTTTTTTGACTTCCTTTTCTTCTTGAAAAGTAAATAGTCGCCAAATGGATGGCCGTCGGAAAAAACCAAAACACCAGGATTCTTGAGCACGCGATAAAATTCCTTGAGCAAAGGAGCGAGATCGCGTATGTAAGGAATTGCGAGAGAAGATATTACAACATCGAACGATCCACCCTTCAAAAACCTCATGGGCTTTGCTAGATCTGCCTGGTGGAACTCGACTTTGCTGCCCACACGGTCACGCGCCAGGCGCAGCATCTTGGGACTAATGTCCACACCGACAACTTTCGCGCCGCGTTTCACGAGTATCTGAGCATAAGCACCAGGACCACAGCCTGCATCCAACACACGCTTGCCGCGTACGCTGGGTAACAGGGATAGGGTAGCTGGACGCTCGTAATAAGCGTTGTGCGGTTTGGTGTCGATCAGTGCCGCATAACGTTCAGCCAGTTTCTCGTATGCCTTAAGCGCAATCGCTTTTTCTCTGGGCATTATTTTTCGAAAGAAACTTCATTTACTTCGAGTAAAGATTGTTGGATTGATTCACCTGGTTGCATTTTGAAATAATGCTCCACCGTTTTTTCAACAATGGTCTTTCCGTATTCGGTTATTGCTTTCGCATCTTCTTGTGTCAAATCACCACCATACTGCATTCGTATGACTATAGACAATGTTGATTTTTCGTCACCAATCATCTGCTGTACACGCCAGTAGATACTGAGCCACTCTAGCTGCACTTCTGTAAGATACGGGAACTCGGTCTTGATTTTCCCCATGAAGTTATCATGGAGCACAGCCATAATGATCTGCTGTGCAGTCTCCATTGATGTATCTTCTGGCAGAGCTACAACTGCATTGTGACTTCTGGAAACCGTGCACGAAGAGATGACTAGTATGCAAATAGTAAAACACAATCGAAAAACAGATATTCGCATTGTTCGCTGATTTTATTCCGATGTCAGCGGCATCCCGCCGGCGAATTCCGGTAAGAGATTGATTTCTATTCGCCGGTTCTGGCTGCGGCCAGCCTTGGTCTCGTTGCTCACCACGGGGTGGTACTCAGACATACCGATTGCCTGCAAACGTACTCCTTTGATGCCAACCTTCTCTTGTAGAAAACGCACGACATTCGTGGCGCGTGCCGTCGATAGTTCCCAGTTGGTCGGAAATTTGTCCTGCAGGTTTGGATGTATCGGCACGTTGTCTGTGTGCCCCTCAACACGAATCATCTGGTTCTGAGTGTTCTTCAGCACGTTTCCAACCCGTTCCAAAACCTCAATACCTTCAAGGGTGATTTCCGCTTCCCCGGATGGAAAAAGGATTTTATCGACCATACTGACCGACAACCGATCAGCCAGCTGGGTGATTGTAATTTGGCCTTCTTCGATTTCCTTCTGCATGCTGGCGACGAGCTCATCATACGTGCTCTTCATACGCACAATCTCATCTTCCTTTTCTTGAGAGATCGCGGCGATTCTGGACTCGAGCTCGGCAGCAATCGCTTCTTTTTCTTGTTCCAGATTATCTGCTCTCAGTGCAAGTTTCTTATTCGCATCAGCTAAGTAAAGCGACGTAATAATCAACGCCAATGCGACAATACTTACAACGATAATCGCAATTTTCATTGCCAACCTCCTTTTTTCTTAATCCAAAGAGTCTAATCAACATCCTGCACCGTGTCAAGGTGACACTGAAGGCACTCAATGCACTGAAGATTCATGGCACAGTACACACTGAATGTTCGTACACTGAACGTTTTTCTGCGGTGCCACGAAATAACAGTCTCTACATGGTGCGTGTTGACAATCTAAGAAAAGTGGTTATAATACACGATACAGAAATAACCTTAGGATTCAGTTTCTGTAACGCTGCTTGTGGTCGTCACGCTATTTTTCTACCACCGTAAAATATAACAGGATTATACCGGCAAAATCGCGGAAAATCTTGATTGAAAATACGGTGAAAAATAGGCACGAAGAGATGGATTTTTGAAAGGAGAAATAATGCCAGCAAAACTTCGTATTAAATTAACAAGCTGTAAGGTCTCGACAGAAGATGGTATCAAGCTGTTGGAAAAGTGTGGCTTTTCTAACGAAAAAGCAAAGGAAATAATGCAGTCTTTACCAAAAACGATTGCATTCAAATCAGCATCAAGCCGCTTCGGTGCCTTCAGATTGTTGCAGAATGGCTTTGACGTCAAATTAACCTAAAGGAGGTACTTTCATGAAGCTATCGATTTATAGGAAAAGTGTTCTTTCCTTTCTTCTATGCACGATGATAGTAACCATCAGCGCACGAGCTCAGACCGTTGGACTCATCCTGAACGACTCAACCTCTTTCAATGGATATACGCTTTTTTCTCCGATACCCTACCCCTTCACCTATCTTATCGACAACGATGGCATGCTCGTACACTCCTGGGAACGAACGAATAGGGTGGCCGGTATGGCATATTTTTTGGAAACGGGTGAGTTATTGCGTCCATCAAGGATTGCAAACCAAAACTTCAATACTGCCGGCGCCGGCGGCTTTGTCGAACTGATTGACTGGGAAGGAAACACTACTTGGGAGTTCACCTACAATAGTGATCAATATCGCCCTCACCACGACATCGAGCCGTTACCAAACGGTAATGTACTCATGATCGCATGGGAACTCAAGAGCTATGCAGAGGCTATCGCCGCCGGGCGTGACACCGCTCTGTTGGTCGATGGAGAATTATGGCCAGACCATATCATTGAGGTTCAACCAACCGGTCCGTCAAGTGGTAATATTGTATGGGAATGGCACGTATGGGATCACCTGATCCAGGATTTTGATAGCACCAAAGAAAATTATGGAGTCGTTGGCGACCATCCCGAGCTCATAGACCTTAACTGGGATCCAGGCGGTCTCAATGCAGGGATAGCGGACTGCATGCACACTAACGCTATAGATTACAATGAGGAACTCGATCAAATCATCCTAACCGTGAGGAAATTCAGTGAGATATGGGTCATCGATCATAGCACGACCACGGCTCAAGCCGCAGGTCATAGTGGCGGCGACTACGGTAAAGGCGGTGACTTGCTCTATCGGTGGGGTAATCCTCAAACGTACCGCCACGGTACCGCTTCTGATCGAAAGCTCTTTGCTCCGCATGATGGTTCTTGGATCGAGGAGGGAAATCCAGGCGCATCAAACATACTCGTTTTCAATAATGGACAGGGACGCCCGCAGGGTAATTACTCGACAGTTGACGAGATCGTACCGCCAATCGACAGCACGGGTAATTACGCGATCGGACCCGATACAACCTATGGTCCCGATGAACCGATCTGGATATATCAAGCTCCTAATCCACTGGATTTCTATTCATCAACCTGGTCCGGTGCACAACGGCTACCCAACGGTAATACACTAATCTGCGAAGCGATCAATGGTAAATTCTTTGAGGTAGCACCCGACACTGAAATAGTGTGGATATACATCAATCCAGTAACAGATATCGGACCTGTATACCAGGGAACGATAATCCCTCCTGCAGAAAATAGATTGTCTAAAATCCTCCGCTACGCGCCAGAATATCCCGGGTTTGAAGGACATACTTTGGTTCCATTAGGCCCGATTGAGCTATACACCGGTGTTTATGAACATGAGACAACATCTCCGGAGAATATTGTTCTGCTGCAAAACACCCCGAATCCCTTTAATGACGAAACCGTAATCGGCTTTCAACTGGCAAATGCGTGTCAAGTGACATTGACCGTATATAATATCACCGGCCAGGCAGTATCAACCCTTGTCGACGGACACATGGATGCCGGTTATCACACTGTGATTCTTGATGCCGGGAACTCGCCGAATGGTGTGTATTACTATCAATTGAAGACTGCCGAAGGAACGCAGGTTAGGAGATGTGTCTTATTGAGGGATTAGCACGAGAATAATACACTCGGGGGCATCAATCTTCTGGAAACAATGATCCACGACACACGCCGGTATGCAGTCACTATTTCATTGTGTCGCTGAGTCATTTGCGACTAACATCAATCAGCCGCTCATTGTGTGACTTCTCGATTCATCTCTCGACAAGCTCGAGATTCACTCGAAGAATAATCTTAGCAATATTCGCACGCCGATAGGGCATCAGCGTAGGCAGTTTGTTATCAGTGGCATCGAAGAACGCGGAGCCTTCTAACAGAACCAACCTGTCGTAGGTCCTCCTGGGAGGGCTATATGTTGTTAACTGCTTCGCAGTTCGATTATCCCGAATTTTCACTTATGATAATAATTCAGGGTAATTCGAGGATCCTCGCTTAGCGGGACGCCGATTACAACAGATTACAATGATAGTGTAAGTATCCATTGTACGGAAGGCTATTCGTTTTTTAACTTAGCAGCACCTTCTCTGGTCGGCTTGACAAATGCCGTCTTTCTCCTATAATTATATAGGAGGAGGCAATACGTAGCATTATGAAGGGCATCGTGTTACTCATACTCATCACTTTTTCGTATGCTGCAGCGAATGTGACTCACATCTACACGACTAGTGGCGATGGAATATGGTTTAGCAGCGACAAAGGAACCAGTTGGATTAGGCTACCGGGCTTTGACCTCTGGACAAATGATATCATCTGCGGCGAAGTCAACGGATTGTCCCCGGGTGTTATGTACGCGGCAACAATTGATGGCGTCTGGCAAAGGGATTGCACTGGTGCCTGGTCTCCCGTAGGTCTACAAGGAAACCAGATATACGAGATCGAGAAGAGTCCGAGATCCCATTACATCTTTGCCGTTACCAAGAACGGTGATATTTATCGTACAACTGTCTCAAACAACAGCTGGATAATGTTATACGATGATCACCCACACTCTGTTGTCAGCGAACTGAGGGTAATCACGGAACACCCACACACGTTGTACCTGAGTTTGAAATCCGTTGGATCGCGCATGACGGTAAGAAAATCCGAAGACCATGGTAGAACCTGGGATACGGTTTATGACCAGGGACCGTGGAGCAGATTTGATTTCTGTATGGCGAGCCATCCGGATAATGCTGATGTCGTAGGAATCGGCGGTAAGATCGGTTTCCGCCAAAGCCTCGATGGCGGCGCGAGCTGGAACACGGGAACCGGCGCGTTTGACGCGATTGATGCCGAGTACAGAATTCGCAACGTATCATCAGCGCCGCGCCTGATCATTGCCAACCAGATGTGGTGGAGTGGCCCATACTACCCTGGGGTGTGGTATTCAGATAATTATTGTCAAACGTGGTACAACTCAAACCTAGAAAACGAAATCCCACGGACTATTGCCCTCCATCCAGTCTCAGACGAAACCTATGTTGTAACGAGAGTAGACGAAACCCATTATTTCAAGATACTGCGTATACCTCGGGTCGTAGCAACTTATGATTACCCGGATGAGCGGCCGCGAAGGATGGTAGTAGACTGTTTTGATACCCTAAAAACAACTGTTCATGATACACCGAAGCAAGAAAGTGAAGAAACCAAGACCCAAGACCGGACGGAAAGACGAACGAACTCGATCCAGATTGCACATCACAAAAACAAAATTACGATTAGATTTTGCTGTTCTAGTGAACGTCGGCACCATGATCTTTTAAGTGCAGAGGTTGTTGATATCACAGGTAGGGCTGTCCGCGACCTCGTCGGTTCAGTATTACCTAATGGACAGGTTGAGTTTGTATGGGATCTAAGAGATAATTACAGCAAGAACGTAAATCCCGGCATATACTTTACTGTGTATAAAACTGTTCAGAACATCTTCAGTGAAAAAATTGTTGTCTTCACAAAGTAACCCCCCTGCCTGAATTTCTTACTAGATTGGTTTTTAAACGCGTCTCGGTCTTATTCGAATAGCACTACTGCTATCGACCGCCGCTCATCGGTAGTGGAAGTATGGATAAAATAGACCCCGCCTGGCAGTTTCCTGCCGGCATCGTCATCGCCGTGCCAGGATATCGAACCACCTGGCGCGCCGGGCCCAACATGAAAACTCCTCACCACCCGACCCATCGCATCATAGATCTTCAGCTCAACACCTCGGCATTTATCGGACATCACGTATCGAATATCGGTCACCCCGCTAAAGGGATTTGGATAAACTGCAAAGTTCTGAAGACCGGACGCGGACAAGTTCATCTCTTTCTCAACACCGGTCATGATAATCGGAATCGAATCGAGGTAAGGAATCTTGTTACGCGCGGTCACGGTAATATCCATCATACCAATGTCAAGTGTATCAAAATAGAAGATGATATCACCATTACTTGTGGTGTATCCGTGCTGATACACAAGCGTGTCGAGCACAACGCATACCAGCGCCGACTCCAACGGCGCATCATCGAAATGAATGCGCACCCTCAACGAATCATCGTCAAGCGACAACGCAGGATCGTGACTCACCTCAAGTGGTTCGGGGATTGCCGTCCAAATGTTCATCTCCGGATCGCCGAGCGTGGTAAACCCACGATATTCACTCGTGCTGCCATAGAGGGTGTAAACATTCATTCTACCACCCTCGCAGGCTTCCCCAAATGTCCGTTTACCCTGTTGAAATAAAGCGTTGAAGAAACCTCTACACGTTGCGCTTCTCAGGTACGCACCATTCATGATAGTAGTCGTCGTGGCGAAATATCCCGCGCCTCCCCTGGGTAATGACGGCGTACCGGTTAACAACCACTTTTCTGCCGTGGCTGGCGTGGTGCTCGTGCCGATTGTCCTACAGGTTATGGATAGCACAATGGGGAGTTTCGTGCCATTCTGTGTCTGGTCAGGATATACACCAAACGGAGAACCCCAGTTATTGGTACCACTACCACGGTACAGCACAAATGCTCTACCCTCATTGACCGCTTCAACTACATCATACGCATTATCGCCTGCTGACCTGGATAAGGTATCAATGACATCATATCCGTGACTACGCATCAGATTTTTCGCATGATTAATGTCGTTCCAATAAATCGTGTCATCAGAGTCGTAATCTTCCCTCACTATCAGACACGCGTTGGTAAACCAGAGTGAGTCACTGATGTCGGGTGTCATTTCATAAAGGAGTATTTTATTTACGACGGTTTGTGCTTCATCTACACTGTGTACGGTTAAACGGCCAGAAAGTATTTCATTATAAACATCTGAATCCATGTTAGTGTAATAATTGTCTGAGTAATAAGAATTCCATCCGCCCCCATAGTAATAGAAAGGTATGTAGTTAGGAGCGCCTACCAGCAACAAAAATTCTGGCGGTATTTGCCAGTTATCATAGGCATTCTCAACATAGTCATGGATCTGCGCTGTTGATGACCCGATTTGAGAAAGCTTCACAACCTTTGTTCTCATCCCTTTCCTGTGCTTCCATTGAGCCAAAGGTTTAATTGCATCATAAAAATTGTCATGGGTTATAATCAGATAACGGGCGCCTATTTCCTGAGCGGAAATAAGCGTACCAAGTGCTATAATCGCCAACAAGCATCGTTTCATCTTTTCTCCCTTAATAGCCTTAGATTACATGAAATTCTCAGAATGTCAAGTCTCCGGCAAATTTTTGGGATATTACGACACCCGAGTTGTTATCCGGACGTTGTCATATTTAGGCACAACAACAAGCCGATTTCTTGCGCTTCGCGTGGTCTTTGATTCGTTAGGGCCGTTTCAAGCTTTTACCAACTATAAGGGGCACAAGGAATATCGCGAGCAAAAAAATCGACCACGTCCTCCCGGCGAAGATATTGTAATCTGCGAGCAATGTAGCCAGAGAATTCCCCATGACCAGCGTTCCGAACGTAAACTCAAAGGCTATGGTCAACACTAACCACAGAAGTCCAATCATCAAGGTATCCCGGCTACTGTATGTGTGCCCGGTTTTCTTCAAAAAGACAAATGTAATAACAAAAATATAAATGATAGCAAAGGGCAGAAGTACGGCGCGTGCTAATGTACCATCCATGCCTGTCACCGGGATGAAAACGGCTTCCCGGAAAATGGCATATAGTATGGTTAGAACCGCCAAAATAACCCAGACAAGTATCGATTGCCAAAATAGCGCTCGCCGCACACAACTCCTTTCTTGACCTTACTGCGCAAATTCGAATTTCTTTTCCTTGAAAAGAACTACACACGCATCGACCACTAACGGGTCATACAACGTACCTCTGTTTCTGATGAGTTCGCCCAGCACAACGCTTTCATCCAGAGACGGCTGATAGGTATGATGCATCAGCATGGTCTCGACGACTTCGCCGACTGCAAGGATTTTCGACTCAAGAAGAATCTCTTCTTCCCTGATTCCTTCCGGATACCCAGAACCATCTAATCGTTCGTGATGCTGAAGTACCATATCCGCAATCGGCCACGGGAAATCCACCCCTTTCAGTATTTCATAACCCACCTTCGGGTGCTCCCTGATCATATTGAACTCATCATCATTCAGGTGGCCAGGTTTGCGCAAAATCTCGACGGGTATACGTATCTTACCCACGTCGTGAATCAATCCGGCTAACCTAATACCCTCAATCGTCTTATCCCTCAATCCCATTTCCCGTGCGATCGCACACGACAGCTCAGCCACTCTTCTCTGGTGGCCTGCCGACTGAGGATCGCGCATCTCCACGGCTTCGGAAAGAGAATTGACAGCCGCTTCATAGCTTTTCATCATGCGCCGGGAGCTGCGTCGGAATTTATCACGCTCCCGCTTGCGTCTCTTCTCAAGGCCGTGTTTGAATAGCGCGATCTCAATCGCACTGTAGAGTTCCTTTTCTTGAAAAGGTTTGAGAATGTAACCAAAAGGCTCGATATGCTTTACCCTTTTGAGTATTTCATCATCGGCATAGGCAGTGAGAAAAACGAGCGGTGTTCCGTATCGATGCCGGATAACCTCGGCCGCTTCGATGCCATCTTTGGCTCCTTTCAATACAATATCCATTAGTACTAGATCCGGTTTTGTTCGCTTGACCTCTTGTACGGCCTCCTCGCCTGAGGCGACAAGCGCGGGCACATCGTAGCCAAGCTTGTTCAACACATTATTGATGTCCAGCGCGACGATTTTCTCATCTTCGACGACCAGTATCTTTGCCTTTGGCATATCTCCTCCTGTCCCCACTTCTAAAAGTGACGATAAACTGAGTACCTTTTTTTCTTACGGCTTCAATATGACCTTCGAGCTGCTCGACAAGTGCACGCACCAACTGTAAACCTAAGGTGCTGGCCGAATTCAGGTTCAGATCCTCGGGTAGACCGATGCCAGTATCCCTGACGGTCAGGGTGCACCGCCGATTCTTGCCTGAGTTAAACAACACGTCAATCTGGCCTTCAACGTTCTTTGGAAATGCATGTTTCAATGCGTTCAGGACAAGTTCACTGATGATCAAACCACACGGAACTGCGGTCCCAATATCTAGCTGGCATTCGCCAACCTCGGTATTGAGTTTGATCGCTTTGTGATCAACATCGTGGGACGCACACAGCGCCTGGGTGAGGTTACGCACATACTTGCCAAAATCAATACGGCTCAAATCCTCCGACCCATACAGCTGTTCGTAGACCATAGTCATTGATTGAATACGGCTCCGGCTCTCCTCAAGCACTGCCTGCGTATGACTATCCTGTGCGTGTTTACTCTGCAGGTTGAGTATACTCGAGATGACCTGCAGATTATTCTTGACCCGGTGATGGATCTCTCGAAGCAATACTTCCTTCTCAGCAAGCGCTGTTTGCAGCGCTTCATTAGCATGCACCAAGTCTGCGGTACGTTCCCGCACGCGCTTTTCCAGCTCGCCATGCGTGCGGTGTAATTCTCCCTCAATCTTTTTCCGCTCGGAAATGTTCCAAATGTAGGAACGGGTGCCCACTGTTCTGCCTCGTTCACGCAGGGCAGTGACATCTATTTCCAGATATATTGTCGAACCATCCTTTTTGACTCCTCTGAATTCATAACGGTGCGGCATCTTCTGTCCTGTAAAGCGACCTTCATGGTGATGCATGACCCATTCGATATCATCTGGATGCACAAGGGTTCGAATCGATTGCCTTTCCATTTCTTTCATCGAGTACCCAAATAGATCCGCAAACCTTTTGTTGAAGTAGCGGAACGACCCGTCTCTGTTGTCGATCAGTATTGCAATCCCTGCCTTTTCAACGAGGTCTCGATAGCGCGCCTCGGATCTTTCGATCTCCTCACGTGCCTGCAACTGCTCTCGCACATCGCGCGCCACACAGACCACACCAGACACAGCGTCGTCATACTGAATCAACGAACAAGAGAGTAAAACGCCGATGTCGGTTCCGTCCTTGGCTCTAAGCGCACAGTCATAATTGCGTGCGGTCTTTTTTTGAATCACCTCACGTAGTACTTTGTCCGCAACCTCGGTGTCGGCAAAAATCGCTCGCAGGTCTCTCCCCTTTAATTCCTTCTCTGAGTACCCGAGCAGACCCAAGGTTGCCTGATTAACGCTTACCACCTGCCCTTTCGGATTGAGCAACACTAATGCCTCGGTCATAGTTGTAATAATGTCATCAGCCACGGCTTCTGGTGTGAGGACCAAAAACTTGTATTTCACAATGACATACACCAAACCACCTGCCCATACAAAGGCGATAATGTCGGCAACCGCCGGAATTGAGTAGATATTGAGTTCCGGTAATAACAGGTCCGTGACTGATCCCAAGGCAAAGGAAATTGCTGCGGTTATGTAGAGAATCCGTGCCTGTTTTTTCTGGGGTGGATTTTCCTGGCGGTGCGCGTATAGGGCAATGATCACCAACGTCGAAATAAGAAAGATCGCGAGATAACCGTAGAAGAGATACATCCATATGGACCCTGACCAGACCGTACCCCAGCCGTAAGGCTGTTTCACGTAATCAACCGCCAGGACACCATTCCATTCCAGGGCAATAAAGAAAATTGGCACGGTCACGAAAAAAACGTAAATGAATCTTGAATTAAGCACCTTCTTCTTTTCGGCAAAGAGCAGAGCGAACCACAGTGCGAAAACACCGAAGCCAAACGAACCAAACGAGCTAATATAGTCATACAATCGGGCAGTAATCTGGGTACTTTGCAGGTGGTGCACCCAGGTCATGCCGAAGCTCCAGACACCAAGGCACAATAGAATCCCGGCCGTGACGCGGTTGAGCGCGGCTTGGACGTTCCTATACAAGACGAACGCGGCCATGCAGAAATAAACCAAAGAGCAGGCCATATGTAAGTGAGTTATATAGTTCATACGAGCGAATGTTCAAGGACGACGTTGTTTCTAGGATTAAGTGTATCTAGGAACGCAAAAATGTCAACCTTTGGTACGTGTCTGACCGCACTGGGGACAGGCATAACATTTTTAACAAATTTCCACATATCAAGGAGGGATTAACCAAACGGCGCATACTCAAAGTACTTGTCTTACAAAATGTTCAGAATGTTATGCCTGTCCCCGAATCCGAGTTCTTAAATTGCTACCCGCATGTGTATGTAATAAGAAAGCGGCTGCGCTATCTAGGCGCAGCCGGTAATATAACTTTCCTGTATGTTACTCGTTACTTTAGGGACGCGGTACCAGTTGGGAACGTCATACCTGCCTGGTTATCCATGTCATAGGTGAAATGATCCTGGGCTGGAGTTGGTAGTTGGTATACCAGCGGTTTAAGTACAAAGGGCGCCGTATCATCATCAGGATCAGGCTCAACCGAGATCACCACTATATCTCCGGACAGATCTGTAGGGAACACAAGACCAGCCGGAGCATTCTCAAGATAATCCTCACCTGGGAAAGGCGGCCCTGGCTGCGGACCACTATAGGGTGCGGATTCATCAGCCATATCCACGGCAGTGAACTTACCGCTTGTAACCGGCTGTCCGCTGATGACAGCCCAACCCTCATACTTCCAACCTGTTGGCAGGGTCGGCAACGACAGACCTACTTCTGGCGAGCCACTGCCCAAATCCAAGAACCAAATCCCACTTAGCTCATTCGTTCCTGAACCATTAGTCGGCGTTGCCAGGATTACCTTACCTGTGGAGGTAGTAAAATCATCACCCAGTGCCTGTGTAGCCGCAACCGTAAGGTCAGCATCATCGCCAACTACGTCACCGGCAAGGAACTTGGTGTCAGATGGAATGGCATCTGTGTCGCCAGCAGGCTCAATACTTATCACAATGACAGTCGCATCATCCAGATCAAAGTCGACATCGAACTCGCCATTGGGAATCTCTACACCACCAACTGTGAAGAAATCACCGGCCGCATCGAGATTGAATTTGCCGGTCGATCTTGCCTCGCCGTTAATAATAGCCCATCCCTCATAGTGGTAGTCATTTGACAGAGGATCGACTCCGGTGAAATCGAGATCCAGTGTCCTCATACCTTCTCCGCCGCAAGCGACGACCAGCATTGCCGTGCATCCAAATGTCAGTAGTAAGGTACGTGTCAGTTTTGGGATTTTCATGTGTCCTCCTTTCTTACTACCCAAAGCCATACTTTATAAACTTTAGTATAACATACGCACATGTGCATGTTAATGTACTCGAATACGAAATCATATGTAATCATGAAGCTATTTCAAATCCAGTATAATAGAGCAGACGGAATCAAATGCAAAAAGTTACGGCTAACGGGGACAGGCATAACTCCTAAGAAGACATTGATGCACGATACACATCAGTTTGCAACCATTATGTCACTGGATGCACTGCACCCATCGATTACGGCGATAACGAACAGATTGCAATGATGATAAAAAGCATATCAGAGGATCAGTTGGCAGGATATCAGAAGACCAGAACACCAGGTAAAAAGCATCAGTGTAATCAGTTTGTTATCAGCGGCATCAAAGAAGGCGCGTTGAGCGCAGTGCGTAAAGCGCAAAGAGCGGACATAGAAACAGGCATCAACTCTTATACTTTTACAATACGAGCGCGGATTAGTTAACCTAGGTTCACTAACGTATGCGTGTCACAAAGACCCTCTTGACAATTTGAGAGTAATGGATATTATATACGTAGTTAGACTTAAATGTATGCTCTAACCGAATGGAGGTGATGGGGGACAAACATAGCATCTGTGCATAAGAACGATTAAGGAGGAATGATGAGATACATAACAATATGTTTGCTTTTGATGTCGGCAACACTCCTCTTTGCGGTTGAAGGACAAAGCGGCGACATAGAAGCAAGTACTACCCAGAGTGTTAGAGTCTCCGGAGAACAGTACGACCTTCCAGATGGTCCTGTACGCGGAGTGAGACCACCTGTAATACGGAACGAAGACCTACCTGATCCGGACGATCCAACCTCAGCCACGACATATCCATTCATTATCGAAGGACAGAAGACAAGAAAAAGTGAATCTTCATCCAGCTGGGATTATAGATGGGACCAAGACATATTGATATCGGACAGGGAAGTTGGAACCGGTCAGGATTTTGACGAAGACCCAGGCACAGAAGATATCTACTGTTGCTTTGATACGTACCATACGACCTATGACAGCCTCATTGTCTTCCGTTCAACGGATCATGGAGTAACGTGGAATCTGTTCAGCGCCGGTCACAATATGGATGGCTATATCGAAAATCCTAAGGTCCGTGTGGTTACGGATGCGGGTGGACAGGACTGGGTTTGCTATCTCGGCATCTGGTATGAACCCGGTGGAGAGCAGACGCTTTACGCCAGAAGAATAAGGACTGATGGCACTGGAGCAGTATGGGAGCAGGTAAGCCCCGTTGATGTTGATTACGCCGATCTGGATGCTGACATCGGAACTGGCGGCTGGCTCTATTGCACTTATATTCCTTCAGAAACTAACCTGGATATCTGGGCGGCACGCAATGCCGTGGATGGTAATGAATGGGTAGACCAGCAGCAGTTGTTTGTCGACCCTGGCATTGATCCTTATCCACAAGTTGCTGCGGGTGCGGGTGGTAACGTCGCCGTCACGTTTGTGGACGACAGGCTCACCACTAACAATGAGGTCCGTATCAAGAGAAGCACCAATTATGGAAGTAGCTGGATCGGTTCTGCGCAGGTGAGTAACAACTCCGGTGCGGCCGATTTGGCCTATACCGACATTGCGTATACCCATGGTGCTACGCAAACCGGTTGGATCTTTGTCACCTTTCAATTCAGCACCAGTGACAACTTAGCATACTACTACAGCACGAACAGTGGCGTGAACTGGACCTACGGAACAGTTATCGGCGGCGGTGCCGATGAGAATCAAAGCACTTTGCGCTCCCGAAAGGTTGGCGGTTCGCTCACTGTTGCCTATAACCAGGATCCTGGCGACTCAACGATGTTCACATGGACGCCGTCTTCGACTCCCACTGACTTCATCACACCGTATCGCATCAACGATTATGGCGCAACCAGCATATGGGGACCAACTGCCGGATGGATCACCAGGAGTAGTAGTGGTTACTCCGCCATCATATACACGAGTTCGGCTATGGCTTACAGGCCCTACTTCGATCATTTTGGCAACACCGGTATCGCGCAAGGACCTGGTCAAGAACTCGGAATCGGCACTATCAGTCTCGCACCCAATCCATCACGGGGCAATGTAAGATTTGCCTATAATGTTCACAGTGAAGGTAACGTGAGGATCGCTGTGTACGATGCGGCTGGTAGATTGGTTACCAATCTCGTCAACGAATCAAAGGCGCCTGGTGAATACACACTCAACATCGACAATCAGAATCTCACCGCTGGTATCTACTTTGTCAGAATCGAAACGCAGGAAAATGTCGCGACACAAACGATGACGGTATTGAGATAACAATCCAACGCGTTCATAACGCATTTAAGGGGGATGAATTTTCCATCCCCCTTTTTGTTAACAAACCAACCTGTCGTAGATCCTCCTAGGAGGGCTATATGATCGAAAGAGGTAGAAGAAGGCAATTGAGGACTACGGAGGCAAAGAGGGCGCGTTGAGCGTAGTGTGTAAAGAGCGGATATGGAGACCGACTCTCCGCCCGCAGCGGCAGCAAATTTCTATATTAAGAGCAAACAGATATTCTTTTGGGTTTTTTAGCAGGTACAAATAATCCAGCCGTAGTTTATGACAACCTCGTAGTGCGATTGCGGCCGCGTCTGCTTGACAATCTTTAAGGGTTTACTATAATAATTTGAAAAGTACACTATGTCAGTCAGGGTCAAGCATAATCGACTGACACAAGGAGCGTGGAACCAAGTGGCAAGGATCTGTATTATCATATCCGTCTGTTATGCGATTTGCCTTGCGCAAGAAACTGGTGCGCGCTATCTCATAATAACTCATCCAGACTATGCCGATGCCTTGGCTCCACTGGCTGAATGGAAAACGAACAAAGGGCTCAAGGCAAAAATCGTGACCACTACCGAAACCGGTAGCGATTCAACCCAAATAAGAAATTACGTGTTCAACGCCTTCAATAACTGGCCATTGCGACCAGAATACTTGCTGCTCGTTGGCAACGATGACCAAGTACCATTTCCGCTATTCATCTTCCCCGGCATGGTGATTTGCAACAGTGACAATTACTACACCAATATCACCGGGGATTTTAGAAATGAAATAATCCCGGGGCGCTTCTGGGCAAGCGACACTTTGGAAGCCAAGACAGTAGTTGCCAAGGTTCTCGGTTATGAAAAAGAACCATATCTCGGTGATATCACCTGGTTTCGCAAGGGAACGACGATTGTCCTCGAAGACGGTGGACCACCTTACTCCGACTCGGTTTACTGGGCTGATGCTCGTTATGCACATCAATTGATGGTTGATGCTGGATTCATACATATCGATTCTTTTGCTTATAGTTTCGGCGATTCCAGTCAGGATGTTATCGACGCAATAAATGATGGGCGTACACACATAATCTTCCGCGGTCAGGGCGTTAGTCATTGGGGTTGGCCCTTCTCGTGGATCTATCCCTGGGACATGTTCAATGGTTTCAAGCTGCCGATTGTAATCTCTGCAACATGCAGAACGGTCGAGGGCATTGGTCAATGGTGGCTAAATGCCGGCACTCCGGATGAGCCACGAGGCACGGTTGGTTTTTTTGGAACGACAACAACATTATACGGTGCTGCAGAGATGCGCAGTTCTCTCACCAAGGGAACCCTGGCAAGTATTTTCTGCGACAGCCTCACTACACTCGGCCGGGCTGCAGAAGCAGGCCGAGTACAATATTACGCAGATTTCAATGACTCGCTTGAGTATTATAGCTGGACTTGTTTGGGCGATCCGGCGATGACCATGTGGACCTCGACGCCGAAAGAACTGGAAGTCACACACTCGCCTCATGCATGGCAGAGCGATACATTAACCGTACATGTCGAATGTAATATGCAGCCCGTGGAAGACGCATTGGTCTGTGTTACTGCACGGCTGGATTCTAGTTTGTATCACTACGGAAGCACAGGTCCTAACGGTAATGTGGTCTTCGTTGATACCATGGATTACCCGGACAGCGCTTTCATTACCGTAACCGGCAGGAATTTTCTTCCCGCTTATGACACAGTGGTTGGCGGCTATTCTGGCGGAGCATTTGTGGCATATTGGAACTATCAGGTACTCGATACGATAAACGGCAACGGCAATTTCCAGCCCAATAACGGCGAGGAAATTGAACTAGCCGTATGGGTGGCGAACCTCGGTGATTCAACCGCGTATAATGTAGTTGGCGTTCTCCAGAAAGCGGAGACCGATAGTTACTATCAACTAACTGACACCATCAAGTCCTTTGGCACCATTGCGTCTTTGGATTCGGCATTCACCTCGGATGATGGTTTCAATGTCCTGATTGATCCTGATTGTCCGGACAGCCATCAGATAAATCTGCGACTCACGGTACACGATATCTTGGATTCGACCTGGGTGTCGTATTTCAACTTTCTTGTTTACAGTCCACGACCCTATGTTATCTTTAGAGCACATATGATCTTAGACACGCTTGGCGGCAACGGAAATTATCAGGTTAATCCGGCCGAGGATATTGAATTGCCCGTATGGGTGCAGAATATCGGCGATTCTATTGCCGAAAACGTTTACGGCATACTACAGAAGCAGGAGACTGATCAGTATTTCGCATTGGACGACACGGTCAAAAACTTTGGTGACATTTTGCCCATGGACTTGGCCTGGACCACGGAGGATGGTTACAATGTGATCGTCGACTCGAGCTGTCCGGACCGACATGAAATCAAGCTGCGACTCCGGATCACCGATTCACTCGATTCGCTATGGATTCACGACTTCAACTTGATTAACCATGCGCCAAACCTTGTCTATCACAACTATCTGGTAAATGATTCGTTCAAGTACATATCACCCGGTGACACGGCGCAACTCACGTTGTTCATAGAAAATTGCGGTTCGTGTCCGGCAGAAAGCGTTTCCGGCAACTTACTCTGTGATGACACCTTGCTGACCATTATCGATAGCACGGCAAGCTTTGGCACGATTGAGCCGGAAAGCGTTGCATTCAATCAATCGGATTATTTTATCATCGCGGCGGATCCTGATGCACCGCCTGCCCATCCTACGAATCTAAGGCTCGCGTTAAACGCCGGAGTCTATATTGATACCCTAAACTTCGGCATTTATATCGGTCAGCGGGATTATTTGATCTGGGACCCAGACCCGAATCACAGCAGTGGCATAATCATCAATACCAAGCTTTCGCAGCTCAACTTCGTAGGTGATTACCGACAAAATTTCCCACGTGATTCGGTCAACATCTATAAATCGCTCTTTGTCTGTCTGGGAATGTCCCCGGATAACTACACAATCTATGATACGAGCTACGTCGTATCTGAAATCGAATACAATCTGGCAGTTGGTGGTAGGATGTATATGGAAGGCGGTGATGTCTGGTATCATGATCCGAGCCAAGGTGGTTTTGATTTTTCTCCTTACTTTTGCATTACGCCGATATCAAATAACATCGGTTACTTCACCGGTGTGGCCGGCATTGCCGGCACATTCACCGAAGGTATGAGCTTTAATTATGTAGGCGAGAATAGTTCCATCGATCGTATAGATCCCGCAACTGGTGGTGTAGCAGTATTCAAGAACGTCTTCAATAACTTCAACTGTGGGGTTGCGGCTAATAATCAGACCATAGGAATATCGATTGAGTTAAGCGGTTTGGCAGACAGTATGCCGCCTTCGACCAGACTGATCCTCGTTGACTCGATCATGGGGTATTTTAACATCATGCCGAGCGGCGTACGTGTACAAAGGACTGGGCTAACAACCCTGCCCACATGCACAACCTATCCCAATCCCTGTCGTGGTAATTTATGCATCAGGTTTCAGGGACTGGAGAATCAACAGGTGAGCTTGACGATCTATGATGTTGCGGGCCGGTGCGTCTTCACGTCAGAAAATCAAAACGTAGACTCAGAACCGTTTGATATCGTGTGGCGCGGCATCGACGAACACGGCCGCAAGGTATCACAAGGTGTGTATTTTGTGAGCATCGACACCAAGAGCGATACCGAGATAAAGAAAATCGTCTTGCTCGAATAACAAAAGTCAACAAAACCAACCAGTCGCAGATCCTGTCAAGGGCTATACTTTGTCAACTTTCGATCAGCAGTTAGATATAAATTTCTTTGATATTAGGCCACGGTCCAACAAGGGTCCGCCACCCAGGCAACTTACAGGAAAGTGAGCCAGCGACAATTGCTGACCCGCCTTCTCGTTCTGTAATTGTCTTACACAATTACCGTAACAGAATTACTTTCTCTATTTTGTCACATTCATTAGTTATAAACCGTACAAAGTAAACACCGCATGCAACGTCTCTACCAATCCTATCAATACCAAACCATACTGCCTCGTAGTGGCCGGGCTCAAACTGTCCAGATACCAGCGTATTTACTAATTGACCGTTTACATCGTAGATATTAATACCAACTCGACCAGTGCGAGGCAGACCATATGTTATTCGAACGAACCCGGCGAATGGATTTGGATGAACTTTGAATGTGTACGTCAATGGCATCATAACACTAGATGCTTTCGTGTTGCTTGAGCAATACAGCGTTTCATATCCCCCTTTAATCACTGGCCTTAAGAGCACATCACTCGATACTGCATATTCGTTAGTGTTGATTACGTCTTTATTGATTGCTTTGCCATCACGGTAAACGCTATATCCCACGACATTTTCGTTATTGATTTTTGACCAACGTGCTATACCATCCATTACGATTGGTCCTGGGATAGGCACAAGAATTATCTCACCGGACTCTTGCACATACGCATTCTCATCTAGTATTATGCTCACGGCATTGAAATATGCTTTGCCATCCTTCAGCGCCTCAACAATAAGCACTAGTTCGTCACCAGTATGCCACGGCACCTTGAAGTTACCGGCCTCAAACCAAATTGAATAAAACCTATCTCTTTTTGCAACACCACAACCTATAACGTTCTCAGTTAGCGCATCACTCGGATGATCTGGTCGATATGCTGTAAATACAAGACCATCCCAATCATTTGCTAGCACCCACGCGTAGACGACATGTGGTTTTTTTGATTCGTAGGATTCTGCATGTCTGACTGTTCCAATCGCGGCCAGTGCACAATTCGTGACATCGGCATTGTCTATCTTTCTCCCTTTTTCTGGTTGATTAGTCCGCTTGTCTAAGAACCACACCGGTGAGCGCTCAGGGGCTATCAGAGTACCATCATGTATCGCTATATGAGGCGAATCAACGCCTCTCCCTGACATCAGCCCAGTCTTTGTCTGAATATAGCATTCAGTTGTATTCCACTTAGTCTGCCTGACAGTCACTAATTCGTATGCATAACCTGGTTTAACTTCAAAATTCGTTCCAATCCAGTAAGGCGATGGTGACGTAGTAAAGAACCAACTTTCGTATAACTGGTCGTCACGTAAATTTGTAATTTTGCGCAGAGGATCTCCCGACACCGAGTAGTAATCTGTGATATCTTTGACTTTGCAAGACATTGTATTGGTAGAAATTAGCACCCAATTGCTACCCTTGCGTAAAACCCTTAATTCCTGTAGTTCAGGAAAATGTGGCGGCCAGAAGCCCGTATTTCCTCTCAAAGCATAATCCTCGACATTCCCAATAGCTATCTGGCTAATTGCACCTTCTAACACAAAAGCTTCAGATATCATCTTCCGTCCACCCATAGAGAGGACATCCTTTGTCAACACATAGCTCCCCGCAAGTAATAGAGCAGGAACTATCAAAAAGATTAATTTCTTCATAATTACCACCCCCTATTTGGTATCAACCTAATGGCCAATAGAAAATGTACGGGTATGCACAAGCAGAAAAAGCAGATGACAAACCATTGCAATGTTCTACTAGCCATAGGCGGCTGCATATCAACGTTGATGTCGACATTACACATTACTATTATCTACCTTCACTACCCGGCACGCGGAAGTATCCATCATTCTTTAGTTTAAGATGGGTCCGCAGCTTCACTCCGTTGTTGTTTGGAAAGTCATAGTACGAGACAAGGTATATGGGCTCTTCTGAATTCCCGTGCGCCTCCAGCATCCCAGTTCCATGAGCACTCATTCTACTATCTTCTGCAAAATAGATTATAACGTCTGGATCAATCGTCAATACCTCGCCGACAGGAACCCACGCATCGCCACTGATATAGTACGGACTACCCGCCGCAGTGAGTGGGCCGCCATGACCGTCGTAGATCTCGCCTTGAAGGCCTGCAGTTACTGGCACGTCCTCTTCATAACGATAGTAATTTGCCTTTGTGACGGTCACGCGCATAGTGTTGCCTCCCGTTTGACCAGGAAGTGGAATGTCAACTGGACCACCTGTACCCTCTGCAACACCTATTATTTCGCCATTAACCGTCAATGCTATAACTGCACCTTCATTGGCAATCACCGTATAAGACTCATAACCTTCAGGTAATATTTGAGCATGGCTAACAGTCAGATTCTCGGGAACCTCTGAATAAAGCGTGATAAAACAATCACCATGATGATGGTAAAGATGGTAGGTTATATCCTTCTTGTGTGCATTCTCAGGCCAGCTCGAGGCCTCAAGGAAATACTTGCCAGAAGTCATGGCTACACAAGGCATTAGATCAGGCTCACCCACAGGTAATTGCGGGCCCATGCATGGATAATCGGGCATGAATTCAGGCCAGAGGCAATCAAAAATTCCCCAGGCATAAGTTGTGTTAACCAAAGGAAAAGACTCATTGCTTGCTGCGTTGACTCCTAATGCACCATTCTCCATTCGGTAGAACTTTTCTGCAAAACATTCAGGAACGTATGTGTAGTCACCCGTAGCACAATTAATTGAAAAAACAAATGGATAATATGTATTCGAGAGACAATCTAAATCGGGAATTCGATAATCTGGGTTGACCCAACCATCCTCAGCACCGTGGTCTCTATGCAATACAAAAAACGCTCCAGAATTAATGGCATCATTAATGCCTTGAGCAGAACCGCTGTTCCAATACGTCCCGGGATACATATTGACGGCTGTGATATAACCTAATCCTTCAGGACCAAAGTACTCCACGACAATATCAGTGTTAGAAACACTAGACCACGGACAGGGCGGATTCGGCGCATAACCAGCATACTGCATGACTGGATTCTTTGCTTGTACATTTACAAAGAACCCTTTCATCACTTCTGTACACAACTGATACCATGTACCTCCTCCCCAACAACCAGCAATCAGCGGCTCGTCATAGAAATTTTGTGCAGCACATGGATTATTCTCATAGCTCAATAATTTATCTATTATTGCATCCAAATGACTCTCACTTTGCGCGCATATACGCGCGTGATGCATATCTGGTAAATTATCATTGTCGACATCTGCATAAACATTGTCTGAGTGACCCCAGTCCCCATAGCCCGGTTCCTGCCATATCACAGCAGAAATATGTGACTCGTCACCCAACAACAGAAATGCGGCAGGCGCCGGGTCCCACGTATTATACGCATTGTTCAAGAAATTCTCGATTTCGCCCCCGATTTCCGGTAGCGTGAAAACTTCAGTGGAGATCCCCTGCAATTTACGCCGTGCTTTAATGATAGCTGCTGCTGCCTCAAATGCATCATCATCCGGAACAATGATAATATACTCCCAACCATCACGTGCACCAATCCGTTCCGGCGCACAATAATCAATCTGGGGCAAACTACCATAATTCAATAAATGACCCTGCAATATCGGCTCCCAAAAGCGACTGCGCAAGCGATCCTCACCAAAATGATCATTACCACCGACAAAATCAACCCGAATCCGCAAATCCTTGTACACCACTAAATCCTTGGTCACGGGGTTATATTGAAACGGCCTCACACCCAATATCACCACATCGACCCCACGAATCTGCTTAGTTTCAGACAGTTTCACCGGCGTTTCTGGGTAATAAGCATTACGACTATATATGTTCATATCTTTGATATAACGCAGTTGTAATATGTCAGCCTCGGGCGGTATATTCGGAGCAGGTGCAATATCAACTTTTCTGTAAACCTCAGTACGAGCGTCAAGAACTGTAGCTCTTGCCCTTGATCCTTCCGGAATGGCAATATATCGACCGGTTCCAGTAAGGTTCGGGGCACCTTCATCATTGGGTAAAAACATACCTGGAACACCAAAGTTCTTCATTGGTATCCCGTCAATCTCCCTTTCTTCAACCACCATACGGTGCATACTGAATATGATCTCAACACTAGTGGGTGTTTCAGACACGACCGTAAATAATGGTTTATTCGACCAGCTATCCTCAAATGCTACCACCTCTGTTGAGAAACAGACGCTAAACAACAGAACACTGATAATTAATATCTTACTCATAGTCCATCTCCTAGATTGTGTCCCTCTCACCAATTCGTGGAAATCATAAAGCGAATAGAAACTTCTACTATCTTAAATATGCCCTCAACTCTGTCGAAATTCACAAGCTCATTCCCTGTGTATGTGTTTTCCAATCGCATACACCCTTGTGCAACAGCAAACAGCACCCCTCTCAATACTGTCCTTACTGTAAGGTCACTAGCATCAGAATTTGTCCCTTTTGGCCACTGGATAATCCCTCCATGGCTTTTCCTAAGATTGCGCCCCGAGCGCGAATGAAATCTTTCACGACCATCGCATGGCCCGGTGTAGAAGATGTAGTAAGCAGATCACCAGGTTTAATGTCGCCATATTTAGCATCCACATTGCAATATACACGACCTGCAAGGGCAACCGCATAACCATTCGTCTCTTGACAACCCAAACGTATACCAGAACCGAGACCTTTTGAACCCGAAACTACACCAGCCACTTTGGAATCGTACGCTTCTGTGCTAATTGTGAGGTCACCAGGATTGAGGTCATCGATGATTACAACCATACCAGGTTCAGTCTCAGGTTTTGGAATCGGAAACGTCTCGGCGTAATCCAAACCTTCACCAATCTCAACAACGACATCACCAGCTGCATTGTATCCTTTTAACAATGTCGCGCTTCCTTTGATGGTTAACCTCGCATCAGGATCTGTTGTGCCGATCCCTACGTTACCAGTACCACCTTGTAGCGTCATTATTGCCAAGTTATCATTCCAATAACCCGTATACCTCCGGAACAGCAAATTATTGCTTTCTTGTCTAATGCCGAAGAGATAGGCAGCTCCTCCATTCATTGCATCCCAAATGACAAAAGGAGCACAATCTCCTCCAGGGTTTGCACTCAGGTTCATTTGTACACCAATGTTGCCGCTATTCAGGTTTGAGAAAAATTTGGAAGATTTTGCAGATCCCATAACATCAAGTTGCGCTGACGGTGTAGTTGTGCCAATGCCGATTTTACCCTCAGAATCAATCACGAATCGGTTTGCACCGTTTGTCTTAATCAAGAACCCAGGAAATCCGTTGGGTTGATCAACTGATCGTGCTATCAAATCAACATCAATAGCAGACCCCGCCTCGCCGTGCAATCTTATCGTTGCATCGCCCTCACTGTAGACCTCTAATTCCTTGCCTGGATTCATGGTCCCGATGCCAATGAGATTACCACTTTGCCAGATTGCTGAATTACCAATAGTGTTTTCTGAAGTGAATTTGGGGATGCAATTGGTTGTACCGCTGCCTCCGATACCAACCGGCAGTTCTTGCCAGGTGCCTATTCCGTTACGATCAGAAGTCAAAACATGACCACTGGAAGCGCCCGTTGTCATTTTAAATCCTGTCATTTGAGCGGTTCCGTTGACCTGCAGTTTCTCGACCGGATTCGATGTGCCAATGCCGACATTGTCGCTGAAATATCCTTTGCCAACGAAGTACCCCGCCCAAATGCTGCCTGTAGCATAGACTCCGTAACCATCGCCACCAAGGAAGCCGTAATTGTTTGCGTCGTATTCACCGTAGGCACCACGGCTGCTGCTAGCAAGGTATCCAAACGTGCTGCGGGGACCTGAAACTGTCCAGTATTCTCCGTAAACACCAAAAGTTTCATAACCTTCCGGTTCATAACCTCCCAGATACCCATATGTTTTTATATCAGTAACACTGAGCGGCGAGGCTCCCCAGACGCCTTTGTATCCAGTCCCATATATGCCGACATCGATCAAGCCATCACCACCCACGCTTAGCTTTGAAGTCGGTTCGGTTGTCCCGATGCCGACATTACCTTCCACGCCTGCATACATATCATCATGCACGATAATCCAGTCTTCGTCTCGGCTATCTCCATCTCCGCCGATCAAATACCCGGCCGTATCAGCATAGGCTGCTACATAAGCATAACCTACTGCGGTAATCCTAGTCCGTGGTGACAGACTACGGCCCGAAACGTTGATCTGTAACCAACGATCCTTACCCTTTGTGAACACGCTAACCGGAATTGCGTTATTTCTGCCCAATATTACGTTGAAACTGCCGTGATCTACAGAAACTCTGCGCTGGATTTCATTCCACAACAAAGTACCGCCGGTTGAATCATCATAGATCATGAACTCCATCACGAGTAAATCGTTAACAGATTTACCCTGAGCATCGGTGAGAAAACCTTGGTAATTCAGCATCTTCGGAACTGACACAAAACTAAAATCATTGGAAGAACTCGCTCTGACTTGCCCACCGGCAAGCGTCAAGAGTACAAGATCAACAAGAAGCAAGATTTTACCAAACATATTCACCTCCTCTGTTATTGTGCGAATACATGTCAACATTACTTGAGTTATACTTAGGGCACAGAGACCCTTACATTCCTGCCTTCCTTATATTATATTATCGATTGTTCTTACTTGCAGTTCACCCCCTTTCGTATGTGTAAGAGTATCTCACATCTAATCTCAATCAACAACATGTTTTTTTTTGATTGTTAACAAATTCGGCGGGGACGGGGATTAACTTTTTGGCATGGTGCTCGATACAGAAACTCTGTCAACATCAGTTTAATCCAAAAAACAAGGGCCGGCACAACTCCCACCGAACCTTGAATACTCACAAACCTGGGCTGTGTTCTTTTACCTCACCAATACTATCTTCTCAACTTCAACGATGTCATCTGTTTCGAAGCGTAAGAAGTAGACGCCATTCGGTATGGAATGTCCACATAGCCACGTTGTACTGTAGTAACCTGGTCCCCCCACAGCGTCAACCAAACCCTCCATTTTCTGCCCGAGTGTGTTAAGAACCTCAAGTCTGACATGTGTATGTTGTGCTAATGCGTATTCAATATCTACGCTTCCAGTGATATGACTAGGAACTATTTGACACAGAGCTGTTGTATTCGGTAAAGCGGGATTATCAAAGGACTGTGGTCCACCACGTCTATCATGCATGATTTCGAATAGACGTCCTTGGCCTGGCTCGAATTCGATATCAAATATCAACGGGTCACCAGGGCCATAATTCGGCTCTATTATTTCGTCTGTATACACATCTTTCAAATATATATTAGTCCTGTCGATGCCAATAGTCACTTGTCTCGGCGGATCAGGTTCTTCTGGCCAGCAATGTCTGTTTACCATCATGAAGTATTCAATTTCTTGATTATCATCGTGAAAAATCCCAATCTGCATAGTATCATCATCACTAACATATGCAATGTAACTTGATGTCGGTATGTCATAAGAAGCAAACGCTGTACCAGATGTCAATCCCAAGAGCACATCACCAATTCCGCCCTGCGTTTCATTTCTCAAAATGTAATGCATGCTTTTTGCCGCCGACCAAATCGGCTCGCGCGGTGAACCGTCCATGTTGAGTAGTCCGCACCAATACCAACCACTACCTAGATGCGTTTCAACTGTCTCATATATGAAATACCAAATGCCTTTTGCACCGTATGCAAGCGCAAGCCAAACCATGCATCGTAGCTCACTATAGGTCGGCAACCGGTTGTACTTACAATCATATTCATTTTCTGGACGAGGATTTGGCGTGTTATAGCACCCAAACGCTTGGCATATGAAGCTTAATGGAATGCTGTTCTGCTTTGCCACAGCTCTGCCCCACCTCAGGGCCTGACACATCAAATCAAGATCTAGCTGAAATTGAGGCCCACTGAACGGTGTGTAATCCCGAATTGGATAATAATCTATCAGCAGGTCATTTGCTTTGACGGAATCTATGTAGTTTTCATACAGCGTACTATCTCCCCGATGCCAGATTGTTTGTATTGTTTTCTCGTCCGTGTACGCCTTTATAGTATCCATTACATATCTGTTTGCTGCAAAATGACCGATATCTGGTTCATCAAGCAGGTAGAATCTATCCAAAGCTGGATGCTCTTTGTAGGCAGCGATAATATCCAGAATTTCATCCTTATATACGTCCCATAGAATCAGATCATCAATATCGTCACATTTGGTCTCTATGAAGTCACACCACAAATCTACGTTACCACAATAGTATATTTCATAGGACAATCTACAATTGTAATGTATTGGCACGGCATACACGAAATCATAATATTCTCCGGTTCCACCGAAATCATCGCACGTGATTGTCTCATCCCTCACCACGTATGCAGGTTCATAGAAATGATCGAAAATCTTCAATCGACAAACGCGCCTACCAGGAATATATTGCCCGATTTTTAATGGAATACGCACCGTGAAATAATTGGCGTACGGTGGTCCTCTCCTGCACTGAACCGGCCTCACAGGTCCCTTAACCATCATGCCCGGATCCATTTCGTAACTCGCTTTCCACGCATCTTCATCCTGTGCCTGACCATCTTCCACGTGGAATCCAACACCCTGCTCGAAATTTGAAGAATCCACTTCCCAGTTTGTCCAAAAGAAAGCACAGTAGTACTCAAGGCAATTCGTAAAACCGGGGTACTGCGAAGCCGCCCTTGCGAGTACAATCTTCAACCCGAGCTCGCGAGCTTCATTTAATGCGTCGATTTGATCATTCCTGTTTGGCCAGCTCGCATTATCTCCACCAGGATAGTGCAGACGGTTAAGCCCTAGTTCAACAGCGCGATCGAAATAATCTCTTTCAGGAGCCCAGTATGCACACAAAGGGAATTCTTGCTGTGCATATATACTACCAATTGCAAGTATTAGAGCAATTGTTACAAACATGATCCTTCTATACAGATTACACATACGTCACCTCCTAAGTTCTGGCACATAGTATCTCTAGGTCTTCCATGCACCCCCTTTCACGTACCACACATCTTCGACGTACAATGTCTACGAAGCGTAGTACGTTTTTATACTACAGTATACGTAATCTATGATAATGTAGATTACGCCAGATGCAATAATATGTTTTTTTTTGATTATTAACAAATCGTGGGGACGGGGGTTGAC
>Ga0209427_10000296_pt1 | contig 50892 bp, 47 predicted proteins | sample DeeMarSWOR136_30_FD_187465 | JGI IMG/M metagenome (GOLD analysis project Ga0209427, IMG submission 187465) | Marine sediment microbial communities from White Oak River estuary, North Carolina - WOR-1-36_30 (SPAdes) (version 2) | ecosystem: Environmental > Aquatic > Marine > Intertidal zone >...
AGCGCCGCAATCTCGAATGGATACAGGTACTGCGTATACAGTACCCGCCCCAGTGCTCGCGTGTTGCTGTAGTCGGCGGGCAGCGGCGCCGGCTCCGGCATCTGCTCGATTCCAAACGGCCCCGAGCCAAGCACGATCGCCATCTCCAGTACCAGCAGCACCGCAACCAGCCCGCCGATCGGCAGATACTCTCCGAAACCCTCGCGCAACCGCACGAGGTTGATATCCAGCATCATCACCACGAACAGGAACAGCACCATGACCGCGCCGACATACACCAGCACCAGCGTGATCGAGAGGAACTCGGCGTGCAGCTGCATCCATACCGCAGCCGCGCTGAAGAATGCCAGCACCAGAAACAGCGCGGCGCGCACCGGGTTGCGTACCGTGATGACCATGCTCGCGGCAAATACCAGCACCGCGGCGAAGAAGTAAAAGGCAAGCTGTTTGAAGTCCATGAACGGGTGTCCGGCCTCGCGTCAGCGAAACTTGGCGTCCGCCGCCTTCATGGCAGCGATCTGCATTTCGTACTTGTCTCCCACCGCCAGCAAGCGCTCCTTGGTGTAGTACAGGTCGCCGCGGCTCTCACCGTGGTAATCGATCACATCGGTTTCGACGATCGAGTCGACCGGGCAGGCTTCCTCGCAGAAGCCACAGTAAATGCACTTGGTGAGATCGATGTCGTAGCGCGTGGTACGGCGGGTGCCATCGGCGCGCTGCTCGGACTCGATAGTAATGGCAAGCGCCGGGCACACCGCCTCGCACAGCTTGCAGGCGATGCATCGCTCCTCGCCGTTCGGGTAGCGACGCAACGCGTGCAGACCGCGAAACCGGGGCGAATATGGCGTGCGTTCCTCCGGATACTGGATCGTGATCTTGCGCGCGAACAAGTGGCGTCCCGTCACGCCCATGCCCTTCAACAGCTCGACGAGCAGGAAACTCTGGAGGAAGTTTTTTATCACGTTCATCTCCGGGAGCCTCAGTGGAACAGATAGCCCCAGGGAGTAAGGAATTTCGCCACACCGATCACCACGATCCAGACCAGCGTCACCGGGATGAACACCTTCCAGCCGAGCCGCATGATCTGGTCGTAGCGGTAACGCGGGAAGGTGGCGCGGAACCACAGGAAACAGAACATCAGGAAGCTAACCTTGATCAGGAACCAGTGGATGCCATCACCAAGCCACGGCAGGCTCGCGACCACCGCGGGCGTGAAAGGCGTCGTCCAGCCGCCAAGAAACATGACCGCGGCCAGCGCGCCGATCAGGATCATATTGGCGTACTCGCCAAGAAAGAACAGCGCGAACGCCATACCGGAATACTCGACGTGGAAGCCCGCGACGATTTCCGATTCGCCTTCGGCAACATCGAACGGCGCGCGATTCGTCTCGGCGACGCCGGAGATGAAGTACACCAGAAACAGCGGGAACAGCGGCAGGATGTACCAATGATGCGCCCCGCCCGCCTGTGCCAGCGCGATCTCGCGCAGGTTGAGACTGCCGGCCGCCATCAAGACGCCAACCAGCGCAAAGCCCATGGCGATTTCGTAGGCGACAATCTGGGCCGCCGAGCGCAGGCTGCCGAGGAACGCGTACTTCGAATTAGACGCCCAGCCGGCAATAATGACGCCGTACACGCCCATCGACGTGAGCGCGAGGATGAACAGCAGGCCGGCATCGATATTGGTCAGCCACAGCGTATCGCTGAACGGGATCACCGCCCATGCCACCATGGCCGGCGCGAACGCAAGAATCGGCGCGCCGATGAACAGGAAGCGGTTGGCGTTCGTCGGAACGATGATTTCCTTGAACATCAGCTTGACCGCATCCATGATCGGTTGCAGCCAGCCCCTGGGGCCGACGCGGTTGGGGCCCACGCGCACCTGCATGTAACCGATGATCTTGCGCTCGGCGTAGGTGAGATAGGCCACCGCCAGCACTACCGGCAGTACGATAATGACAATCTTCACCAGGTTGGCGAGCAGGATCTGCAGCCAGGACGGCAACGCGAGCCAGAATCCGAGTAGCGTCTCGGTCATGCCTTGTCCCTCACAATCGAGACCGGACCGTGCGCGCCAAGCCCCGCGCTCTCCGGATATCCGGACGCGATCAGCACGCTGCCAGCAGGAACCCGCTCATCGAACATGACCGGCAACCGCGCCTCGCCGTCTTGCATGATCCAACGTGCCACCTCGCCATCGCCGAGACCGAACTCGGCTGCCTGCCGCGCATTGAGCCGCGCCGCCGGCGGCGGATTGTCCGCCGTTGCGAGAAGTGCCGGTGCGCGGCGCGTGACAGCGTCCACGGCGTACGGCGGCACATCGGCAATGCGCATAACCTGTCCGGCCACCAGTGTCATGCCATCCGGCTTGGCCGCATGCGGGTAACGTGACAACTTTGCGAGTGGCTTCACATTATCGAGAGTGACTTCCTTGCGCACCTCGGCAATCGTCATCTGGTCGAAGCCGGGCAGGTTCAAGTGGTTGGCTAGCACCCGAAGAATTTTCCAGCCGGGGCGCGCATTATCCTTCGGGTTCAGCGCGGCATTGAACGACTGCGCACGGCCCTCGACGTTGACAAATGTGCCCTCGGTCTCGGTGAATGGAGCGAGCGGCAGCCAAACATCGGCATATTCGACCGCACCTGACTGGTAAAGCGACGGCTTGAAGCTGGTCAGCATTACCACGAAGTCTGCCGCATGCATGGCGCCAGTCGCGCGCGCGCCATTCAGGCAATCGAGTTCCGGCTCGACGCCGAGCAGCACATAGGCCTTCACCCCGCTGCGCAGCATGTCCAAGGCATTCTTGCCTGCGGTGATGCTCGATCCCGCCACACCGCGGTGCGGCACGCAACCGGCGAGCCACGCGCCAACCGAGTTGGCCGGTGGCAGCATGCCGAAGCTGCCGCCACAGCTCTCTGCAATAAACTGCGCAATTCCCTTCAGGATGGCCGCGTGCGGGTGCGACAGCGCGAGGCTGCCGAGCAGAATTGCGGGGCTCGTCCGGCTCGCGAGCATTTCGGCGACGGCCTTCTCATCAGAAGACGGTTCGCCCTTTCCGATCAGCGCGGACAACTCGCCCGGAACGGCCACCCCTTTCCGGGCTGCGAGAGCGCGCGCGACCCCGGCCAGCGCACGCTCCATTGCCATCAGGTCCGTCACCAATGAGTGCGCGATCGGGTAGTTGAATTCGTAGTCGACCGGATTGATAACTGCGACGTGCGCGCCCTTGCGCACGGCTTTGCGCAGGCGCAGGTTGAGCAGTGGCTGCTCCTTGCGAAGGTTGGAGCCAACAAGCAATACGCCGCCCAGGCGCTCGAGGTTGGCGATTTCCTGGCCGAGGTACGGAAACGGCGGCATCGCCTCGTCGTCGCTGAAGTCCATCTGCCGCAGGCGATGATCGACGTTGCTGCTGCCGAGCGCGCGCATCAGCTTGCCGAGCAGATAGAACTCCTCGAGTGTTGCTGTCGGTGCGGCCAGCGCGCCAATCTGGCCCGCGCCATGCGCCGAGACCGCCTTGCGCAAGCCGGCGGCCGTGAATTCCATCGCCGTCTGCCAATCGGTCTCTTCCCAGCGCCCATTGCGGCGGATCATGGGCCGTGTCAGGCGGGCATCGGTGTTGAGCGCCTCGTAGCTGAAGCGGTCGCGGTCCGAAAGCCAGCATTCATTCACTGCTTCGTTCTCGCGCGGCACCACGCGCATCGCTTCCCCGCGGCGTACGTGCACGTCGAGATTTGCACCGACGCAATCGTGCGGGCTGACCGAGGGCCGACTCATGAGCTCCCACGGGCGCGCCGTGTAGCGGAACGGCTTGGAGGTCAACGCGCCGACCGGGCAGAGGTCGATCACGTTGCCGGAAAGTTCGGAATCCACACTGCGATCGAGGAAGGTGCGGATTTCCATGTGTTCGCCGCGCCCGAGGCCGCCGAACTCCATGACGCCGCCCAGCTCCTTGCCGAAGCGAACACAGCGCGTGCAGTGAATGCAACGCGTCATCTCGGTCGCGATCAGCGGGCCGATGTCCTTGTCCTTCACGATGCGCTTGGCCTCGTGATAGCGCGAGACATCCTTGCCATAACCCACGGCAAGATCCTGCAGCTTGCACTCCCCGCCCTGATCGCAAATCGGGCAGTCGAGCGGATGGTTGATCAGCAGGAACTCCATCACGCCCTTCTGCGCCTCGCGCGCGAGCGGCGAACGCGTGCGTACCACCATGCCCTCCGCCACCGGCGTGGCACAGGCCGGAAGCGGTTTCGGCGCCTTCTCGACCTCCACCAGGCACATGCGGCAGTTTGCCGCGACGGACAGCTGCTTGTGGTAACAGAAGCGCGGTACGTAGATGCCGGCCGCGTCGGTGGCCTGAATGATCATCTCGCCCTTGCGGGCCGTGACCTTCTTGCCGTCGACCTCTAGCGTGACGGTATCCACCGGCGTGGCGGCGGCCGGATTCGGCGTGCTCACGGGACGTACCTCCCGGTGCCAGGCATGCAGCGCTTCTGCTTCACGTGGTACTCGAACTCGTCGCGGAAATGCTTGATGAAACTCTTCACCGGCCAGGCGGCGGCGTCGCCAAGCGCACAGATCGTGCGGCCTTCAATCTTTGACGCGACGTCGTGCAGCATGTCGATATCCGCCCTGCTGCCCTCGCCGTGCTCGATGCGGTGAATCACCCGCGACATCCAGCCCGTGCCCTCGCGGCAGGGCGTGCACTGCCCGCACGACTCCTCAAAATAGAAGTGCGCGATGCGGGCGAGCGCCTTCACCATGCAGGTGGTTTCGTCCATCACGATCACGCCGCCCGACCCGAGCGCCGAGCCAGCCTTGGCAAGCGCGTCGTAGTCCATGGTGCATTCCATGATGATGTCGGCCGGGAGCACCGGCATCGACGAACCACCGGGGATGACCGCCTTCAGGCGGTGACCGTGGCGCACGCCGCCGGCCAGTTCCAGCAGCTTCGCAAACGGCGTACCCATCGGCACTTCGTAGTTTCCGGGCTTGTTGACATGGCCGGACACGCAAAAGATCTTCGCGCCACCGTTGTTCGGCTTGCCCATCTTGAGAAACCACTCGCCACCCTCGGCCAGGATGCCCGGCACGGAGGCGAGCGTTTCGGTGTTATTAATGGTGGTCGGCCGGCCGAACAGGCCGTAGTTGGCCGGAAACGGCGGCTTGAAGCGCGGCTGGCCTTTCTTGCCTTCAATCGAGTTGAGTAGCGCGGTCTCTTCCCCGCAGATGTAGGCGCCGGCGCCGAGATGGTTGTGGAGCTCGAAATCGACTCCGCTACCTAATATGTTCTTGCCGAGCAGCCCGGCAGCGCGCGCCTCTTCGATCGCCGCCTCCATGCGCTCGTAGGGTTCCCAGAATTCGCCGCGAATGTAGTTGTAACCGACCGTCGCACCGATCGTGTAGCCGGCGATCGCCATGCCTTCCACCAGCGAATGCGGGTTAAAGCGCAGGACGTCGCGATCCTTGCAGGTACCAGGCTCGCCCTCGTCCGAGTTGCAGACGATGTACTTCTGTCCGGGCGCGCTGCGCGGCATAAAGCTCCATTTGAGACCGGTCGAGAATCCCGCGCCACCACGACCGCGCAGCGCCGATTTCTTCAGCTCCTCGATGATCATCTCGGGCGGCGTCTTCTCCTTCAAGATCTTGCGCCACACCGCGTAGCCGCCGGCCGCCTCGTAGGCCGCGAGCGTCCACGGCTTGTCCGCCGACAGGCTCTTGAACAGGAATTCGTTCAGTGCGGTCATTCGTGCTGCGCCAAAATCTCATCAATCTTCTGCGGCGTGAGATGTTCGTAGAACACCTTGCCGACCTGCATCATCGGCGCACCCACGCAGGCACCGAGACACTCGACTTCCTTCAGGGTGAAACGCCCGTCGGGCGTGGTCTCGCCCATCTTGATGTTGAGCTTCTTCTCGAGATGCTCGACTACCACTTCCGATCCGCACAACAGGCAGGAGATGTTGGTGCACACGTAGATCATGTGCCGGCCCACCGGCGCATGCTCGTACATTGAATAGAAGGTTGCGACCTCCGCCGCCGCCACCGGCGGCATGCCGAGATAATCCGCCACACCCTCGATCAGCTCATCGGTCAGCCAGCCGCCATTGGCCTCCTGCACGAGGCGCAGCGCCGCCATCACCGCGCCCTGCTTCTGCTCCGGCGGGTACTTCGCGACCCAGCGGTCGATCTCCGCCCGTACCTCAGGGCTGAACAGATCCACCGCGCTGCGCTTGGCCGGTATGCTGCTCATCAGCGATCCACGTCTCCGAACACGATGTCCTGGGTGCCAATCACGGCCACCATGTCCGCGATCATGTGCCCGCGCACCATCTCATCGAGTGCCGACAGGTGCACGAAGCCCGTCGAGCGGATCTTCAGCCGGTACGGCTTGTTGGCGCCATCGGAAACCAGATAGACGCCGAATTCGCCCTTGGGGTGCTCAATGGCCGCGTAGGTTTCGCCTTCCGGCACACAATAGCCCTCGGTGAAGAGCTTGAAGTGATGGATGAGGGATTCCATGTCGTCCTTCATCTCCTCGCGGCTCGGCGGCACGATCTTGTGATCGCCGATCATCACCGGTCCGGGATTCTTGCGCAGCCACTCCACGCACTGGCGGATGATGCGATTGCTCTGGCGGAATTCTTCCATCCGCACCAGGTAGCGGTCATAGCAATCGCCATTCACACCCACCGGAATATCGAAATCCATCTTGTCGTAGACCTCGTAGGGCTGCTTCTTGCGCAGGTCCCATTCGAAGCCACTGCCACGCAGCATCGGCCCGGTGAAACCGAGCTGCAGCGCGCGCTCCGGGCTCACTACGCCGATGCCCACGGTGCGCTGCTTCCAGATGCGGTTGTCGGTGAGAAGCGTCTCGTATTCATCCAAATAGGTCGGGAAGCGTTCAGTGAAATCCCAAATGAAATCGAGTAGCGAGCCGTCGCGGTTGGCATTGCGCCGGGCGAGCTCGCCCTTGCCGTAGCCCTGGGCGGTGCTGTACTGCGGCATGCTGTCCGGCAGGTCGCGATAGACGCCACCAGGTCGATAATAGGTCGCGTGCATGCGCGCGCCGGAGACCGCTTCGTAACAGTCGAACAGGTCCTCGCGCTCGCGAAACGCGTAAAGAAACACCGTCATCGCGCCAATATCGAGCGCATGGGTGCCAAGCCACAGCAGGTGATTCAGGATGCGCGTGATCTCGTCGAACATCACACGGATGTACTGGGCGCGCAGTGGCGGCGCGATGCCAAGCAGCTTCTCGATCGCCAGCACATAGGCGTGCTCGTTGCACATCATCGAGCAGTAGTCGAGCCGGTCCATGTAGCCAATCGACTGGTTGAACGGCTTGGTCTCGGCGAGTTTCTCGGTGGCGCGGTGCAGCAGCCCAATATGCGGGTCAGCGCGCTGGATTACTTCGCCATCGACCTCGAGCACCAGACGAAGCACGCCGTGCGCCGCCGGATGCTGCGGCCCGAAGTTCATCGTGTAGTTGCGGATCTCAGCCACGCGCAAAACCCTTGTCGCGGATCACGCGCGGCACCAGCACCCGCGGCTCGATTGAAACCGGCTGGTAAACCACGCGCTGCTTCTCCGGGTCATAGCGCATCTCGACGTGCCCCGAGACCGGGAAGTCCTTGCGGAACGGGTGGCCGATGAAGCCGTAGTCGGTCAGGATGCGGCGCAGGTCCGGATGACCCTCGAATACGATGCCAAACAGATCGAACGCCTCGCGTTCGAACCAATTGGCCGAATTCCAGATACCCACCACTGACTCCACCATCGGCATCTCGTCATCGAGAAATACCTTGAGGCGCAGCCGGCGGTTGTGACGCAGCGACAGCAGGTGGTACACGGCGGCGTAGCGCGGTCCGGGTTTCGGGCCCTGCGCCGACTCCTCGCCAAATGCGCTGTAGTCCACCCCGCACACGTCAATCAGCTGCTCGAAGCCGAAATCCTTGTCGTCGCGCAGGATCCGGCACGCGCGCAGCAACTGCTCGCGATGCAGCACCAACGTCAGCTCGCCAAGCCGCTCGGTCGTCTCGACGATCGCATCGCCGAATTTCTCCGCGGCGCGCGCCGCAAGGGCCTGAAAGGCTTCGGTGCTTGCCATGGGGTTCTACCGGGCGATGGTGCTGGTACGACGAATCTTGTTCTGCAGCTGGATGATGCCGTACAGCAATGCCTCCGGGGTGGGTGGGCAACCCGGTACGTAAATATCCACTGGCACGATGCGGTCGCAGCCACGCACTACAGAATAGGAATAGTGGTAGTAGCCGCCGCCGTTGGCGCAAGAACCCATCGAAATCACCCAGCGCGGCTCGGCCATCTGGTCGTAGACCTTGCGCAGCGCCGGGGCCATCTTGTTGCACAGGGTGCCGGCCACGATCATGACGTCCGACTGGCGCGGGCTCGGGCGGAACACGATGCCGAAGCGGTCCATGTCGTAGCGCGCGGCGGCCGTGTGCATCATCTCGATCGCGCAGCAGGCCAGCCCGAATGTCATCGGCCACAGCGAACCGGTCCGCGCCGCGTTAATGAGCTTGTCCGCGGTCGTGGTGATGAAGCCTTTCTCGAGGACTCCTTCTATTCCCACTCGAGGGCCCCCTTCTTCCACTCATATATGAAGCCGACCACCAGGATGCCAAGAAACAGCATCATGGCCACGAACCCGAGCATGCCAACTTCACTGAGTGCCACGGCCCAGGGAAACAGAAAGGCGATTTCCAGATCAAAGATGATGAACAGAATGGCGACCAGGTAGTAGCGCACGTCGAACTTCATGCGCGAGTCCTCGAACGCCTCAAATCCGCACTCGTAGGGGGAATTCTTTTCCGTGTCCGGGCGATGCGGCCCGAGGACACGGCCGATCACCACCATGGCGACGCCCATGATCAGGGCAACCGCCATAAAAATGAGAATGGGTACGTAGTTATTGAGCATTCTTAGCCCCTGCTGGTGGCGCCGCGCCTTCCTCCTGCGCCCCGCAAAGTCGGGCGAGTCTAGGCGGGCGCCGCAGCCCAAGTCAAGACAAAAACATACGCCTTTGCGAGGACTTACGTCACTTCTCCTTTGGGGAGATATAAAAACTACCTATTCGATATTGTTTCACTCATGGTGACTCGGTGCGACTCTGATTTTTGGCCGCATTGACACCCAAAAAATCGCAAACCAATCAAACTTCGATGCCCTGCCAGCGATGGCTAATAGCGACGATGATGGGCCACGGGACACCCCGGGATATTGAGCCGCGCCAGTTGTGGCATATGGAATCTCTATAAGTTCGAATGCCATTGATCCGGGAGACGCAAGAAACCATGCTCTGTCCTCTGCTACTCTCACTTTCCCCTACTTGGCGATGCGGACAATCTTCCAACAACACGTTAGGTTTCCACAGATGAAAATCAGGGCCAGATCACGGACTTGGCTAATATTCGTGAGAACCGGAATCTGACCCCAGTTCTCTCCAGGAGATAACAATGCACGCCATCAGCCGTCGCGCCAGAGAACTCGGCACCGAGAATGCGTTCGTGGTCCTGGCCGAAGTCAGTCGCCTGCAGCAGCAGGGCAAGGACATCATCTCGTTTTGCATCGGCCAGCCCGACTTCCCCACTCCGGTCAACATCCAGGAGGCTGCGATCCGGGCGATTCGCGACCGGAAGCACGGCTACACGCCTTCGGCCGGTATCGTGGAATTGCGCGAGGCAGTCGCGAACAGTCTCAGTCAGTCGCGCGGCATCAAGGTGAGCCCCGACGACGTGGTGATCGGGGCCGGCGCCAAGCCCTTCATTGCCTATTCGATCCAGTCTGTCACCGACTACGGTGCTGGCGATGAAGTGATCTATCCCAACCCGGGCTTCCCGATCTACGAATCACAGATTCGCGCGCTTGGCGCGGTGCCGGTACCGATCCACCTGCGCGAAGCGCTCAGCTTCAATTTTGACCCGAATGAACTGGAGAAGAAGATCACGCCAAAAACGCGCCTGCTCATTATCAATTCCCCGCACAACCCGACCGGCGGCGTCATTCCGCGAAAGGACATGGAGGCAATCGCCGAGATCCTGCGCCGCCACCCGCAGGTATGGATATTCGCCGATGAGGTCTATTCAAGGCTGGTATATGACGGCGAGTTTGTCTCACTCACGCAGTTTCCCGAAATGCTCGAGCGCACCATCCTGTGCGACGGCGCGTCAAAAACCTGGGCCATGACCGGCTGGCGACTGGGGTTCGCGGCGAACAAGGCACTTGCGCCGGTGTTTACCCGGTGGGTAACCAATACCGAGTCCTGCGCCTCGCAGATCAGCCAGTGGGCGGCGCTTGAGGCTCTCACTGGTCCACAGGACGATGCCCGGCACATGCGCGACAGCTTCCTCGAACGCCGCGACTTGATCGTGCGACTGTTGAACAAAGTCACCGGCGTCACCTGCCAGAGTCCGGGCGGCGCGTTTTACGTGTGGCCGAACGTCACCGAGGCCTGCGCACTGATTGGTGCCAAGAACTCGGAGGAATTCCGCTCGCGCCTGCTCAATGAAGCCGGGGTCGCGGTGCTCGCCGACATCCACTTTGGTCCGCGCGTGCCCAACGAAGGTCAGCACATCCGCTTCAGCTATGCCGCTTCCCGCGAGGCGATTGAGGCCGGCGTCGCGCGCATGGCGGACTTCATTCGTCAGAACTCACGGAAGTAGCACGAGTCATGAACGCCGGAGTCAGATCGCAGTGTTCTCGAAAACTGGCCGAATCTGTGATTTGACCCCGATTGTTCTCGGCACAAAAGAAAAGGCCGGTCGCAGAGATCGGCCGTTCATTTGTTTGGTGCCGACGGGGAGACTCGAACTCCCACGGCTTTCGCCACTACCACCTCAAGGTAGCGTGTATACCAATTTCACCACGTCGGCAGAAGCACTTGGGCCCGCGACCGTGCGCAGGCGAGAAATCTATTCTACTGCTACTTCGGCACTTCCGGCGCCTTCGGTGTCTGCTGCTCTGGCACGGCAGGCACGGCCGGCGCGGCAGGCTTGGGCGCTTCCTGAACCGTCTCGGTAATGCTCTTCGGCGCCACCGACTTTCCGGCGAGATAGGCCAACCCGAGATTCGAAGCGAAGAACACGATGGCAAGAACGGCCGTCGTGCGCGTAAGGAAGTTGGCGCTACCGCGCGCGCCGAACAGCGTCGAAGAGGCGCCGCTGCCGAACGCCGCGCCCATATCCGCGCCCTTGCCCTGCTGCAGGAGCACGAGGCCGATGATGCCGACGGCCGAGAGGATGTCGATTACTACGAGAATCTCATGCATGACGATTCACCAATATCTGATCAGATGACTAGTCTGCCGCCCGGCAGATCGCGAGGAACTCGTCCGCAACCAGCGACGCGCCGCCGATCAGCCCGCCGTCAATGTCCGGCTGACCGATAAGCTCCCCTGCGTTGGAGCCCTTCATGCTGCCGCCGTAGAGGATGCGCACCGCATCGGCGACGCCCTTGTCCTGCTTGGCAATCCGCTCGCGAATAAAGCGATGCACATCCTGCGCCTGCTGCGGAGTGGCCGTCTTACCGGTGCCGATCGCCCAGACCGGCTCGTAGGCGATGATCGCATTCTTCAGGCTCGCCACGCCGTGCTTGGCGAGCACGGCATCAAGCTGGCGCGCTACCACCGCCTCGGTCTGATTGCCCTCGCGCTCGGCGAGCGTTTCGCCCACGCACAGAATCGGAATCAGCCCGTGCGCTTGGGCGGCGCCATATTTCTCCGCCACCGTCGCATCCGACTCGCCGTAAAGCGAGCGGCGCTCCGAGTGGCCGACGATGACATAGCTGCAACCATAGTCCTTCAGCATCGGGCCGGAGATCTCGCCCGTGAAGGCACCCGACTTGTTGACGTTCAGATTCTGCCCGCCCCAGGCGACCGCGCTGCCCGCGAGCTTCTCGGCGGCGAGCGGGATGAGGATGAAAGGCGGGCACACCGCCACTTCGGCCTTGGAGGCATTGCTGACACCGGCCTTGACGCCGTCCAGCAGGGCCGCGGACTCGGCGCGCGAGCCATTCATCTTCCAGTTGCCTGCAACAAAAGGCCGGCGCTTGGACATCTGTACTCCTCGGTATTTCTAGGCGGAAAAGAGGGCGCGATGTTACCGACCGTGGGGGGAGAATGCAATCCGCTCCCGGCCGCTTGCGCGGCCGCAGGCGGCAGGAAACTTGGATATTTCTAGGCCGCTTCGTCGGCCGCGCGCCGCACGATGCTGGCAAGCTGCTCGGCCAGCCGGTGGATCTGCTGCATCTCGCGCCCCTCGATCATGACGCGCACCACGGGCTCCGTCCCCGACGGGCGAAGCACCACGCGCCCCTGGGCACCGAGCTCGGCCTCCACCTCGCGCAGCGCCTCGCGCACCGGCGAAGAACCGTTGAGGTCGAAACGCCGCGCCATCCGCACGTTGATCATGGTCTGTGGATATACCGTCATTCCGGCCTTGAGCTCGATGAGACTCTTGCCGGTCTGCACCATGGTGGCCAGCACCTCGAGCGCCGCGACAATGCCATCGCCGGTCGTGCTCTTGTCGAGCAAGATGATGTGGCCGGAGGTCTCGCCGCCGAGCTCCCATTTTTCCTGCTGCAGCATGCTCATCACGTACCGATCGCCGACCTGCGCACGCTTGAACGGAATGCCGCGCTCCTTCAGCGCTTGTTCGAGGCCGAGGTTGGTCATCAGCGTGCCCACCACGCCGCCATGCAACCGGCCGTTGCCGTGGCGCGCCATGGCGGCGATATAGAGCATCAGGTCGCCATCGATGATCTGTCCATTCGCATCGACCAGGATAACGCGATCGCCGTCTCCGTCCAGCGCGATGCCCAGATGCGCCCTCTCCTCCACCACGGTCTTTTGCAGCAGCTTCGGATGCGTCGAGCCACACTCGCGATTGATGTTGAATCCGTCCGGCTCGTTGGCGATGGGTATGACCACTGCGCCGAGCTCGCTCAGCACCAGCGGCGCGATGTGATAGGCGGCGCCGTTGGCACAATCCACGACAATCTTGAGTCCTTCGAGGCTTACCCGGTGCGGAAACGTGCTCTTGCAGAATTCGATGTAGCGGCCGGCGGCATCTTCGTAGCGCTTTGCCTTGCCAAGCTCGCCCGGCGCAACGGTGCGCAGCGGTTCCTTCATGGCCTCCTCGATCGCGAGCTCCACGTCGTCCGGAAGCTTGGTGCCCTCGGCCGAGAAGAACTTGATGCCGTTGTCCTCGTAGGCATTGTGCGACGCGCTGATCACGATTCCCGCGCGGGCGCGCGCCGTGCGCGTCAGATAGGCGATGCCGGGCGTCGGCATTGGCCCGAGCAGGCGAATATCCACCCCGGCTGCGGAGAGACCCGCTTCCAGCGCCGACTCCAGCAAATAGCCGGAGACACGCGTGTCCTTGCCGATGAGGATCTTGGCGTGCCCGTTGCCGCGCTTGCCGAGCACACGGCCCGCGGCCCAACCGAGCTTCAGGACGGTTTCCGGCGTGATCGGCTCCTCGCCCATCGTGCCGCGCACACCATCAGTACCGAAAAACTTTCTCGCCATGCCTCCTCCTTGTTCGGCCTCAGCTCTCGCTTGCCGGCCACACGGCCTCGTACATCCTGAGCGCATCATGCGTGGCCCGCACGTCGTGCACCCGCACGATCCGCGCCCCGCGTTGCACCGCCATGAGCGCCAGGGCGACGCTCGCGTGCAGGCGATCGTCCAGCGCCAACCCGAGCGCCTTGCCGATCATAGACTTTCGCGACAGCCCGACAAGTAGCGGCACGCCAAGGCCGGCGAATTCGTCAAGACGGCGTAACAGTTCGAGATTGTGCTCGAGGGTCTTGCCAAAGCCGAATCCGGGGTCGATGAGCAGTCGTTCGCGCGGGATACCGGCGCTGACGCAGCGATCCAACCGCTCACCAAGGAAATTGGTGACGTCCCGCACGACATCGCCGTACTGCGGACTCTCCTGCATGGTGCGCGGCTCGCCCTGCATGTGCATGAGACATACCGGCACACCAAGCGCGGCCGCCGCCTCGAGCGCGCCCGGCAGGCGCAGCGCGTAGACGTCGTTGATGAACCCCGCCCCCGCGACTACCGCGGCGCGCATTACCTCGGGCTTGCCGGTGTCGATCGAGACCGGGATATCCAGCTCGCGACGCAGCGCTTCGATCACCGGGATGACGCGCGCCAGTTCCTCGTCGACCGACACCGCCTGCGCCCCGGGCCGTGTGGACTCGCCCCCGACATCGATGATGGCCGCACCGTCGGCAACCATAGCGTGGGCATGTACCAAGGCGTGCTGCAGATCAACAAATCTCCCGCCATCCGAGAAGGAATCGGGCGTGACGTTCAGAATGCCCATGATCACAGGGCGCGCGAGGTCGAGCGTGTGTGTGCCCACGCGAAGTCGGGTGGCACCGCGCGGGGGCAATGGCGCTGGCTGCGCGTTGACGGCTTTCATCGGATCACGAGGAATGTCGTCCTCAAAAACGGATCGGCGACCAGCCCCAACCGGAACTGATCGCCGTATCCTGACCGGAACGCGCGCGGACTAGTGCTCGCCGGCCGGCGTGTCGAGACGCGGTTTGGCTTCGCTGCGGTCGGACGGTTTGGTCGGCGCCGCACCGCCACCCTTGGCGTCCGGTCCGCTCCATCCTTCCGGCGGACGCGGTGTCTTGCCGGCCATGATGTCGTTGATCTGCTCGCTGTCCAGCGTCTCCCATTCGAGCAACGCCTTGGCCATGACCTCGATCTTGTCGCGGTTGTCCTCGATGATGGCACGCGCCCGCGCGTATTCCTCATCGATGATGCGACGGATTTCCCGGTCGACTGCCTCGGCCACCGCATCCGACATGTTCTTGTGCGTCATGACATCGCGCCCCAGGAACACCTCGCTCTGGTTGTCGCCGTAGACGCGCGTACCGAGCACGTCCGACATGCCCCAGCGCATGACCATGTTGCGCGCCAGATCGGTCGCGCGTTCAAAGTCGTTGGCCGCACCGGTGGTCATCTGGTTCATGAACACCTCTTCCGCGATGCGCCCGCCCATCAGCACGGAAATGCGCGACAGCAACGACTCGCGGTCATGACTGTAGCGATCTTCCTCGGGCAGCTGCATGGTCACGCCCAGCGCGCGACCGCGCGGGATGATGGTGACCTTGTGCACGGGATCGGTCGCGGGCAGGAGCTTCGCCACCACCGCGTGACCGGACTCGTGATACGCCGTGTTCATGCGCTCCTTCTCCGGCATCACGATCGAGCGGCGCTCGGCACCCATGATGATCTTGTCCTTGGCCTTCTCGAAATCCTCCATGTCGACGAGGCGCTTGTTGGAGCGGGCCGCAAACAGCGCGGCTTCGTTGACGAGGTTGGCGAGATCGGCCCCCGAGAAGCCCGGTGTGCCGCGTGCCAGGATGTTGGCATTCACGCCATCCGACACCGGTACCTTGCGCATGTGAACCTTGAGGATCTGCTCGCGACCGCGGATATCCGGCAACGGCACATATACCTGGCGGTCGAAGCGACCGGGACGCAGCAGCGCCGGGTCGAGCACGTCCGGACGGTTGGTCGCGGCGATGACAATCACGCCCTCGCTGCCCTCGAAGCCATCCATCTCGACCAGCAACTGGTTCAGGGTCTGCTCGCGCTCGTCGTGCCCGCCACCAAGGCCGGCACCGCGCTGGCGGCCCACCGCGTCAATTTCATCAATGAAGATAATGCATGGCGCGTGCTTCTTCGCCTGTTCGAACATGTCGCGCACGCGCGAGGCGCCAACGCCGACGAACATCTCGACAAAGTCGGAACCGGAAATGGAGAAGAACGGTACCTTGGCCTCGCCGGCGATAGCCTTGGCAAGCAGCGTCTTGCCGGTGCCGGGATTGCCCGTCATCAGCACGCCCTTCGGGATACGCCCACCGAGCTTCTGGAACTTGCTCGGGTCGCGCAGGAACTCGACCAATTCACCGACTTCTTCCTTGGCCTCTTCCACCCCGGCCACATCGGCGAACGTAATCTTGTTCTGCTCCTCTGTAAGCATGCGCGCCTTGCTCTTGCCAAAACTCATGGCGCCGCGGCCACCCACGCCGCCCTGCATCTGACGCATGAAGTACACCCACATGCCGATCAGCAACAGCACCGGCAGGATGTTCAGGAAGATCGTCAGCAGCAACGACTGCTCTTCGGGCGGCTTGGCGTCGAACGCGACCTTGTGGTCGAGCAGATCGTTGACCATCTGCGGGTCGTTCGGGGAATAACTGGTGAATGACTCACCGCTGCGCAGCCGACCAATGACCTCGCGGCCCTGGATGGTGACGCGCTCGACCTCGTTATTGCGCACCTTCTGAATGAAGGTGGAGTACTCCATCGCGCGGCTTGGCGCCTGGCGGGTGCCGAAATTGTTGAATACCGACATCAGCACGATGGCGATGACGAGCCACAGCAGCAGATTCTTGGTGAGATTGTTCAATGTTTACCTCAGCAAAACGCGTCGCCATCGCGACATTTGATCAGCACAGAGCGCAAGTGCATTGTCCTACGCTACCCAGATGCATACAACCGCGCTATCTCTCAGGCCGGAATCCCTTCCCCAGAAGGTAGATTTCGCGGCTCTCGGCCCGTGAGGCGCGCGGCTTGCGCGACAACACGTGTTCGAAACGCTCCATCATGCGCTTGCGCAACTCGGGAAAACCTGCCCCCTGAAAAGTCTTGATCAGCAGGCTTCCACCGCGCTTTAGCGTTTGGCCGGCAAAGTCCAGCGCAAGTTCCGCAAGATAGATCGCCCCAGCCTGGTCAGCCGACGCGATACCACTAATATTGGGCGCCATATCCGACAAAACAAGGTCGACTGCCTGCCCCTTGAGGCGCTCCAACAATGAGTCTAGCACTGCGTTTTCGGTGAAATCGCCCTGCAGGACGTCGACTCCCGCGATCGGCTCGATGGTCAGGACATCGAGCGCCAACACCCGTCCCGACGGCCCAACCCGTTCGGCGGCATATTCCGACCAGCCGCCCGGCGCGGCACCGAGGTCCACCACCAGCATCCCCGGCCGCAGCAGACGATCCTTCCGGTCGATTTCCTCTAGCTTGTAGGTGGCGCGCGAGCGAGCGCCCTCCTGGTGGGCGCGCTTCACATATTCATCGCGGAAATGGCGAGCGAGCCAGCGACTACTGCTTTTGCGGCGAGTCATGAGAAATGTGGGTTTCGCTGGGGTATGATGCGCGGCCCGGACAGCCGCAGCTCATCATTATATATGCCGCTCAACCCCCGCCAGCGCCAACACCTCAAGGCCCTTGCCCACAAGCGAAAGCCCGTGATCATTGTCGGGGCTGGCGGACTGAGCGAGGCCGTGCTGAAAGAAACCGAGCTCTCCCTCGCGCACCATGAACTGCTGAAGATCCGCCTTCCGGCCGCTGGACCCGAGGGCAGGAAGACGCTGATGGAAGGCATTTGTGCCGCGACCGGCGCCGAGCCGGTACAGCTGCTCGGGCGGGTGGCGACGATCTACCGACCGGGCAAGAAACCGCGGATCGTGCTGTCAGCGCCGAAGTGACTAGAGGTACCGGACACCGAGGACTTCGTACTCGCGCACCCCGTCCGGCACCTGCACCTCGACCGAATCCCCCACTTCCTTGCCAATCAGCCCGCGCGCGATGGGGGAACTGACCGAGATCTTGCCATGGGCGAGGTCAGCCTCGAAATCGCCGACGATCTGATAAGTCACCTGCTGACCTGAGTCAATCTCGCGCAGATCGACCGTCGCGCCGAACACGATGCGATCGCCGGCATCGACCGACTTCGGATCAATCACCTGCGCGGTCGAAAGACGCATCTCGAGCTCGGCGATGCGCCCCTCGACGAAACCCTGCTGCTCCTTGGCGGCGTGATATTCGGCGTTTTCCGACAGGTCGCCGTGCGAACGCGCCTCCGCAATCGCAGAAATGATGCGCGGGCGCTCGACAGTCTTCAGGCGATGCAGCTCGGCGGTAAGCTTCTCGGCACCTGCTGCGGTGATCGGCGTTTTCTTCATCGGTTCAGCTCCTGGTGCAGGTCCTGCAGGCGATTCACGCCGAGCTCGCCGACGTAGCGATGGGCCTCTGCCGCGGCGCGCGCAGCAGCGAGCGTCGTGTAGTTGGTGACCTTGTGCTGCAGGGCCTCGCGGCGGATGGCAAAGGAGTCCTCATAGCTCTGCCGATCCGATACCGTATTGATAATAACATCGATCTCGTCATTGACGATCATGTCGATGATGTGCGGCCGGCCTTCAGAAAGCTTGTTGACCGGACGCACGGCGATGCCGGCAGCCTCGAGCGCGGCCGCCGTGCCGCGCGTGGCCAAAAGCTCGAAACCGTTGTTCGCGAAATAGCGTGCCACCTCGACGATACCCTTCTGGTCCCCGTCGCGCACGCTGACGAACATACGCCCCTTCAGGGGGATGGCGGCGCCCGCCGCGATCTGCGACTTGCAGAACGCCTCGCCAAAGGTGCGCCCGACACCCATGACCTCGCCAGTCGACTTCATCTCCGGACCGAGCATGGTGTCGACGCCAGGAAACTTGATGAATGGAAACACCGCTTCCTTGACCGAATAGTAGCCAGGCACGACCTCGCCACTCACTCCCTGCGCCTTCAGCGTCTGCCCGGTCATGCAGCGTGCCGCAATCTTGGCGAGTGGCCGCCCGGTCGCCTTCGAAACATAGGGCACGGTGCGCGAGGCGCGCGGGTTCACCTCAAGCACGTACACATCGCCATCCTTGATGGCAAACTGCACATTCATGAGCCCCACGACATCGAGCGCAGTGGCCATCTCAGCGGTCTGGCGGCGCAGCTCGTCTTGCTGTTTCTTCGTCAGGTTGTAGGGCGGCAGCGAACAGGCCGAGTCGCCCGAGTGCACGCCCGCCTCCTCGATATGCTGCATGATGCCGCCAACGATCACCTGCGTGCCGTCGGAAACGCAATCGACATCGACTTCGGTTGCGTCGTTCAGAAAACGGTCGAGCAACACCGGTGAATCCTCCGACACCCGGACCGCCTCACGCATGTAGCGCTCCAGGTCCTCGCGGGCGTGCACGATTTCCATCGCCCGCCCGCCGAGCACGTAGGAGGGTCGCACCACGAGCGGATAACCGATCTTTTCGGCCAGCTTGATGGCCTGCTCGGTCGTGCGGGCCGTCGCGTTGGGCGGCTGCAGGAGCTTCAATTTCTGGATCAGCTTCTGGAAGCGCTCGCGATCCTCGGCAATGTCGATGGATTCCGGGCTGGTGCCAATGATCGGCGCACCGGCCGTCTCCAGCCCCTTGGCGAGCTTGAGCGGCGTCTGACCGCCATACTGCACGATCACCCCTTCCGGCTTCTCGACGTGAATGATCTCCAGCACGTCCTCAAGCGTGAGCGGCTCGAAGTACAGGCGATCCGAGGTGTCGTAGTCCGTCGATACCGTCTCCGGGTTGCAGTTGACCATGATGGTCTGAAAGCCGTCCTCGCGCAGTGCAAACGAGGCGTGGCAGCAGCAGTAGTCAAACTCGATGCCCTGTCCGACGCGGTTCGGGCCGCCTCCGAGCACGATGATCTTGCGCCGCTCATCCGGTTCGGCCTCGCACTCCTCTTCATAAGTGGAGTACATGTACGCGGTGCTCGAGGCAAATTCCGCGGCACAGGAATCCACCCGCTTGTAGACCGGCCGGACTCCCGCTGCGTGCCGCAGCGCGCGCACCTTGTCTTCGGTGCTGCCCAGCAGCTGGGCCAGGCGACGGTCAGAAAATCCCTTGCGCTTCCACTCGCGCAACAGCGCCCCGGCGGGTTTGGACTTGCCCTTCGCCTTCTTGGCAACCTGAGTCTCGGTCGCCACCAGATCCTCGATCTGCGCAAGGAACCAGGGATCGACCAGGCACAGCTCAAAAATCTCATCGGGCCCCATGCCCAGCCGGAAGGCATCGGCGATGTACCAGATGCGCTCCGCGCCGGGCACGCGCAGTGCCTGGGCTACGCGCCGGCGCGCTTCGTCGCTCGCGAGTGACGCATCCAGACGCGGCTCCAGACCATAACTGCCGATCTCGAGACCGCGCAGCGCCTTCTGCAACGATTCCTGGAACGTGCGCCCAATTGCCATGACCTCGCCGACCGACTTCATCTGCGTGGTGAGTGTGGCATCGGCTTTCGGGAACTTCTCAAACGTAAAACGCGGAATCTTGGTTACCACGTAATCAATGGTTGGCTCGAACGAGGCGGGTGTCGCACCGCCGGTGATGTCGTTCTTCAGCTCGTCCAGCGTGTACCCGACCGCGAGCTTTGCCGCGATCTTGGCAATCGGGAAACCGGTGGCCTTCGAGGCCAGCGCCGACGAGCGGCTCACGCGCGGATTCATTTCCACCACGATCATGCGACCGTCCTTCGGATTGATCGCAAATTGCACGTTCGACCCGCCAGTGTCGACTCCAATCTCGCGCAGCACCGCGATCGAGGCATCGCGCATGCGCTGGTATTCCTTGTCGGTGAGGGTCTGTGCCGGCGCCACCGTAATCGAGTCTCCGGTGTGTACGCCCATGGCATCGAAATTCTCGATGGAGCACACAATGATGCAGTTGTCGGCGCGATCGCGCACGACCTCCATCTCGAACTCCTTCCAGCCAATGATCGACTCCTCGATCAGCAGTTCACGGGTCGGCGACGCGTCAAGGCCACGCTCGCAGATGGTGACAAACTCCTCGCGGTTGTAGGCAATGCCACCGCCGCTGCCACCGAGCGTGAAGGAAGGCCGGATAATGACCGGAAAACCGATCATCGCCTGCACCTGATGGGCTTCTTCCATGCTGTGCGCCACGGCACCACGCGTGCACTCGAGCCCAATGGACTCCATCGCCTTCTTGAAGCGCTCGCGATCTTCGGCTTTGTCGATTGCCTCGCGCGTCGCGCCGATCATTTGCACGCCGAACCTCTCCAGCACTCCCTCACGCGCAAGATCGAGCGCGGTGTTGAGCGCGGTCTGCCCGCCCATGGTCGGCAGCACTGCGTCGGGACGCTCCTTCTCGATGATCTTGGCGATCGACTGCCAGTTGATCGGTTCGATGTAGGTCGCGTCCGCCATTTCCGGATCGGTCATGATGGTGGCGGGGTTGGAGTTCACCAGCACGACGCGGTAGCCCTCCTCGCGCAGTGCCTTGCAGGCCTGCGCGCCCGAGTAGTCGAACTCGCATCCCTGCCCGATGACAATCGGACCGGCGCCAATGATGAGGATGCTGTGGATGTCGGTGCGCTTCGGCATGGCAGGATTCAGGAGGCGCGCTCCAGCATCATTTGGATGAAGCGATCGAAGAGCGGCGCGACGTCATGCGGACCGGGGCTTGCCTCGGGGTGCCCCTGGAAGCAGAACGCGGGCTGGTCAGTGCGCGCCAACCCCTGCACCGATCCGTCAAACAACGACTTGTGCGTGATGCGCAGATTCGCCGGCAGGCTCGCTGCATCGACGGCGAAGCCGTGATTCTGGCTGGTGATCATGACGCGTCCGCTATCGACATCCAGCACCGGGTGATTGGCCCCGTGGTGACCGAACTTCATCTTGATGGTGCGGGCACCGGAAGCGAGCCCAAGCAGCTGGTGGCCCAGGCAAATACCGAAAACCGGAATGCCGGTGTCAACGAGTGAGCGAATCGCCTCGATGGCATAGGTGCATGGCTCCGGATCACCCGGACCATTGGAAAGAAAGATGCCGTCCGGCCGCAGCGCCAATACATCCGATGCGGTGGTCTGTGCCGGCACGACGGTAATGCGGCAGCCACGAGTGGCCAGCATGCGCAGAATGTTGCGCTTGACGCCGAAATCAAACGCGACAACGTGAAAATTGAAATTCTCGACTCGCGCGTGACCTTGACCCAGCGCCCAGACGCCCTCGTCCCACGCGTAAGGCTTTCTGGTGGTCACCACCTTGGCGAGGTCCATGCCCTTTAGCCCAGGAAATGCACGTGCTGCCTCTAGTGCCGCCTTCTTGTCCGGCTTGCCCTTTTCTGCCGCCAGGATGCAGCCATTCTGCGCACCCTTCTCGCGCAGGATGCGCGTGAGCCGACGCGTGTCGATGCCCGCGATGGCGACCATCTTGTGGCGATGGAGGAACTCCGGCAATGACTCGGTCGAACGAAAGTTGCTGAGTTGCACCGGGAGCTCACGAATCACGAGACCGGTCGCGTACAGCCGCGCGGACTCCATGTCCTCCGCGTTGGTGCCGGTGTTACCGATATGCGGGTAGGTAAGCGTGACAATCTGGCGCGCGTAGGACGGATCGCTCAGGATCTCCTGGTATCCCGTCATGGCGGTGTTGAAGACCACCTCGCCGACCGACTCGCCCGAAACACCGATCGACTCCCCGTAGAACAGGGAGCCATCTTCGAGAGCCAGCAGTGCAGACGGCATCAGCGAAATCCCAGGGCGCGCGCAGCCATACAAAAACGGGAGCAGACTCGCCGCTCCCGCTTTGCATTCAGTTGTTTAGGGGGTGTTCCCGCTGAGGCGCAATTATACGGCAGGGCCTCGCGGCAAATCAAACCGGGAGACAGGCTCTCTAGCGCTGGCTTGAGAGGTATGCAACGAGCGCCTCAATCTCTTCGTCACCCAGAGTGCGGGCGATCTCCGACATGACGGAACCGGGCCCGGCGCCGCCCGCGCGCAGCGAGAGCAGACGATGCTTGAGATACCCGGCTTGCTGCCCGGCCAGACGCGAGTACACCTCCGTGCCCTTGGCGTCGATCCCGTGGCAGGTGATGCAACTCTGCTCGTAGCGCCGACGCCCCGCCGCGGCGAGCGCCGGATCGGCCACCACCGCGTGCGGTGACATGATGGCGTAGTGGACGGCGAGCAATGCCCGCTCAGCCGGTTTTGCCTGAGCGGCGAGCGGCGACATAATGAAATCCTTGCGCCGGCCATCGGCGAAGCGCTCGATCTGCTCGAGCAGGTAATAGGCGTTCTGCCCGGCAAGATTTGGAACCAGCGGCTGCACGCTCACACCATCGTTGCCGTGGCAGCGTGCGCAAAACGATGCCCGCTCCGACGCCTGCTGGAGTTGCTCCGTCCACGCGTCCGGGTCAGATTCCCGGAGCGCCAGCAACTCCCGCAGCAACGTGCGGCTATCGCTGCCTTCGGCTGCCGCGACCAGCGACGAAACAATGCACAGCCAGGCGCCCAGCAGGACGCCCGCCAGCGAGCGACGCTTAGCGCAACCCCAGGACATCCTGCATGTCGTAAAGGCCGTTCTTCTGATCAGCGAGCCAACGCGCGGCACGCAGTGCGCCGTTGGCAAAAGTCAGGCGGCTGGAGGCCTTGTGCGTGATCTCGACGCGCTCACCGGCCCCCGCGAACAGCACCGTGTGATCGCCGACGATGTCACCCCCGCGTACCGTAGCAAACCCGATGGTATTTCGATGACGCTCCCCGGTCACGCCTTCGCGCCCGTAAACCGCACATGATTTGAGATCGCGTCCGAGCGCCTGCGCCACCACCTCCCCCATGCGTAGTGCGGTCCCCGATGGCGCATCAACCTTGTGCCGATGATGCGCCTCAATGATCTCGATGTCCGAATCCTCACCCAGCACGCGCGCGGCGAGATCGAGCAGCCGAAAACAGAGATTGACCCCAACGCTCATGTTGGGCGCAAACACGACAGCGATGTCACGCGCGGCATCGCGGATAGCCTGCTTGCCGGCGTCATCGAATCCGGTGGTACCGATGACGAGCTTCTTACCGTGCTCGCGCACGAGCGCGAGATAGTCGAGCGAGGCCTCGGGTCGCGTGAAGTCCACCAGCACGTCGCAGGCTGCGATCGCGGTGGACGCGTCGTCCGTCACGATGGTGCCGGTCCGCCCCAGTCCGGCGAGTTCGCCAGCGTCGCTCCCGATCGCCGGCGAACCAGTGCGATCCAGGCCAGCGGCCAGCCGCAGGCCAGCCTGCTGATGACAGGCCTCGATCAGCGTGCGACCCATGCGCCCGCTGGCACCACTGATGGCAATCTTGATCATGCGGAATTCGCAACCCAACGTGGGACCGGCTTCGTAGGATAAAGGATTTGCCGCGAACCGGCGAATCGTGCGGACGCGAGTGCTGCGAAAACCAGAGATGACCGTGAGCAGCCTGGCGGCGCCCGGCCATCAACACGGTCACGTAAAAAGTTCGCGGATCTTGTCGAACCAGGACTCCGAGCGCGGGCTGTGGCGGGCCCCGCCCGCGCGCAGTGACGCCTCAAGCTCCTCGACCAGATGCTTCTGCTCGTCGGTGAGGTGTACCGGGGTCTCGATGCTCACGCGGCAGTAGAGATCGCCGGTCTCGCCGTGGCGCACGTTGCGCACGCCCTTGCCACGGAGGCGAAAGACCTTCTCGCTCTGCGTACCGGCCGGAATCTTGATACTCGCGCGCCCGCCCAGAGTCGGCACCTCGACCTCGCCGCCGAGCGCGGCGGTCGCAAAGCTCACCGGCACTTCGCAGTACAGATCATCGCGCTCGCGCTTGAAGAGCGGATGCGCCTTGAGGCGAACCTGCACGTAGAGATCGCCTGCCGGTCCGTTGTTCTCACCGGCCTCGCCCTCGCCGGCCAGCCGAATCTGGTCACCCTCGTCCACACCCGGCGGAACCTTGACCGAGAGCGTCTTGGTACGCTGCACGCGTCCCTGTCCATGACAGACCGTGCACGGACTCTCGATTGCCTTACCGCTACCGCGGCAGGTGGGACAGGTCTGCTGGATCGAAAAGAAGCCCTGCTGCATCCGCACCTGGCCGTGGCCGCCGCAGGTCCGACACGGCGTCGGGTGGGTACCCGGCTTGGCGCCGGACCCTTTGCACTCCTCGCAGGTTTCGTGCGACGGAACGCGGATCCGCACCTCTGTGCCCTTGACCGCATCCTCGAGCGAGAGCTCCAGACTGTAGTGCAGGTCGGCGCCGCGATACGCACCACCCGGGCGTCCGCCACGTCCGGCACCAAAGATATCGCCGAACACATCGCCAAAGATATCGGCAAAGCTCGCGCCACCTGCCGCGCCCGCGCCGTAGAAACCGCCGGCACCCCCGGCTGCCGAGGGGTCGACGCCGGCGTGCCCGAACTGATCATAGGCGGCGCGCTTTTGCGCATCCGTGAGGACCTCGTAGGCCTGCTGAATCTCCTTGAACTTGGCTTCAGCCGCCTTGTCACCCGGGTTGCGATCCGGATGGTGCTTCATCGCAAGCCGCCGGTAGGCCTTCTTGATGTCGGCCTCCGAGGCGTTGCGGGCCACGCCCAACGTTTCGTAGTAGTCCTGCTTCGCCATGGTCTCCGTCACGCGCCACTTGGCGTGTTGCACTTCGCAAGCACTTCGTCGCTAACGCAAGAAAGGCGCAGTGTACGGGACCCTGCGCCTGTCTCGCCTTGTCCCACACGGTAGTCGCGCGGGCGGTCCTACTCAGGGCTTCTTGTTGTCCTTGACCTCTTCGAACTCGGCATCGACGACATTTTCCTTTCCGGCCTCGGCCTTGCTTGCGCCTTCCGCCTGCGCCGCAGCGCCCTCGCTCCCGGCGGCTTGGCCGGCCTGCGCATACATCTGCTCGGCGAGCTTGTGCGAGGCTTGCATGAGCTCCTCGGTCTTCTTCTGGATATCTTCCTTGTCCTCGCCCTTAAGCGATTCTTCCAGCGCCTTGATGGCTGCCTCGATCTTGTCCTTGTCGTCAGCCGACACCTTGTCGCCCGCATCCTTGAGCGTCTTGTTGACTGTGTGAATCAGGCCATCGGCATGGTTTCGCGTCTCGACCAACTCGCGCGCCTTGCGGTCTTCCTCGGCATGCGCCTCGGCATCCTTGACCATGCGCTGGATCTCTTCCTCCGTGAGGCCGGAGCCGGCCTTGATGACAATCTTGTTCTCCTTGCCGGTGCCCTTGTCCCTGGCGGACACATGCAGGATACCGTTGGCGTCGATGTCGAACCCGACCTCGATTTGTGGCATTCCGCGCGGCGCCGGCGGGATGCCGGTGAGATCGAAGCGCCCGAGCGACTTGTTGCCCGCCGCGATCTCGCGCTCACCCTGCAGGACATGGACCGTCACGGCGCCCTGGTTGTCGTCGGCGGTCGAGAATACCTGCGAGGCCTTGGTCGGGATGGTGGTGTTCTTCTGAATCAGCTTTGTCATGACGCCACCGAGCGTCTCGATACCGAGCGAGAGCGGCGTGACGTCGAGCAGCAGGACATCTTTGACCTCACCCCCCAGCACGCCGCCCTGGATGGCCGCACCGATCGCGACGGCTTCATCCGGGTTCACGTCCTTGCGCGGCTCCTTGCCGAAAAACTCCTTGACCACTTCCTGGACCTTCGGCATGCGGGTCTGGCCACCAACCAGAATCACATCGTTAATGTCGGAAGCCTTGTGGCCAGCGTCCTTGAGTGCGACGCGGCACGGCTCGATGGTCTTCTGGATGAGATCTTCGACCAGCGCCTCGAGCTTGGCGCGGGTGAGCTTGACGTTGAGATGCTTCGGACCTTTGGCGTCGGCCGTAACGTACGGCAGATTGACGTCGGTCTGCTGGTTCGAGGACAACTCGATCTTGGCCTTCTCGGCCGCGTCCTTCAGACGCTGCATGGCCAGCGGGTCGCCGCGCAGGTCAATGCCCTGGTCCTTCTTGAATTCGTCAGCCAGGTAATCGATGACGCGCTTGTCAAAGTCCTCGCCACCGAGAAAGGTGTCACCGTTGGTCGAGAGCACCTCGAATTGATGCTCGCCGTCCACCTCGGCAATCTCGATGATGGAAATATCGAACGTGCCACCACCCAGATCGTATACAGCAATCTTGGAATCGCCCGGCTTCTTGTCCATGCCATAGGCGAGCGCAGCCGCGGTCGGCTCATTGATGATGCGCTTGACCTCGAGACCCGCGATCTTGCCGGCATCCTTGGTTGCCTGGCGCTGGGAGTCATTGAAATAGGCCGGAACGGTAATCACAGCCTCCGTCACCGCCTCGCCGAGATAGTCCTCGGCGGTCTTCTTCATCTTCTGCAACACGCGCGCCGAAATTTCGGGTGGCGCCATTGGCTTGCCCTGGGCCTCGACCCAAGCGTCCCCATTCTTGGCCTTGACGATCTTGTACGGCACGAGCTTCACATCGCGCTGCACCACCTCCTCGTCGAATTTGCGGCCGATCAGACGCTTGACGGCATAGAGGGTATTTTGGGGATTGGTAATTGCCTGCCGCTTTGCCGACTGGCCGATCAGCACCTGATCATCGTCAGCGAACGCCACCACCGATGGCGTCGTACGGTCACCTTCGCTGTTTTCGACCACCCGGGCCTTGCCGCCCTCCATGATCGCCACGCAGGAATTGGTGGTACCCAGGTCAATACCGATAATCTTGCCCATGTTGCGGTTCCTCGAACGGAAAAAATAAGCCTTAAGTTATTGTGGAAATGGGGCTAAAGGCCGGCAGTTTCAAGGCCCGTCACGGCTACTCGCCTGCCGGTGCCTTGCAGACCACAACCATTGCGGGGCGCAGCACGCGATCGTGGAGTAGATAGCCCTTCTGCACGACGGTTACGACGTTTCCGGGAGGTACGTCCGCCGATTCCACCATACTAATAGCCTGGTGGCGCGTGGGATCGAACTTTTCCCCAGCAGGATCCAGCACGGCGATCCCAAACTTGCCGAACACGTCGTCGAGCAGCTTGAGTGTAAGCTCTAGCCCCTCGCGCATCTTTGCCACCGCTTCGAGATTCGCGGCCGACAGATCGACCGCCCGCGCAAGATCGAGCGAATCGCGCACGGCGATGATTTCAGAGGCGAACCGGTCGACTGCGTATTTGTGGGCGCTCGCGACCTCGTTTTCGGCCCGCCGGCGCACGTTGTCGGTCTCGGCCTTGGCGCGGAGAAACTTGTCCAGATTTTCCGTCGCCTGCGCGCGCACTTCCTCTAGCTCCTTCTCGAGCGCCGACACTTCTGGCGCCGGCAGCTCCCCGGCTGGCTGTTCGGGGGCGGTGCCATTCTTCTGCACGGATTCATCAGGCGACGTCGTCACGCCATTCATCTCCAGACAAACTTGAGGGACTTTTTCGAAGTGGGGCCGCGGCTTTCAGCTTTCAAGCCGGGTGCCGCGGTCCGTCAACGAGAGGGCGCTCGATAGCAGCCGAGCGGTTATGTCCACAATCGGGATCACTTGCTGGTAGGCCATGCGGGTCGGACCAATCACGCCCAGTGTGCCGACGATCTGACCTTCGACACTAAACGGGGCCGTTACCACGCTGCACTCCGTAAGAACTTCGTGCCCCGACTCGCTGCCAATGAAAATCTTTATTCCGCCCGCTCGCATGCTGCGGTCCAGCAAATGCAACAGGTCGCGTTTGGCGTTGAATGCGTCGAACAATCGGCGCAGGCGACGGACGTCTCCAAGCTCCGGAAAGTCCATTAGGTTCGACTCACCGTGGACCACCAGCGCGTCAGACCCTTCCGCACCCGGGGCAAACGCCTGGCGCGCCATGCTGACCGCCATGGTGAGGATTCGCTGCATGTCGTCACTTGCCTGTTGCATCTCGGCAAGCAACGCGTGGCGCACATCGCTCATGGCGCGACCGGCATAGGTCTCGTTGAAGCAATTGGCAGCCTGGGTAAGCTCGGATGCGCTGTAGTCGCGTTCCGGCACGACGATGCGGTTATGTACCTGGCCGTCCTGCGTCACCAGGATCACCAGGATGCGTCCGCCCGACAACGGCACGAATTCGATCTGGCGCAGGGAGGTCTGCTCGTCGCGCCGCGGGACCATGACGATCCCCGCGAGTCGGCTCACGTCCGACAACATATGCGAGGCCGACTCAATGAGTTGCTGTGGATTCTGGTGAAAGTCGAGCTCATCTTGGAGGCGTCGCAGCTCGATTGTGTCGAGCGGCTGCACCTTGAGCAACGAGTCAACGAATAGCCGGTACCCCTTTTCCGTCGGCACACGCCCGGCCGAGGTATGCGGTGAGCGGATGAGGCCCATCTCCTCGAGATCCGCCATGACATTGCGCACCGTCGCGGGGGAAAGATCGAGCCCGGCTTGGCGCGCAAGCGTGCGCGAACCGACCGGCTGACCGTCCGCGATATAGCGCTCGATCAGGGCCTTCAGGAGTAGTTCGGCTCGGGGAGACAACGACATGCTTGACCACCTCGTCGAGCAACTTTAGCACTCGCGCATGGCGAGTGCCAAGGGACCGTTCGGGCTCATCGCGCGATTGGCCCATCACGGCTTAAATGCTAGGTTTAGCGACCGCTGGCACCGCTATGGCCCCATGAAGAAATCCATCAAGACCATCGGACTCTTTGGCAAGTACCAGGACGAATCGGTGGTGGGACATGTGCTGCGGCTGCACAAGATCCTCGCCGAGCGCGGTATCCGCGTACTGATCGACGAGGACACTTCGCGCCTCCTGCCCGAGCAAGTCGCGCCGGCCAAGCCGCTCGCGGCCCTGTGCACGACCATCGACCTCGCGATCGTAATCGGCGGGGATGGCACGTTGCTCCACGTGGCCCGCCAAATGGCGCCGTGCGGGGTACCGATCATTGGCGTGAACCTCGGGCGGCTCGGCTTTCTCGCGGACATCACGCCCGACGTCATGGGCGATCAGATCGGACGCATTCTGGATGGCGACTATCAGCTCGAGCGGCGCCTCCTGCTGCATGTCGAGATCATGCGCAAGGGCAAGATCGTTCAGGAAGGCAACGCACTGAACGACGTCGTGATCAGCAAGGGCGAAATCGCGAGACTGATCGAATTCGAGATCTATCTCGGTGGCGAGTTTGTGATCGACAGCCGCGCCGACGGCATTATCGTCTCAAGCCCCACCGGTTCGACGGCGTACGCGATGTCGGCCGGCGGACCAATCCTGCACCCGACGCTCGCCGCCATTTCCCTCGTGCCAATCTGCCCGCACACGCTCTCCTTCCGTCCGATCGTGGTATCGAGCGATAGCACAGTCGAGATCGTCATCATCGGGCAGCCGGCGCAGGCGCGCGTCACCTGTGACGGGCAAGTGAATTTTCCGCTCGAGGTTGCTGACCGCATCTACGTGCGGCGTGCCGAGAATCCGGTAGAGCTGCTCCATCCCGTGAACCGGAGTCATTTCGACGTCTTGCGCGCCAAACTGTTCTGGGGCAAGTAGACCGGCATGCTGACGGACCTGCACATTCGCGACTTCGCGATCGTCAAGACGCTCGAAATCGCCCTGGCGGATGGCCTCACGGTGGTCACTGGCGAAACCGGCGCCGGCAAATCAATCATGATCGACGCCCTTGCCCTGGCGCTGGGAGAGCGCGCCGATGTAGGCGTCATTCGCCACGGTGCGAACCGCGCCGAAGTGTCAGCCAGTTTTACCCTCAAGCCCGATTCGGATGCCGCGCGCTGGCTCAAGGCCCAGGAACTCTTCGAGGACCGCGAATGCGTGCTACGGCGCGTGCTCGAGACCGACAAACCCTCAAAGGGCTACATTAACGGTCGGCCGGTACCCATTCAGCAACTGCGCGAACTCGGTGAGCTGCTGGTGGACATCCATGGGCAACATGAACATCAGTCGCTGCTCAAACGTGATGCCCAGCGCCAAACGCTCGATGACTATGCGGGCCTGTCCCAAAAGGTTGAGGCCCTAGCCGGTCTCTACCGAGCCATGCGCGAAATCGAGGAGCGCCTCTCAACGCTGCGACGCGAATCCGCCGATCGCACTGCGCGTCTCGAGCTGCTGCGCTACCAGGTCAATGAGCTGGAAGTGCTCAAGCTTACGGTGGAGGAAATTCCAGCGCTCGAAGAGGAACACGCGCGGCTCGCGCATGGCGCGCAGCTGCTCGAGGGCACCCAAGCCGTGGCGCAGGCGATTTATGACGACGACGAACAGTCCGTAGCGGGCAATATCGGGCGCGCAATGGCACGACTCGAGGCCCTCAGTCAGTACGACGCGCGCCTCGGCGCTATCGCTGCCCTGCTGAACGAAGCGTCCATCCAGATCGACGAAGCCGCCTCGCAGCTGCATCAGTATCTGGATGATCTCGAGCTGGATCCAAGCCGGCTCGCGTGGCTCGAGGAGCGGATCGGATCGATCGATGCGCTGGCGCGCAAGCATCGCGTCACGCCGCAGGAGCTTCCTGCGCTGTCGGTGAGACTGCGCACCGAGCTCGACGACATAGAGCATTTTGACACCAATGTGGCCAAGCTCGAGGTGCAACTGGCTGATGCCCGCAAGCAATATCTCGCCGCTGCCGGCGAGATCACGAAAGGCCGGGAGCGCGTATCCAAGAAGCTTGCCGAAACCGTGACCGCGCGCATGCAGGAACTCGGCATGCCCGGTGGGCGCTTCGAGGTGTTGGTGACCCCACTGCCAGATGGCGAGCTGAGCGCGCACGGGCTCGAACGCGTCGAATTCGTTGTCAGCGCCAATCCCGGCCAACCGCCCAAACCGCTTGCCAAAGTCGCCTCGGGTGGCGAGCTCTCGCGCATCTCGCTCGCGCTCCAGGTCGTAACGGCGGCGCTCGGGCGCATCCCGACGCTCATATTTGACGAGGTGGATGTCGGCGTTGGCGGGCGTGTGGCGGAGATCGTGGGACAGAAGCTTCGCACGCTCGGCGATAACCGTCAGGTGCTGGTAATCACCCATCTGGCGCAAGTCGCGGCACTTGGCCACGCGCATCTCGCGGTGATCAAGCACACTACCGGCAAGACCACGACCACGGAGATTCAACCGCTCAGCGGCACCGAGCGCGTCAAGGAGATTGCGCGCATGATCGGTGGCATCGAGATCAGCAAACAGACACTCGCCCACGCGGAGGACATGCTTGCGCGCGCCACGGCCTGAATCGGTGTCCGCGGCAAGCGTGGCGGACGTCCGGCCGGCCGCGATAGCCGATGTGCCGGAGATCCACCACCTGCTCGAAATCTATGCGTCGCAGGGAAACCTGCTACCGCGCTCGATGTCGGAGCTTTACCGGCACTTACGTGACTTCTTTGTCATCGACATCGATGGCAGGCTGGTCGGATGCGGCGCACTCGAGATTTTTACCGAGAATCTTGGCGAGGTGCGCTCACTGGTCGTGGCAGATGGCTACAAGAATCGCGGCTTCGGGCGCATGCTGGTCGATCGCATTGTGGAGGAGGCGCGCATCATCGGTCTCAAGCGCATCATGGCACTGACCTATGTGCCGGACTTCTTTCAAAAGCTCGGATTTCGGACCGTCGCCAAGGAGACGCTGCCGGAGAAGGTCTGGAGCGTTTGCGTAAAATGCTACAAGTACAACCATTGCGACGAAATTGCCGTGCTGCGCGAGATCACCGAGACCAAGCACACCGCATGAACCGCTTGCCTACGAACCCAGGGATCGCGCGATAATGCGCATCGTGCCGCGCCGCCGCTCGCTCAAACTGCACCTAACCGCCGGATTGGCGGCCCTGCTGCTTCTCACGCAAATTGGCACACTGGCACACGCCGTTGGGCATGATGCCGACAAGCTCGACACCTCCTGCGCACTGTGTCTCTTTGCAGCTCATCCGAGCGGCCCGCCGCCTTCTGCATGCGTCTTGGTAGACGCCGGCGTACCCGAATTTCATGTACCGCCAGTCTCCCTCCCCGCACAGCTCCGCCAGGAATTCCGCGCCAACTCGGTTCGCGGCCCGCCGATCGCTTCCGAAATCTAACGCCCCATTCCCAAGGCAAATGCTCATTTGAGCGCGGAGCCCGAAGCGACAAGGCAAGACTCTCCGCTTGATCGCTACTAGCACCGTTTGCCAAAGGGTTCTGTTTCAGGATTGGGCGACCCGTTGTTGACCCGACCAGACCTGGACCGCTCGGGGTATCCGACCCGTGCAACCCAGGTGGCCGTTCACCCAATCATTTCGGAAGAGGCATCATGTTGCGAAGAATCCTGTTTGTCGCCGTCACGGCGGCCGTTATGGCGCCGGGCACGGCACTCGCCGCCGCAAGCGACAATCCGACCCCGGCAGCCGAAACGCACGCGGAACCAGGCAACGAGCAACGCCTGCAGTCGCTCGAAGAACGCGTCAAACAACTGGAGTCAACGCCGCCGCCTGCGCCGGCGACGGCAGCCAACAGTTTCAATCCCGGCATCTCGCTGATCCTTTCGGGCCTTTATGCCAACCTCTCGCAGGATCCCGCCAACTACCGCATCAGCGGTTTCCCGCTTCCGTCCGGCGCCGAACTCGGCCCGGGCCAGCGTGGTGTTAGCCTCGCGGAGAGCGAAATCGCGCTTTACGCCAGCATCGACCCTTACTTCTACGGGATGCTGACTTACGCGATCGCCCCGGACAACACGGCGTCAGTGGAAGAGGCATTTGTGCAAACGACCGCCCTGTCGCATGGGCTCACGATCAAGGCCGGCCGGTTTTACTCGGGCATTGGTTACCTGAATTCCCAACACGCTCACACCTGGGATTTCGTGGATGCGCCGCTCGCCTACCAGGCATTCCTTGGCACGCAGTTCGGCGACGACGGAATACAGGTGAAATGGCTCGCGCCGACCGACATTTTTCTTGAACTCGGCTCGGAACTCGGGCGCGGCCGCCCGTATCCGGGCAGCGACCGCGACAAGAATGGTTTCGGCGCCGGTACCGTGTTCGCGCACGTGGGCGGTGACATCGGTGCGAGCCACAGCTGGCGTGCCGGGCTGTCGTGGCTGGGAACCTCGCCGCAGGACCAGGAATTGTCCGATATGAATATCGCCGGCACCGCGGTGACCAACAGTTTCAGTGGCGACACCCGCCTGTGGATCGCCGATTTCGTTTGGAAGTACGCGCCGAACGGGAATCCATCTCAAACGAACTTCAAATTGCAGGCGGAATACATGCGGCGCCAGGAGCACGGCGATCTCACCTATGATTCGGACGGCGCACTGGGCGCCACGAACACCGCATCGTACGACGCAAGACAATCCGGATGGTACATACAAGGTGTCTATCAATTCATGCCCTATTGGCGCGTAGGGTTGCGGACTGAGCGCCTGGATCAGGGAACGGTAGATTTCTCATCCAACGGCTCGAACCTCGCGCGACCGGATTTCAATCCATCGAAGAACACCGTCATGCTCGACTACAACCTGAGCGAGTTCAGTCGTATCCGCGTGCAATATGCGCTCGACCAGTCGCGCGAGGATGTGACAGACAGGCAGTGGTTCGTGCAATACCAGATGAGCCTAGGTGCCCACGGCGCCCACCAGTTCTGATTTCAAGGAATACTCAACATGAAAAACGTGCTTGGCTTTTTACTGACCGCGGCAACGCTGGGCTTTGCTCAGCAGGCCGCGGCGATCAATGTCTTCACCTGCGAACCCGAATGGGGCGCGCTTGTGCAGGAGCTCGGGGGCGATCGTGTATCGGCCTATGTTGCCACCAACCCGTTTCAGGATCCGCACCGTGTGCAGGCGAAACCCAGCCTGCTGGCGCAGGCGCGACGTTCGAACCTGGTCGTGTGCACCGGCGCGGAACTCGAGATCGGCTGGCTACCGATCGTACTGCGGCAATCGGGAAATGACGCGATTCAGCCGGGCAAACCCGGTTACTTCGAAGCGGCGAACTATGTGCCGAAACTGGAGATCCCTACGCGCCTGGATCGCGCCGCAGGCGATGTGCACCCCGGCGGCAATCCGCACATCCAGACAGACCCGCGTAACATCGGCCGCGTGGCCACTGCACTGTCACAGCGGCTGGGGGAAATCGATCCGGTCAATGCGCCCTTCTATCAGGCGCGCCAACGGGACTTTGCCAAGCGATGGAGTGCCGCGATCGAGCGCTGGCAGAAGGAGGCCGCACCGCTGCGCGGCGCGAACATAGTCTCGCACCACAAGAGCTGGGCGTACCTGAACGCCTGGCTGGGAATGCGCGAGATCGCGGAGCTCGAACCAAAGCCCGGCGTCGAACCGACAGCCACACATCTCGAAGAAATACTGGCGCAACTGAAGCGCGAACCGGCGCGCATGGTGATTCGCACCCCCTATGACGACGCCCGCGCCTCGGAATGGCTCGCGAACCGCGCCAAGATTCCCGCCGTCATGGTTCCGTTCACGGTAGGTGGCTCGGACAAGGCGAAAGACCTGTTCGGATTGTTTGACGATACCGTGGAGCGTTTGCTGGGAGCGCTCAAGTGAGCGTCGACGCGCTCGACCTCAGCATTCTTGGCCCCGCGTTTCTGGCGGGCCTGCTGGTGCTCGCCACGCACGTGCCGATGGGTCAGCAGGTGCTGGCGCGTGGCATCGTGTTCATCGACCTCGCGATCGCACAGATCGCGGGTCTCGGCGTTGTTGCTGCCGATGCCCTGGGCTGGGAGCCGCAGGGAATTGCCGTGCAGATCGCGGCCGTGGTCGCGGCGCTGCTCGGCGCGTTGCTGCTCACCTTCACCGAGAAGCGTTGGCCCGAGGTGCAGGAGGCATTGATCGGCGTGCTGTTCGTACTTGCCGCCTGTGCCGGGATCCTGCTACTCGCGAATAACCCGCACGGAGGCGAACATCTCAAGGACCTTCTGGTCGGACAGATCTTGTGGGTAAGCTACGTGCAGTTGCTACCTGTCGCCCTGCTCACCGCGGTCATTCTCGCGCTTTGGTTCGGCGCGCGGGAGCGCCTGGGACGCATCGGCTTCTACGCAATGTTCGCGTTGGCGGTGACGGCGTCGGTGCAACTGGTGGGAGTGTATTTGGTGTTTGCCAGCCTCATCGTGCCGGCGCTCGGGGCCTACCGCCTCGCCGGCGCTCGCGCCATCTGGGCAGGCTACGCCATTGGCGCGGTCGGGTTCGCTGCTGGAATTGCCGTCTCTGCGTTGTGGGACCTGCCTACCGGACCGCTCGTTGTCTGGACGCTCGCCGTCGCGAGCTTGATCGGGGCCGCTGCAGGGCGGCGCGGCGGCGGATCGCTGCAATAGCGCTCAGCGCCGCGTTTGTCGGTATCTGCCCGAAACCACCTTCCATTCCCGCGGCGGGCGCAGCTCGCGGTCTGTTGCGGTCTGCCGTGGAACACGACCACATGGGTCAGACGCGCGAGCTGCATCCCCACAACGCACTTCCTTACAGGCAGTTGGCTGAATCGTCGGCCGAGGACCCGCTGGAAAGGCGCTCCGATCGCGCGACTACGACCGGTGCTTCCTGGTGTATGTCCGTCAGTTGACAGACCTGCAACGACTGGTTGGCTTTGTAGAAGCAATCAATCGACTCCCTTGCGTTAGACCCGCTGGAAAGGCGCTCCGATCGCGCGACTACGACCGGTGCTTCCTGGTGTACGTCGGTCAACCGACAGACCTGCAATGACTGATTGCCTTCGTCATAACCGTCGCACGATTGCTCGGCCAGCACCTGGGTCGCGGCAAAGGTGGTAATGACGCTGAGGCTAACGGCGAAAATGGTCTTCTTCATGGCAGCTCTCCTTTCAATGGTTTCGTTGCTCTTCGGGCCTGCCACCGGCTCGTACAATACTGCCGAGGCATTGAAACCAGTCTACGAGAAGGGAGAAACGTGCCCGGTGATCTGGTTCACCAAATCAACAAGCGTCTTCGGAAATTGGTGATCCGGCTCACCAATACAAACGAGGAATCTCCGGTTTGGCGAGGTAGATCGGCAATCCGGAGGGGATGTTCAAGCGGAGGAAGCGCCGGATGCCGAAACAATCGTAATTCTTCGTCCGGAGACGCGCACCACCCCCTTTTCCTCGAGGATACGGAAGACGCGCGTCACCGCCTCCCGTGTGGCGCCAACCATGGCGGCGATGTCACGATGGGTAATATGCGAGGGGATGACCAGTTCGTCACCGACCCGCTCCGCCAGCGAGTGCAGGGCCTGCTCGACGCGGGCCTGCACGTCCTTGAGCGCCAGCGATTCGATTTGTCGATCGGCCTCGCGCAGGCGACCAGTAAGAGATCTGAGCAGACTGAGCCCCATGCCCGAGGACGAGGCAAGCACTTTGCGGAACTCCGCCTTGCCGATTGATACGAATTCGCTTTCCTCGAGCGTTGTGACGCTCGCCGAGCACGGGGCGTCGTCGATCAGGGCCAGTTCCCCAAGGAAATCGCCCGGACCGAGAATCGCGAGGATCACCTCGCGCCCGCTGTCCTCGGTGACATGAACCTTTGCCCGGCCCTTGCGAAGAAGATAGAAACGTTCTCCCGGATCATTTTGCTGAATAAGGAGGGTCTGACGCGGGTACGTGCGCCGCTGCGCCACCTGCAACAACAGGTTGTGATCGGAATCGCTCAGTCCTGAAAACAAGGGCACACCCTTGAAGAACATGCGGGACCTCCTGTTGTCAGATCTCGATTCGCCGTTCAGGAAAAACGACGGTCTTTCACATTTGAGCTACCGAAAAGATTGCTCTAGCTCTCCTCACTCCGCGTATCACTGCCGCATTGCGGCCATCCAGGAAAGGGAGTACCGCAAGCTAGCTCACTTCTTCGAGCACTTCCCGCGCTTCTTCATGCCCTCGCAAACGCCGTACAGGTGGAGCGAATGCTCCTGCATGATAAAGCCGGCCTTTTCAGCCACCTTGCGCTGGCGCTCCTCGATGGTCGGATCGTGGAACTCGAAGACCTTGCCGCATTCAACGCACACCAGATGGTCATGATGCCCGCCCTGATTTATCTCGAAAACCGAACGGTCGCCCTCGAAGTTGTGGCGGATCACCAGTCCGGCCTGCTCGAACTGAGTCAGCACCCGGTAGACCGTGGCAAGTCCAACCTCCTCGCCCGCCTGCACCAACTCCCGATAGACATCCTCAGCCGTCACGTGACGCTGGGCTGAATGCTCCAGGATATTAAGGATCCTGATACGCGGAAGGGTGGCCTTGAGGCCGGCCTTCTTCAGATCGCTGGGAATCTGGTCCGGATTCTCGTTCATCGGTTCTCGCCCGGGCGATTACGAACTGCGGGCCATTAAGGTAAGATGCCGCGAGTTTAATCCAGCCCATCCCGGATTCCCAATCGTGCTTCCCCGTCTTGCCCTACTGCTGTTCATTGCTGCGCTGAGTTCCGGCTGCCTAAGCGTCTATCTCCCCGAATTGCAGCAGGGGAATGCCGTGACCCAGGAGATGGTGGAAAAACTCAAGCTCGGAATGACGCGCAATCAGGTGCGTTTCGTTCTCGGTACGCCGCTCGTTGCTGACACGTTTCATCCCGATCGATGGGATTACTACTTCTATCTAAAGAAAACCGGCGAGACCAGGGGCGAGCAGCGCCTGCTGACCGTTTACTTTGAAAACGACGTCCTCGCCCGCGTGGAGGGCGACGTCGTACCCCCCACGCCGCAACCGACGGGGACGCCGGCAACCGGGACTGGCGGACCGACACCGCCCCCATCGGCTCCCAGCCCGGCGACGCCCTAGCCCCTCGGTCCGCGCTTCGCGCGCCGGCGGCGTGCGTCCTTCGGATCCGCCAGCAGCGGACGGTAGATCTCCACACGATCGCCATCTTCTACGCAGCGATCAAGCGGCACACGCTCGCCGAAGATGCCAACCGCAAGTTGCGCAGGATCGATGGTCCAAAAAGCGTCCAGCAGCCCGCTGGCGCGGATTGCCTCCTGTACCGTGCTGCCGCGCGGAACCCGAATCTGCACAATCCGCTGTTCGTTCGGAGAAGGCGCGTAGGCCACCGTTACTGCAGTGTCGTCCGATGGCTTCAACGCTGCTTGCCGAAGAGCGCATCGGCGCGCTGGCGGAAACAATCAACCAACTGGTTCGAGATCGTGGTGAAGACCGGTGTAATCGCCAGCGACATGAGCCGGTTCGCCACTGCAAATTCCATATCAAGCGAGATCTTGCTGGCCTGCTCGTCCAGGGCGGTGAACTGCCAGACGCCGTGTAAATGACTAAACGGTCCGTCGAGCAGGCGCATCTCGATGATCTTGTCGACCTGAAGGTGATTGCGTGTCGTGAAACTCTTGTGCACGCCCTTGTAGGCAATATCGATTGAGGCGATTACCTCGCCATCCTTGGACGAGAGAACACGCGCTCCCCCGCACCATGGCAGGAATTCGCGGTAGGCGCCGATGTCCGCCACGAGCGTGTACATGTCGTGCGCACTGTAGGGGACAATGGCTGAACGGTGGATGGTGGTCATGCGTAGAGCTGATTGAGGTTGATCAGCATCAAGACAAGCAATACCGGAGTTACGAGCCGCGCGAGCCACAACCAGGCGTCAAACAGACAGGGCGATTGCATCGCCAGCGCCTCGCGCGACTGCGAGACTCGTATCCGCCATCCCGCAAACAGCGCGATGAAGATCCCCGCGACCGGCATCAACGCCTGGGATGTGAGGATTTGTGCAACGTCAAAAAGGCCAAGCTTCTTGACCGTATCGAAAAAACGGAAGCTGAATGCCCAGGGATGAAATGAAAGCATCATGACCAATCCTGTCGCCCAGAGCGCGGCGCCGCAGGTCCAGGCACTTCGCCAACGCGACCCGTCGCGCCGCTCGGCAACCCAGGCCACGACCGGCTCGAAAAAGGCGATCCCGGATACCCAGGCAGACATCACCAGCACCAGAAAGAACAGTGTGGATGCCATACGCCCGAGCGGCAGGTGATCGAAGGCGAGAGGCAACTGCTGAAACAACAGTCGTGGCCCTGAGGCCATCTCGACCGCGCCGATGGTCAGGACCGCGCCAATCACAAATGCCGCGACCAACCCAACCGAAACGTCGATTGCCACGACCCAAAACGCCACGCGGGCCACTTTCAGCTCGTGATGCGCATAGGCACCAAACATCATCATGACCCCGGCCCCAAGCCCGAGACTGAAGAACGCCTGGGTCATGGCGTACAACATGCTGTGCCAGGTAAAACGCGTGAAATCGAGCACCAGGAACTGCTCGAGCGATTGGAGCGAACGGTCCATGGCGGCGGCGTAAGCAACCAGCGCGCCGAGTAGCACCAAGAGCAGCGGCACTGCCACCCGCACGGACGCCTCGAGCCCCATGCGAACTCCCCGCCCGGCCACCGGGATAAGAGACAGCACGAACAGCGTGTACCAGAACAGCTGCTTTTCCGGATCACGCACCAATGCACCGAAAATGCTCGCGATTCCATCGGCTGTTTGGCCGACGAACTCGCCGAGCGCCGCGCGAGCCGTGAACGCGAGCGTCCATCCGGCGATTACGCTCAGGTACGACAGAACCAGGAAACCTGCCAGCACGCAGAGCACGCCAACTAGCGTCCAGTTTCTGTCTGCCCGCACACGCTGCGCCAAACGGCGAAAGGTGCTGACCGGCGAACCTTGGCCCTGCTGCCCGAGCATGAACTCCGCTGTGAGCAACGGCAGCCCGATCACCAATACACAAAAGAGATAGGCGACAAGAAAGACCGCGCCGCCATGTTCGCGCAGAAGCGACGGAAACTGCCAGAAATTATTGAAACCGATTGCCGCGCCACCCGCGGCCAGGATCATCGTCCGTGGCGAGGACCAGTGTTGATCAGTGATGGCGTGCGCAGCGCCGCGCCGCTTCGGCGGATCTGGCGGTCGACGAAACCGCAACTTAACTGCACCAATCATCTGCGGTGGGCCTCGAACAACATTGCCGAGCGCGACGAGAATGCATGAGCGACACCAGTCGTCAGGTCGGCAGGACTCTCGCACAGGCTGCCAGCCCTGTCCATGCACGAGCCGCGGACCGCACGGCGAAATCAGTTACAGGTGTATCGATGGCGTGCCAGACCATATGCCGGCATGCGGTATAATCCCGCAACTCCCGCCATCCGCCAGCGGTACATGAGCAAGAAGAAAGCCGAGGAACCGAGTCGCGTCATCGCCCAGAACCGCAAGGCCTGGCACGACTACTTCATCGAGGACAAGTACGAGGCGGGTCTCGCCCTGCAGGGTTGGGAGGTCAAGAGTCTGCGCGCTGGTCGTGCGCAACTAAAGGAAGGCTATGTCATCCTGCAGAGCGGCGAGGCCTTGCTCGTCGGTGCGCACATTTCACCACTGGCGCAGGCCTCGACACACGTCAACGCTAACCCGACGCGCGCGCGCAAGTTGCTGCTGCACCGCGAGGAGCTGAACAAGCTCATCGGTGCCGTCGAGCGCAAAGGCTACACGCTGGTTCCGCTCGAACTGTACTGGCAGCGCGGTCGCGCGAAACTCCTGGTGGGACTGGGTCGTGGCAAGCAGGCCCCTGACAAGCGCGCCGATCTCAAGAAGCGCGAAACGCAACGCGAGATGCAGCGCGCCCTGAAGTCGCGCTGAACCGTTCGGGATGAGCCAAGAATCCGGCAGGGCCTACACTGGGAATTTCCGGCCGCAGCTGACTTGCCAACACGTAAGTGGTTCAAGCATTTGGAACTTCTGAGCCGCGGCCCCATCAAACGTCACAGTTCGTTATACTGTATTCGACTTCGGGGGTGACACGGCTTCGACGTGGGTCACGAAATCTCTGGGGCATGCCGAGGTGCAGATCTCCTCGTAAATCCAGCTGCAAACCAATAGTTGCCAACGACGACAACTACGCTCTGGCGGCCTAAAACCCGCTAGCCTCTCGCCCGCGCTGAGCCCGTAGGCTGGAATCGAGGGGTCATCTTTACGGGATCGCATCGGCTTGTGCCTGTTAGGCCGGTGCTAAAACCAAGCAGGCTAAGCGCGTCGATGACCCTGTCTGCCGGGGAGCGAGGCGTCAAATAAAAGACAGACTACGCATGTAGAACCGGAGCCGTAGGGCTTGCGGACGCGGGTTCAATTCCCGCCACCTCCACCACTCCGAAACCAAGGCCGCCCGTCGGGCGGCCTTGGTTTTTCCTAGCGCACAATCGCCTGCCCTTCTCCGCGCGGATCACTCGCCGCTTCAAGCACTCCGGCCTTCCTGTCGAAGATGACGGCCTGCATGTTGCCGTAGCGCTCATCCAGCGGCTTGAGCAGATGCCCGATTCGCGCCAATCCCGACTGGTCGCCGTCGCTCAGCGCTCCTGGCTCGAATTGAACCACGTCCGGCAGGTACTGATGGTGAAAGCGCGGCGCTCGAACGATCTCCTCGGCGGACTTGCCGTCCATTACGCCCAGGATACCGTGCAAGACCATCGTGATGATGCGGCTGCCGCCAGGTGTACCGAGAATGGCGACGCGGTTCTGAGTTTCGACGAAGGTCGGGCTCATGCTGGAGAGCATGCGCTTGCCGGGTGCGATGGCATTTGCCTGCGCGCCTATCAGACCGTAGACGTTGGGCGCGCCTGGCTTCGACGCGAAGTCGTCCATTTCGTCGTTCAGCAACACGCCCGTATCCGGCGGGACAAAGCCCGAGCCGAACGGGTAATTGATGCTAAGCGTCGCCGCCACGCGATTGCCCTCCCTGTCCTGAATGGAGAAGTGCGTCGTGTGACGGCCGCTCTCTGCCATCGTGGCGGCGGGGAGATCCGCACTCGGCGTCGCCGCATGGAGCCGGATTGACTTGCGCAACGCTGCCGCGTGCGCGCTACTGGTAAGCCATTGAATCGGTACCGTCACGAAATCCGGATCGCCCAGAAATTCGGCCCGATCCCGATAAGCGCGGCGCATCGCTTCGACAAGCAGATGCTTGCCACTCAACGAGGAGAATCCAGCCTGTGGATAACCATCGAGAATATTGAGCATGGTGAGCAATGCCACGCCGCCCGAGGAAGGCGGCGGCGCGGAGATAATTCGTGTTCCGCGAAAGGTGCCGACGACGGGTTCTCGCTCGATGACGCGATAGTCGCGCAAATCCTCAAGTGACCAAATGCCTCCCGCCGCTCGCACACCACCGACTAGTTGCTTGGCCAGCGGGCCCGCGTAGAAGCCCGCATGGCCGCCCAACGCTAGACGCTCGAGTGTACGTGCCAGCTCCACCTGGATGATGCGATGACCGAGCGGCGGCACTTCACCATTCTTAAGAAACACAGCTGCCGCGGGCATCGACGCGCGCAGGACCCCCGACCGGAACCGCGCGACGCGCTGATAGGCGGGGCCGACCTCGAATCCGTCGCGCGCCGCGCGGATGGCCGGCGCGAGCGATGTCGCGAGCGGCAACCTTCCATAGCGCTCGGCCAGATGAACCAGCGCCGCAGGCTGTCCCGGAATACCTGCGGCCAGTACGCCATCGATCGAACGCCCGGGAATGATCTCGCCGCGCTCATCCTGGTACATCCACGCGCGCGCCCTGCGCGGCGCGACTTCGCGCCCATCGACCATCACATAGCGCGAATCACGCGCCCGATAGAGAAGCCAGAAGCCGCCGCCTCCGAGCCCCGAACTGTATGGCTCCACGACCGCGAGCGTGGCGCTTACAGCGACCGCGGCATCGAACGCATTGCCCCCCTGATCAAGAATCGAGAGGCCCGCGGCGGTTGCGACGGGATGGGCAGCAGCGATCGCCTCCTGTGCGCCGCGCTGCTGCGCCAGCGCCACAGGAGCGAGGGCAGCGAGAACGATGACCGCAAATAGGCGGCGCGCCCGCATAGTCACTGCGCAAGACATCGCATAAGTATACGGCGTTCGGAGCGTCCCACGCAGAGCAGGCACGCTGGGCGACGACTTGCAAGGCCCCTGCGCGTGGGCCGCAATCCCCGCTAAGATGGCAGTCGGGCGTACCGAATAGTGATGCATGCACACGACCGATTTCATTCAGGACCTCGCCGTCATCATGCTGGTAGCCGGCGTGGTAACGGTTCTCTTCCACCGCTTCAAACAGCCGGTGGTGCTGGGCTACATCGTCGCCGGACTCATCATTGGCCCGCATACCCCGCCCGCAGGCCTGATCAGCAGCGAGGACACGATCCGAACGCTCGCGGAGCTCGGCGTGGTGTTCCTGCTGCTTTCCCTTGGACTGGAATTCAGCTGGCGCAAGCTCACGCGGGTCGGCGCCACCGCCATCATCGCCGCGCTCACCGAAATCATTCTGATGACATGGCTCGGCTACGAAATCGGCCGCCATTTCGGCTGGAGCAACATCGACGCCCTGTTCCTCGGTGCGATGCTCTCGATCTCCTCGACCACGATCACAGTCAAGGCGCTGGAAGAGCTCGGGCTCAAACGCGAACGATTCGCGCAGCTCTGCTTCGGCATCCTGATCGTCGAGGACATTCTCGCAATCGCCATCATTGCGCTACTTTCAAGCGTTGCTGGCCACGGTACCCTGGATGCCGCAGTGGTAGCGGCAACGCTACTCCGACTCGCGATTTTCCTGGTGGTGGCGCTGGTGCTCGGCATCCTAATCGTGCCTCGCCTCCTTACCTTCGTCGCGCGCTTCCGCAGCGACGAGATGTTGCTCATCACCGTGCTCGGTCTTGCGTTCGGATTCTGCCTGCTGGTCGTCAAGCTTGATTACAGCGTCGCGCTCGGTGCCTTCGTGATTGGCGCCGTGATGGCGGAATCGCGCGAACTGAAACAGATCGAGCGCCTCATTGCACCGCTGCGCGACACCTTCAGTGCCATTTTCTTCGTGGCGGTCGGCCTGCTGATTGATCCTCGCGTAATTTTCGAGCATGCCATGCCCGTCGCAGTCATTACCCTCGCGGTCGTGCTCGGCAAGGTCGTCACGAGGGCCCTCGGTACACACCTTGCCGGTCACGATGGGCGCACCTCCATGCAGGTCGGCGTTGCGCTTGCGCAGATTGGCGAGTTCTCGTTCATCATTGCGGCACTCGGTGTCACGTTGAAGGTCACGAGTGATTTTCTGTTTCCCATCGCAGTGGCGGTGGCCGTCATTACGACCTTTCTCACCCCCTATCTCATTCGCGCCGCCGATCCCATGACACGCGCGCTTGACGCCATCACGCCCCAGCCCGTAACGCGCTTCTTCAACCTCTACACGATGTGGCTGCAGGGAATCCAGCATGGACACGACCGCAGCCAGGTGGCGAGCTGGGTGCGGCGCATTCTCGTGCACGTGCTGGTGAACTTCAGTATTGTGGCAGCAATCTTCCTGAGCGGCGCCTACGTGGCTGGACCGGAATCGGGTTTGCTGGATAGATGGTTGCCGGTGCTCGAAACCCGCAAGGCGCTGGTATGGGGCAGCGCCTGCCTGTTGTCGCTGCCGTTCCTCATCGCAGCCTATCGCAAATTCAAGGCACTCAGCATGATCCTCGTGGAAGCCTCGCTCGGGTTGGCTGCTTCCGGCAGCGCGGCCTTCGGGGTGCGGCGCATTCTGGCCGAGATCATTCCGGTCGCGGCCGTCGGGCTCATGATGCTGCTGGTTGCCGCGCTGAGTGCGAGCCTGCTGCCCCCAACTGAACTGTTGCTGCTGGTACTGGCGGTGGTCGCCGTGTGCAGCGTCTTGCTATGGCGGCGCTTTGTGCGCTGGCACTCTCGCCTGCAGATCGCGCTGCGCGAATCTTCCGCACCACAGGAGCATGACCACTCAACCTGAAGTAATTCTTGGTTTCAGGCTAACACCAACGATCGATTTGGCGTATCTTTTTGGGCTCATGCGCACTACTCCCACCGGCTACCCAGCACAATGAAAGACTGGACGCCGGCGCGCGCCGAACCCAATCCCACCTGGCGTGCCCTCGCCGTCGTTGTGACAGCCGCCTGCCTGATTGCGCTCATTACCAATGGCATGCGCACGACATTCGGTCTCTTCACCGAACCGCTGTCGCTCGGTCGCGGCTGGAGTCGGGAAGTATTTGCGCTCGCAATAGCGATTCAGAATCTGGTCTGGGGTATCGGTCAACCGTTTGCCGGCGCTCTGGCCGATCGGCTTGGTTCCGCGCGCGTTCTTGCCGCCGGTACGGTGATGTACGTCCTAGGCATCATATTCATGTCTTTCAGCACCTCCCCGCTCGCGTTGAACCTGACGGCCGGGGTTCTGATCGGACTTGGACTCTGCGGCGCATCCTTTAATATCGTGCTAGCCGTACTTGGCCGCCGCGTCCCGGAGCAGCGCCGTTCCTGGGCTTTCGGCATGGTGATGGCGGCTGGATCACTCGGACAGTTCCTGTTCGCGCCGCTCGGACAGGCATTCATCGCGGGCTACGGCTGGGCCAACGCCCTGCTCGCACTGTCCGCAACGGTCTCGCTGGTGCTGTTTCTCACGCTGCCGCTGCGCGGTCGCGCTCCCGCAGCCAACGCAAGCTCCGTGGCCGAATTGCCGGTGTGCACCGCGCTCGGACTGGCGCTGCGCCACCGAAGCTACTGGCTACTAATCGCCGGCTTTTTCGTTTGCGGCTTTCATGTCGGGTTCGTGACTACCCATCTGCCTGCGCACCTCACCGATATCGGTGTTGGCGCCGGACTTGCCGCACTCGCGCTCGGTCTCATCGGTCTATTCAATGTCGCCGGCTCCTATTCGGCCGGTGTGCTGGGCGGCCGGCACGCCAAGCGCTACCTGCTGAGCAGCATCTATGCCGCGCGTGCGGTTGCCATTTCGGCCTTCGTGCTGCTGCCGCCCTCGCCCGCAGTGGTTATCGGATTCGCCGCAGCGATGGGCCTGCTGTGGCTCTCGACCGTCCCGCTCACCACGGGACTCGTCGCCGTGATGTTCGGCACGCGCTTTCTCGCCACGCTGTACGGCATCGTTTTCTTCAGCCATCAGGTCGGTGCATTCCTTGGCGTATGGCTCGGTGGGCTGGTACAGGCGCGAACTGGCACGTATGACGCGGTCTGGTGGCTGTGCGTGGCACTTGGCATTTTCGCCGCCATTGTGCACCTGCCCATCCGTGAGCGCCCCGCACCGCGCTTCTCGGTTGTAACGGCCTGATTGCGCCATACAGTGATGGGTATCCGCAGGGAACACCGATTGGCACTGGCCATCGCAATGGCGGTCGTAGCGGTTTGGCTGCTTACCATGATGGTCGCGCTCCGCTCCCTGGCGCCCCCATCCGCGGCAAGCGGCCGGTTACTGGCCATCTTCCCGCCCGCGGTCTCCGAGGTTCGGGCATTACAGGCGATTGCCGCCGCCGGCGGACTGACCTTTGGTCAGACATGGTTTCGCCTCGGCTGGGATGTCCGTGGCGAAGAGCCGGGCTTCGCCGGGCGCCTGCGTGAAAACGGTGCCTGGGTGCTTACCGATCTGCCGTTGCTACCGGTGCTGGCCGGCTGCTCTGGCGCGACGGTCGCGCGCGATACGGTCAAACAGCGCTGGATAAATTGACGCTTGCCTACGCGCTGCGCTAGCTTACGCCGATTCAGCGACGCGGCATTCCTTCCGAAGAGATCAACGTGGCCAAGAAATCCAGTTCACTCCCCGACTTCGAGAAGGCGCTGGCCGAACTCGAGAAGATTGTTGAAAAGATGGAGGCCGGCGAGCAGACGCTCGAGGAGGCACTTGCTTCGTTCCAGCGTGGCGTGGAGCTGACGCGAGTCTGTCAGCAAGGCCTCAAGGAAGCGGAGCAGCGCGTCGAACAACTGGTCCAGAAGAATGGCGAGTTCAGGGTTGAGCCGCTCCCGCTGGACGATCAAGACGACTGAGCCCTGCGTTGTCGGCTTTCGAGGAGAGGCTCCGGCAGTACCAAAGGCGCGTCGAGCACGCGCTTGATCGCTGCCTGCCGGCGACAGCAGAACCCCCACAACGCCTGCACGAGGCAATGCGCTATGCCACACTGGATGGTGGCAAGCGCGTGCGTGCTGCCCTCGTCTATGCGGCCGGGGAGGCGCTCGGCGCATCGGTGCCACTGCTCGATGCACCGGCCTGCGCCGTCGAGCTGGTCCACGCCTACTCGCTCGTGCACGATGACCTGCCGTGCATGGATGACGATGACCTGCGTCGCGGCAAACCCACCTGTCACCGGACCTACGGCGAGGCCACTGCGCTGCTTGCCGGCGACGCGCTACAGACGCTGGCCTTCCAGATTCTCGCCGAAGACGCTGCGCTAGCGGTTCTCGCTCCGGCGAAACGCCTGCAGATGATTGCGACTCTGGCCGCGGCCGCCGGCTCGTCCGGCATGGCCGGCGGACAGGCCATTGACCTCGCCGCCGTCGGCAAACCGATGGATGCCGACCAGTTGCAGGAAATGCATACCCGGAAGACTGGCGCGCTGATCCACGGGTCGGTCATGCTCGGTGCGCTCGCGACAGGGAATGGCACCCCCGCCCACCTGGCGGCGCTGGATCGCTTTGGCCGGGTGGTCGGCCTGGCCTTCCAGATCGTGGACGATATCCTGGATGTCGAGGGCGACACCCAAACCCTCGGCAAGACGGCCCGCGCCGACGCGGCCCGAAACAAGCCGACCTACCCGGCCGTGCTCGGCATGGCGGCAGCACGCCAGCGCGCCCGGGAACTACATAAGGAAGCGCTCGAAAGCCTGGCGCCATTTGGGGATAATGGGCAGATTCTGGCCGCACTGGCATCCTTCATTCTTGAGCGCCGACAGTGACCGAAGACTTCGCCGCCCGCTTCCCGTTACTCGCGCAGATCGGCTCTCCTGCTGATCTGCGTACCCTCGATGAGCGCGAACTGCCGCAGCTGGCCGACGAGCTTCGCCGATTCCTTATCGAGACGGTCTCGCGCACAGGCGGGCATCTCGCCGCGGGCCTCGGCACGGTCGAACTCACCATCGCGTTGCACTACGCATTCGACACGCCGGAGGACCGCCTGGTCTGGGACGTCGGGCACCAGACCTACCCGCACAAGATCCTCACCGGCCGGCGCGACCTCATGCACACGCTGCGTCAGAAGGACGGCATTGCGGGCTTCCCGCGCCGCAACGAGAGTGAGTATGACACCTTCGGCGTTGGTCACTCCTCGACCTCTATCAGTGCCGCATTGGGCATGGCGGTAGCGGCGGCGCGTACCGGCTCCGGCCGCAGAGTGGTCGCGGTCATCGGCGATGGCGCGCTCTCCGGCGGCCAGGCTTATGAAGCGCTCAACAATGCCGGCGAAATGGATGCCGACTTGCTGGTGATCCTGAACGACAACGACATGTCGATCTCGCAGAATGTCGGCGCGATGTCGAGCTACCTGGCGCGCATTCTGTCCGGCAAGGTATTCACCAGCGTGCGCGAAGGCTCAAAGACGGTGCTTTCGACGATTCCGCCGATCAAGGAGTTCGCGCGGCGCGCCGAGGAGCACATGAAGGGCATGTTCGTGCCCTCGACGCTTTTCGAGGAGTTCGGATTCAACTATCTCGGACCGATAGACGGGCATGATGTGGGCACGCTGGTGGCAACACTGCGCAACCTGCGCAAACTGAAGGGTCCCCGATTCCTGCATGTCGTGACACGCAAGGGCAAGGGCTACGAACCGGCCGAGGGTGACCCCTGCGTCTATCACGGTGTGACGCCGTTCGACCCGGCCACCGGCAAGATGGAAAAGAAACCGGCTGCCAGAACCTACACGCAGGTCTTTGGCGAGTGGCTTTGCGACATGGCCTCGCGCGATGTGCGGCTCATCGGCATCACGCCGGCGATGCGCGAAGGATCCGGGATGGTTGCGTTTTCGGAGCGCTTCAAGAACCGCTACTTCGATGTCGGCATTGCCGAGCAGCACGCGCTCACGTTCGCCGCGGGACTCGCCTGCGACGGCCTGAAGCCGGTAGTGGCGATCTACTCAACGTTCCTGCAGCGCGGTTACGACCAGTTGATACACGATGTCTGCCTGCAAAATTTGCCCGTGCTGTTTGCGATCGATCGTGCCGGCCTGGTCGGCGCTGACGGACCCACGCACAACGGTGCATTCGACCTCTCCTTCCTGCGTTGCCTGCCGAACATCGCCATCATGGCGCCGTCCGATGAGAACGAGTGCCGACAGATGCTCTACACCGGTTTCATGCTCAACGGGCCGACCGCGGTGCGCTACCCGCGCGGTACCGGGCCCGGCATCGCGGTGCAGGCGGACATGGACGCACTGCCTCTCGGCAAGGGCGAGATCCGTCGCCGCGGCCGGCGCGTGGCGATTCTCGCCTTCGGCAGCATGCTGGCACCGGCGCTCGAGGCCGGCGCATCGTTTGATGCCACCGTCGTAAACATGCGCTTCGTGAAGCCGCTCGACGAGGATCTGGTACGCGACCTGGCCGGCACGCACGAATTGCTGGTCACCGTGGAAGAGAATGCCGTTGCCGGTGGGGCCGGCTCGGCCGTCAACGAATTTGTTTCCGCCGCTGGCCTGGGGGTGCGGGTGGTAGTGCTTGGCTTGCCCGACCAGTTCCCCGAACACGGCACGCCCGAAGAACTGTTGGCCGAGTGCGGGTTGGATGCCCCGGGTATCCGTCGTACCATCCTTCGCTACAGCCAAACCGACATCCGACGCCCCGCCAATAGTTGATCTTGTTAGTCAACTTTCGGCATAATCGGCTGGTCGTGTTCAAGCCAGCGAGTCAGCCGTCATGCAATTGAAGAAAGCCAAGGCCGAAACCACCCAGATCGCCGACGTCCAGTCCAGCCCGGATACCCGGCGACTGCAGATCGACAAGGTCGGCATCAAGGACATCCGCCATCCGATCCTGGTCAAGGACCGCTCCCAAGGCGTGCAGCACACCATCGCCAACTTCAACATGTACGTGGAGCTGCCGCACAATTTCAAAGGCACGCACATGTCTCGCTTCGTCGAGATTCTGAACGCGCACGACATGGAGATCTCGGTTGACTCGTTCCGCGACATGCTGGCCGAGATGAGCAAGCGCCTCGAGGCCGACCGCGGCTACATCGAGATGTCCTTCCCTTACTTTATCAACAAGGCGGCTCCGGTCTCAGGCGTGAAGAGCCTCCTGGACTATCACGTGACTTTTATCGGTGAGGTCCACAACGGCGCCGATATCACGAAAATCCGGGTGGTGGTCCCGGTCACGAGTCTCTGCCCCTGCTCCAAAGAGATCTCCGAGCGCGGCGCACACAACCAGCGCTCACATGTAACCGTTACCGTGCGCACCAACACCTTTGTGTGGATCGAGGACGTCATCGATCTCGTCGAGAAACAGGCGAGCTGTGAACTTTACGGTCTGCTCAAGCGTCCGGACGAGAAATTTGTCACCGAGCGCGCCTACGACAACCCGAAATTTGTTGAGGACATGGTGCGCGACATCGCCGCGCAGCTTAACAAGGACGAACGCATC